>JAEEGF011521945.1_pt1 | contig 14341 bp, 7 predicted proteins | sample 9134171 | NCBI WGS metagenome assembly JAEEGF01 (sample SAMN16246542, study PRJNA631951) | gut metagenome | biome: gut microbiome; feature: rumen; material: AP-attached | host: Bos | place: Iran: Karaj | collected 2018-10
ACCTGGTATTCCGCCGGAAGCCTCGGGTGGTTCCTGCGCCTGATGGGCGACGTGAAGAAGCGGCTGCAGCCGCCGACTGGCGGGTTGGGCATGATGAAGCGCGCCGGATTGCGCTGGGCGTCGATCAGACCCATGATCGCGGCCTTGGCGAGGTTCACGCCCATGCGGTGAACGGCGTCCATGCCGAGTTCGTCCTCCTTGGGGACGAGGTCGCCGGCGGCGCCGGTGATGAACATGGCGTCTGCACCGGTTTCGGACTTGATGTAGTCGCGGAAGGCGCCCGGAAAGTCGGCCGAAATGCGGTGGCCGCCGATGCCGGGCGCATGACCGGCGAGCGGGTGCGCGGCGTAGTTGCCGATTACGAAGAGAGGTTCGGCTGTCTTCGGGGCGAGCATGAAGACGCAGCCGAGCTCCTTGTCCGCGATGCCGTCCGCCATGCGCGTCATCTCTTTGCGGTGAGGCAGGAACGAGGCGCAGTTGTCGGCCGTCACATAGCGGCGGTTGCGGTTTTCATCGACCTGGATCGAGTAGTAGGCGACCCTGCAGTCACGGAGTTCGCCGATGTTGGCGACGGCGTCGCAGACGGTCACCTCAAGTTTGTCGAGGAACTCCTTGTTGAGGCGCTCCACCGACTTGCCCTGCGTACGCGACTCGGGTCCGCTGTGGGTGTGGGTGCAGGTCAGGAGGACGTTGGAGACGGGAATGCCGAGAATTTTAGCGCACTTTTCGCGCAGGGACGCGATGTACCAATGGTCGAGGCCGAGGAGGTCGAAGGCCACGATTAGGATCTTGCGTGTGCCGTCGTCGGCGAGGAAGCCGATGGCGTGAAGGTCGTCGGCCTTGCAGACAGAGTGGTCCTCGATGCCGTAGCCGGCGACGCATGCGCCGATTTCCGGTGAGATGATGCGGTCGAATGTCGCGAATTTCATGGTATTGCTCCTTTGCTAGTTGGCAACGATGTTGACGAGACGTCCCTTGACGCAGATGACCTTGCGGACGGTCTTGCCGGCGATTGCGGTCTGGACCTTTTCGTCCGCGAGCGCCGCTTCGCGCAGCGCGTTCTCGTCGGCGTCGGCCGGGACCATGATGCGGGCCTTCGGCTTGCCGAGGACCTGGACGAGGATTTCGACCTCGTCGACGGCGAGGTGCTTCTCGTCAAATGTCGGCCAGGGTTCGTAGGCGAGGGTCTTGTCGTGTCCGAGGTACTCCCAGAGCTCCTCGCAGGTGTGCGGCGCGAAGGGCGAGAGGAGCAGCGTGAAGGTCTCGGCGGCCTCGCGCGGAAGTTCCTTGTCCTCGCCCGAGAAGGCGTTGAGGTAGATCATGAGCTGGCTGATCGCCGTGTTCATGTTGAGAGTGGCGACGTCGTCCGTGACCTTCTTGATGGAGGCGTGGACGAGTCGCGCCTCGTCGGCGGTGAGGGCGCGGTCGACAATCGGCTGGTCGCGGACCATGCGCCAGGAGCGCTTGAGGAAGCGGTAGACGCCTTCGACGCCCTTGGCGTTCCAGGGTTTGACCGCGTTGAGCGGCCCCATGAACATCTCGTAGAGGCGCATCGCGTCGGCGCCGTAGTCGCGGACGACGTCGTCGGGGTTGACGACGTTGCGCAGCGACTTCGACATCTTCGCGGCGAACTCGGTGAGCTTCTCGCCCGTGACCTTGCTGACGGGCGTGTCGCCGGAGAGGTCGACCTGGTCGGTCGGGACGAGGACGCCGCGGCCGTCCTTGTAGGAGAGGCCGAGGATCATGCCCTGGTTGACGAGCTTGTGGAAGGGTTCGTTCGTCGAGACGAGGCCGAGGTCGAAGAGGACCTTGTGCCAGAAGCGCGCGTAGAGGAGGTGGAGCACGGCGTGCTCGGCGCCGCCGACGTAGAGGTCGACGGGCATCCAGTACTTCTCCTTCGCGGGATCGACGAAGGCCTTGTCGTTGTGCGGGTCGATGTAGCGGAGGTAGTACCAGCAGGAGCCGGCCCACTGCGGCATCGTGTTCGTCTCGCGCCAGCCCTGGCGGCCCGTCTTCGGGTCGGTATAGCGCAGCCAGGCCTTGGCCTTGGAGAGGGGCGGCTCGCCCGTGCCGGTCGGCTTGAAGTCTTCCATTTCGGGAAGCGTGAGCGGGAGGTCGCCGTCGTCGAGGAGGAGCGTGGAGCCGTCATCCATGTTGACGACGGGGAAGGGCTCGCCCCAGTAGCGCTGGCGGCTGAAGAGCCAGTCGCGGAGCTTGTACTGGACCTTGGCGCGTCCCTTGCCGTTCGCCTCGAGCCACTCGATCATCTTCTTCTTGGCGTCCTCGACGCTGAGGCCGGTGATGAAGCCGGAGTTGACGAGCGTGCCGGTGGCGCAGTCGGTGAAGGCCTCCTTCTGCGGGTCGCCGCCGGCGACGACCTCGATGATCGGGAGGTTGAAGGCCTTGGCGAAGTCCCAGTCACGCGTGTCGTGCGCCGGAACGGCCATGATCGCGCCCGTGCCGTAGGAGGCGAGGACGTAGTCGGAGATGAAGATCGGGATCTCGGCGTTGTTGACGGGGTTGACGCCCATGACGCCCTCGAGCCGGACGCCGGTCTTCTCCTTGGCGAGCTCAGTGCGCTCGAAGTCGGACTTGCGCGCGGCCTCGGCCTGGTAGGCCTTCACGGCCTCGGCGTTCGTGAGGCGGCCCTCGGCGAGCCACTTCTTCACAAGGGCGTGCTCGGGGCTCATCACCATGTAGGTCGCGCCGAAAAGCGTGTCGCAGCGGGTGGTGTAGACCACGATTTCGTCGCCAACCGTCGTCGCGAATGTGACCTCGGCGCCGGTTGACTTGCCAATCCAGTTGCGCTGCATCTCCTTGACGCCCTCGGGCCAGTCAAGCTCCTCGAGGTCGGCGAGGAGGCGCTCCGCATAGGCCGTGATCTTCAGCATCCACTGGCGCATCGGGCGGCGCTCGACGGGGTGGTTGCCGCGCTCGGAGCGGCCGTTGATGACCTCCTCGTTGGCGAGGACGGTGCCGAGGGCCGGGCACCAGTTGACCGGCACTTCCGCAACATAGGCGAGGCCTTTCTCGTAGAGCTTCTTGAAGATCCACTGCGTCCACTTGTAGTAGGACGGGTCGGTCGTCGCGACCTCGCGGTCCCAGTCGTAGCTGAAGCCGAGCGACTGGATCTGGCGGCGGAAGTTGTCGATGTTCTTCTTCGTCGTGATCTCGGGGTGCGTGCCGGTGTCGATCGCGTACTGCTCGGCGGGGAGGCCGAAGGCGTCCCAGCCCATGGGATGGAGGACGTTGAAGCCGCGGTTGCGCTGGAAGCGGGCGAAGATGTCCGTCGCCGTGTAGCCCTCGGGATGGCCGACGTGGAGGCCCGCGCCCGACGGGTACGGGAACATGTCGAGGATGTAGCACTTCTTCTTGCCGGGGACGAAGTCCTCGGTCTTGAAGGTCTTGTGCTCGGCCCAGTACGCCTGCCACTTCTTCTCGATTGCGGTGAAATTGTACTCTGTGTTGCTCATTGTGGTCCTCAAGTTGGATCCTGTGCGAAATCGCCATAACTTAATATGATACCACTTCTGGACGGTTGTTTGCCTTGTCAAACCAAATGCACAGAAATGCACAGAAAACTTGCGTCCCTGCCGCTTTTCAACTACAATAATAATGGATTATCCTTAATAAACGCGAGAAGCGAAACATGTCAGAACCGTCCCAGATTGTTTTCGACAAGGTCGACCGCATGGAGTGCCAGTCATGCCACGCGCAGATTGACGTATCCTCCCTTCCGGCCTTTACACAGGCGATTTGCCCCAGCTGCGGCAAGGAGGTCACCGTGCCGGGCAGACTCGGCAACTACCTTCTGCTCAACTGCCTCGGCAGCGGCGGCATGGGCAGCGTCTACCGCGCCTACGACGAGACGCTGGCCCGCATTGTGGCCATCAAGGTCATGCTCAAGAGCCTCGGGGACGCTCCCGAGTTTCTCGAGTCGTTCCGCCGCGAGGCCCAGGCCGCAGCCAAGCTGAACCATCCGAACATCGCGCAGATCTACTCCTTCGGCCAGGAAAAGGGCCAGCCGTACATCGTCATGGAACTCGTCGGCGGCAAGCACTTCGACGAGATGATCGCCCAGCCCGAGCCCCTCGACCAGGCGATGGTGATGAAAATCGGCATGGACATCGCCGACGGCCTTCAGCTCGCCGCGGCCTCAAACCTCATCCACGGCGACATCAAGCCCGAGAACATCCTGCTCGACGAACGCGACACGGCCAAGCTCCTCGATTTCGGCATCGCATCCTCCCCGAACGCCCAGACCACCGAAATATGGGGCACGCCATACTACATCGCGCCTGAAAAGCTAAAACGGCAACGCGTCGACTTCCGCAGCGACATCTACTGCCTCGGCGCCACCCTCTACCACGCCCTCACGCAGCACCCGCCGTTCGAGGGCGATGACGCCATAGCCGTCGTCAAGGCGCGCCTCGAGCATCCGCCGGAACCGATGAAAACCTACCGGCCCGACATCGATCCGGAAGTCGAGGAAATCATCGACCGCATGCTGCAGGTCGAACCGGCCATGCGCTATCCGACATACGGCTCGCTGCTGAGCGACATGCGCCGCTACCTGAGCCGCGTCCAGCCGCAGATGCCGTCCGTTTCCACGGCCTCCAACAAGCGCGTCATAATCAAGGGGCGCGGCAAGGGGGCCGGATCGGCCTCGGTAGGTTCGGGGGGGGCGCCAAGCGGCAAGCACCACATCTCCGTGTCGCGCGGAATGGTCGATCCAAAGACCATCACGGCCTCGCACACGTCGTTCGGCACCGACGGCGCCGAATCGGGACACGGGAAAATGCTCGGCGCCGAGGATTCCGACTCCGGCAAGGGCGGCTCCAAGGCAATGAAGGGATGCCTGATCGCCTTCGGTGTCATCGTGGCCCTTCTCGCCCTCGCGGGCGGCGGCTTCCTGTACCACCTCAAATCGCAGAACAAGAAGGCCATGGCCGAATACGCGGAGCTGGTCGGCAAACGCGATGAAGTCGTGTCAAACTTCCAGAAGCTCCGGGCCTCAGCCGAGAAACTTCGCGACGAGACGATGCCGGTCTATCTCGGCGAAGCCGCGAACATTGTTTCGCAGGCAATTGCGGCGGTCGAGGCCGAGGTAGGAACCGAATTCACCCAGCGCATCGTCTTTGAGGCGCCCGAACCCGAAGAGGTCGATGAACCCCCGCCCGAAGAGGCCGCCGAAGACGAGGCGGCCGATGGCGAGGCCAAGGAGGGCGAGGCTAAGGAAGGCGAAGCCAAAGAGGGTGAAGCCAAGGATGGCGAGGCCGCCGAGGACGGCGACAAGAAGGACGAGGCCAAGGACGAAGAGAAGGCCGACGAAGAGAAGGCCGAGGACAAGCCGGCGGAGGAAGAGGCCAAGACCGAAGATGCCGCCGCTGAAACCGCCGATGGCGAAGCCGCGGCCGAGGAGGCCGCCCCCGAAGAACCGGCGCTTGAAGGCATACCACTTCTTGCGCGCGAGGTCTTCGAGGCTCTTGCCCCTGTCCGAAAGGCCGGACGCCAGGCCATGCGCGTCTGCGACCAGGTGACGATGGCCGCCGCGAACGCCGAGGCCAACGGCCAGAAGATTGACAAGGAGGCAACTGGCAAGACGGCCGAGATCCGCGAGAAGACCGATGCCGCCGCCGGCGTCATCGCCGGGCTCAGCAAGGAACTCGCATCCGCAACCGCTCTCTACGCGGAGGCGCAGTCCGCCACCGAATCGCTGCAGGGCGACATCCGCAAGGCCAAGGCGAAGTTCAAGGAACTTCTCGGGGAAACTTCCAAGCTCACCGCCGAACGCCAGCGGAAGGCCGAGGAAGAGGCAAAGGCACAACGCGCCCGCGAGGAGGAGGAGGCGCGCCTCGCCGAACAGCAGCGCATCGCGGCGGAGAAGCAGGGGCAGATCGGCAAGGTCGTACAGGCCGCCGCCATGAACCTTGAGAACCTCCGCGCGTTCAAGTACGACCAGGTCATTCGCGAACTCAAGAGGCTCGACAATGAATTGACCTATCCGGAGTCCAAGAAGGCCCTCGAACTGGCCATAAAGCGCGTCGAGTGCCTGAAGGAGCTAAAGGCCTTCCTGATTGAACGCGCGGAGGCGATACCCTTCGTCGCTCCAAATGGCCAGTGGAGCGTTAAGTCGGCAACGGACCGTTCCCTTGAAATCGTCTTCAAGAACGGCAAGAGCGACCATGTGACATGGGACAAGATGACCCTCAAGCAGATGGTGCCGTTCATTTCCTTCTACCTCGACAAGGAGGAGAACGTAAAGACCCTCAAGCTCCGCCAGCATGTCGACGCGCTCCGCAACGCGGCCATCTACTACATGACGTTCGCCGCCGACAATCAGGGCGCGCAGACTACGGCGAAAAAGTATCTCGCCGAAGCCGTCGAGAAGCTGCCGTCCAGGGCGAAGGAAATCAGCGAACTTCTGCCAGAGCTGAAGATGAGTGCCGATGGCGGGCTATAGGGAAATGTACGACGAGCAGGGGGTGTCGCCTGGTAAAAAATGGTTGCCCCCCTGGATGCGGTCCGTCGCCGTCCCCGTCGTTGACGACGCATCCGGCCTTCCCACAGACGCCGACGCGCCTCAGCGCCGCCGTCCGGTCGTTCCGCTGAGCGAGGCGGTGAACAACGTCCTTAAACGCTTCGGCGTCGACGCCCGCGTCCAGGACACCGCCCTGCTCGACGCCATGCTGCGCGCCTGGCCCGAAGTCGCCGGACCGGACCTTGCCGCGCGCCTCAAGCCGGAGAAGTACGACAAGAACATCCTCTACGTGCTCGCCCGGAACAACGCCGAGCTCTTCGAAATCCGCCAGTTCAAGCTGCGCGGACTCGAGGCCCGCGCGAAGAAGCACCCCGCTTTCGCCGGCCTCCGCCAGATACGGGTGAGATGCCAGTAGTGCTCCCCCATTGGAATGGTGCTATAATTTTATAAGCCATAATAAACGGCATTTGAAAGGGACTGTGCAATGATCATGTTTCTGGGAGGCATCGCGTTTCTCATCGCGGGCTATTTCACCTACGGCAAACTTGTCGAGAAAATCGTCGGGCCTGACGACAGGCCGACGCCCGCCGTGGAGCATCCCGACGGCGTCGACTACGTGACGCTTCCCAAGTGGAAGAACCTGCTCATCCAGCTCCTCAACATCGCCGGCATCGGACCCGTCATCGGCGTCATCGCCGGCATAAAGTTCGGCAAAGTCGCTCTCCTCATCATTCCAATCGGCTGCGTCTTCGCCGGAGCGGTCCACGACTTCCTCGGCGGCATGGCTTCCCTCCGCGACAACGGGGCGAACCTTCCGAAGATCGTCCGCGACAATCTCGGCCGCGCCTATTCCGCCATTTTCTCCTGGTTCCTGGTCGTCATCCTCCTCCTCGTCGTCGCTGTCTTCATCAACGTCCCCGCCAACCTCATCGACAAGCACTTCCTGCCCGAGACCCCCTTCTTCTGGGGCGTCGTCGGCGTCATCTTCCTCTACTACATCGCCGCGACGCTCTTCCCGGTTGACAAGATCATCGGCCGCGTCTATCCAATCTTCGGCGGACTTCTCCTCATCGGATCCATAGCCCTCGCCATTGCGCTCACGATTGCCGGATTCAAGACCCCGTCGCTCCTCCAGGAGGGCGAGGCGTTCCGCACGTTCCACGACACGGTCTTCAACGCGGGCGGACGCAGCCCGCTCTTCCCGCTGCTCTTCGTCACCATCGCGTGCGGCATCATCTCCGGCTTCCACGCGACGCAGTCGCCCATCGTCGCGCGCACGATGCGCTCGGAGCGCGAGGCGCGCGTCACGTTCTACGGGATGATGATCGCCGAGGGCGTCATCGCGATGATCTGGGCCGCCGCGGCCCTGGCCATGTACAACCTCCAGCCCGAAGACCTGAAAATCGTGCCAGCCGCCGTGCTTGGCCACATCACCACGCACTTCCTCGGGACGTGGATGGGCGGCGTCACCGTGCTCGCCGTCGTCGTCCTGGCCATCACGAGCGGCGACACCGCGCTCCGCTCCACCCGGCTCTCCCTCGCCGAGATGTTCCGCGTTCCCCAGGCGAAATTCATCAGCAGGCTGACCATCTGCGTGCCGCTCATCGCGGTGGTCGCGGGCCTTCTCTGGTGGTCGAACCAGAGCGCCAAGACCTTCGGCTATCTCTGGAACTACTTCGCCTGGGGCAACCAGGTCCTGTCCGCGACGACGCTCATGGCCTGCTCGGCATGGCTCCTCCGCAACGGCAAGGGCTTCCCCGCGACGCTCGTCGCGCTCATTCCGGGGATGTTCATGACGACGGTCATCGTCTCGTTCATCCTTTGGACGACCTCCGCCTACGGGCAGCCATACGGTTTCGGCGTCCCGCTGAATCTCGCCATCGGGCTTGGCATAGCGACGTCCGTCGCCTTCGCCGCCTACGTCATCGTCCGCGGCCGTAAAAACGCCGCAGAACAATAGTTAGATTTCCGAGAGCGCGATCTTCATGATGCCGAGGCGGCAAAGGCAGTTCGCGCACTCGTGCCCGCCGCGGCAGTAGGCGAGCAACAGCGAGCCGTCCTTCGTGAAGAACATCGACGGGTAGCAGTAGCCGCGCGAGGGATCGTCCTCGACGACCACGGGCTTGGACCAGCTGCGCCCCTCGTCGGTGCTCTTGCGAATCACGAACGGGGTGCGCGCCCAGGTGAACGGGTCGTATTCCCGGCCTGGATAGGGCGGGAGCGGATTGTAGGCCGCGTAGAGCGTTCCGGTGGTTTCGTCGCGCTCGACTTCGAGCGGCGAGCATGGGCCTGTGAATGTCGGCGACGGGGACGGCGGCGTGAATGAGACGAGGCCGTTGTGCGAATAGCATTCGTACTGCGCGCCGGCTCCCGTGCGCGCCCACAGCCACGCCGTGCCGTTCTTGAGGAAGATGAGGCCGGGCTCCTGCATGCCGGCGTTCGAGGTCATATCCCACCATTTTTCGGTGGGCGAGACGAGCGCCGGAATCGTGATGCGGAACGGCAGCGGGGAGAACGAGGCTCCGTCATCATCCGAAACGAAGATCATGGCGATGGACAGGCCCTCAAAGGTCAAGTTGCCGTCCTCGGCAAGGCCTGCGCCGTGGCGGCCCGCCGGGAAGGCCAGTCGGCCGTCCGGCATTCGCAGAAGGCGGTCGTTGTTGACAACGTAGTAGTTGGCGGGGCCGTGGAAGCGGCAGCGGGAGATCTCGAATGTCTCCCCGTCCGTCGTGATGGCGCGCCCCATTGTCGAGGCCCCGTTGTTTTCCTTTATCATGAAGTAGAGGCCGATGCGTCCGTCATTCTGAATGGCCTTGGAGACGCTCATGATGTTTTTGACGCCAAATTGGGCGGCCTCCACGATGACGCGCGGCTCGCTCCATGTCTCACCCTCGTCGTCGGAGTACGAAAGGGCGATGTCGCTGCGACCATTGTCCCAGCCTCCCTTTTCCATGAAGCGGCTGTAGGCGAAGAGTATGCGTCCGGACGGCAGTCTGACGAAGGCGCCTTCGCTGTTGCGCCCGTTTTCGCCTGAAGGGATGAATTCGTTTACGAGATGCATAAAAATGAGTGACGAGTGACAAGTGACGAGTGACGAGTTTTGTTGTAGCCAACGGATTCCATTATAGACTATTATTCCAGCGTGGTCAAACGTTGCGGAATGATGATATACTAGTGTCATGAACAAACAGAAAATCCAGGACATCATCGACGCCGCAGCCGCGAAAACGACCGCGAAACTCGGCGTCTTCTTCGAAAACCTCGCCACAGGCGAAACGGCGGAGGTCAACGCCGACGAGATTTTTCCGACAGCCAGCGTCTACAAGATCTTCACGCTCGCCGAATTGCTGCTGCAGGTAAAGCAGGGACGCTTCTCCCTCGATGACCGCCGCCCACTCGACAAGACCTTCAAGTCGGAGGGCAGCGGCGTCCTTTCGATGCTGGCGGACGGACTCCAGCCAACCCTTCGCGACTACGCGATGCTCATGATGACGATTTCCGACAACACGGCGGCGGACTTCCTCTTCACGCTCGTCGGCCGCGAGGCCATCGCGCGCGACGTGCTGAAGCCGCTCGGACTCACGCATACGAAGTGCGACATGACATGCCGCGACAACATCGCCGTCTGCTACAGGCTTCCCCCCGGGCTCGCCTATGGCGAGTTCGACGCCCGCTACGCGGCGCTGGGACGCCCGTCTCTTCGCAACGCGCCCGCCTACACCGGGGGACTCGCGGAGAACAACGAGACTTCGCCGGCCGACGTCTCGACGATGCTCAGGCACTTCTACCGCGGCACATGGGTCGACGCCGAGGCAAGCGCCGAGGCCCTCGGCATCATGAAGCGGTGCCAGACCAACTCCCGGATTCCAAAATACCTGCCCGACGGCTGCAAGGCGGCGCACAAGACCGGGACGATGACGCGCGTCGCGAATGACGCCGGCATCGTCTACACCCCCGCCGGCGACTTCATTCTTTCGCTCTTCTACAACGGCAACGTCGCCTCCGAAGAGGAGTACAACGCCAACGTCAAGGGCCGCCTCGGCGATGAACTTCTGGCCAACCTCTCCCGTGACATCTGCGCCGCCTTCATGGCTTGAAGGCACGTTTTCATGCCCGAAGGAATCCCGTCATGCAAAAACCGTTAGCCGCCATCTTCACCGCCGCGATCTGCGCCGGTACCGCGTTCGCGTATTCCTCCGCCAGCTACAAGCGGAAGGGGCTGCTCGCACAATGGGACGCAATCGACAACGCCGGCACGGGCGTCCACGACCCTGACGCGACCGTCTGGAAAGACATCGCCCCGAAAGGCCCCGGCGCGGTCTCCTACGACCTCACGCTGAACGCCACCTACGGCTCCTGGGGCGGCGGCAACTACCTCAACGTCAACTCCGGTCCGGCGGCCTGGGGATCCAGAAACGCGCCGGCCTACGCGACCATCGAGGTCGTCTTCCGCGCGACGATGACGGACACGCGGTATATCCACTACCTCTTCGTGAGCGGCATCGACAATGTCCGCCAGGTCACATTCAGCAAAGACTCCAAGAACCTCTACTTCGACGCCAACAACGCCTCGCGGCCCTGCCTTTCGGCCACGAGCTTCGCGGACAGCAAGGACCATTCGTACGCCGCGATCTACAACGGGGACGCCCTCGCGCGAATCCATGACGCCGGCAACCTCGTCACCAATCCCCCCACCGCGACAGTCAACAACTCGCCGTCGAAGGGGCGCGTCATCATCGGCCACAGCAATACGTCGCAGACATACTACTCCTTCAAAGGGCGCGTCTACGCGATCCGCCTCTACGACCATGTTCTTTCGGCAGGCGAGATTGCCGAGCACCGCGCCATTGACGAGGCTCGTTTCTTCGCGGCCGAAGCGCCGGCCTTCGTGGTCGAGGGCGCGCCGTACAACTACGGGGCCAATGCCGTGCAGCCCGCCTACGGCACGACCAATTTCGCCGCCGGCGCGACGATGACCTTCACCGCTCCGGCGACGGCCCCCAATCCGGGCAACTCGGCGTCCGTTACCTGCACGGGCTGGAAGATCTACACGCTCGACGCCGCGACGGGCAACTGGGTCTTCGACAGCACCGACCCCTCGAAGAGCGGCTCCGGCACGACCTGCTCCTACACGCGCCCGGCGGACGCGCCGGTTGAGAAGCTCGTCTGGCAGTGGAGCGGGTGGCGCATCGTCAATCTCGAACCGGAAGAAAATGTCGCCGCAGCCTACGCGGATTGCGGCGACGGCGACATCATCCGCCTCACGACCGGCGACTACGTGATGATCGGGCGAATCACGATCAACAATGACGTCTCCATCATAGGCGACGGCCCCGACGCCTCCTTGATCGACTGCGCGACCGCGGGCGGGCGTCCCTTCACCATTTCCGACGGCCGCGTCCGTATCGAGGGCGTCCGCATCTTCAACGGCCCCGAAGTCGCCAGCTACAACGGCGGCGGCATCTACATGTCGTGCGGCATTGTCGCGGACTGCACCATATCGAACTGCATCGGCAAGATCAGCTCCGGCGGCGCGGGCGGCATCTACATGACGGGCGGCATCGTGACGAACTGCCTGATCACAAGGTGCGAATCCAAGCTCACGGGCAGCGGCTACCCGCAGGGAAGCGGCATCGCCCTGCACGGCGGCCTCGTGACGGACTGCCGTTTCATCGCCAACCGTTCGACCGGCTGGCAGAACGGCGTCGGCATCTACATCGACAAGGGCATCTGCGAACGCTGCGTCTTCACCGGCCACACGCAGGGCACCCCCATCTACAACGCGGGCGGCACCGTCCGCAACTGCCTGGTTTACGGCAACAGGACGGGCACCTCCTCCTTCGACGGCTGCAAGCGGTTCGGCGGCGTGTACCAATCCTCCGGCAGCCTCTACAACTGCACCGTCGTCGGCAACCGCTCCGGCAAGGGTGTTGGCGGTCTCCGAGCCGAGGGCGGCAACGTCATCAACAACATCGTCTGGAACAACGTCTCCGACGACGGGACGACGGTCGGCTACTACTTCGCCGGTTCGGGTGCCTTCCACACCAACCTCCTCGACACCGCGACCGATGCCGGCATCGGCAACTTCAGTTCCAATCCCGGCTTCGTCGATGCCGAACACCACGACTACCACCTCGGCCTGACCTCCCTGGCGGTAAACTCCGGCGCACCCCTTGCGGGTGTGAGATGCGACCTCGACGGCGCCGTGCGCCCCTTTGGCCCCGCGCCGGAGATCGGCTGCTACGAATACACCACCGTCGCCGCCGAACTCACCTGCATCATTCGCGCCTTCCAGACGGAATACTGCGAAGGCGAGGCGTTTTCACTCACAAGCGTCGTCGACGGCCCCGATCTGGCCGGACTTCAATACGCCTGGTCACTGGACGGCGTCGCCTACGCCTCTGGTGTTGCCAGTTCGGGATGCGACTTCCCGGGCACGCTCGAACCGGGACGCCACACGATTTTGCTCACGGTCTCCAATGGTTCAGGCGACAACGCCTCCAACTCGGTCGTCATCTCCATTCTGCCGCTCACGACATACGTGGCCGAAACCGGCGACGACGAGGCCAACTTCCCGTACCACACCCCCGGACTTCCCGCCGCGACCTTCTCCGCCGCCCTCTCGGCCGTCTGGAAGTCGTCAACCACGACTTCGCATGTCTTCCTCGCGGAGGGCACATACGCGCTCGGCAACCCCGTCTCCCTCTCGCTGCCGGTCAAAATCGCGGGGGCGGGCGCGCAGACCACGACCCTCGACTGCACGGGAATCGCCGGACGGGCCTTCTACCTGAACCACAAGGATGCCGAAGTCCGCGACCTCACTGTCGCCCACGCCCGCCCGAGCACCTCGGGCACGCCGGGCGGGGCCTTCTACCTGGTCAACGGGACGGTCGACTCCTGCATCATAACCAACTGCGCAGGCTACACGATGAGCGGCGGCGCCATCTACATGACAGGTGGAACCCTCAGGGACTCCGTCGTGACGCGCTGCCAGATTCTCCGCACCGGTTCGGGCTACACGCACGGGGAGGGCGCCCTCGTTTCCGGCGGCCTTGTCAGCGGCTGCTCCTTTGTCGCCAACTATCCGGAAGGGAGGTACTCGAACGGCATCGGCCTCGAAATGACCGAAGGCAACGCCGTCGTCGAGAACTGCGTCTTCACCGGCCACAAGGCGACGCCCCTCATGTTCGCCAGCGGCACGGTGCGCAACTGCCTCATCTACGGCAACGAGTCAACCACCTCCGCCGACAATTCGAACTACCGCAAGACCGGCGGCGTCTACATGTCGGGAGGCACACTCTACAACTGCACGATCGTGACCAACCGCAACGCCTCCTCGACTAAGGGCAGCGCCGGACTTCGCATGGCGGGCGGACGCGCAGTGAACAACGTCATCTGGGGCAACCCCAGCGAGGACGGCTCGGCCGGCGTCACGATTGCTTCAGGAAGCACCTTTACCACGAACCTCGTCGATGCAACGATCTCCTCCGCCGGAACCGAGGTTGGAACGGTCGTCTCTCCGTCATCGCCCTTCAAGCGGCCGGCGGCCCGCGACTACAGGCTCAAAATGGGGTCTTTGGCCGTCGGCATCGGCGACAACGTCATCTGGAGCAGTGTCGCCAACCCGACAGACCTTGACGGCAATCCGCGCATCATTCCCCGCCGCGGCGCGGTTGACGCCGGCTGCTACGAACTCCAGAAGCCGGGCTTCACCACCCTGTTTCTGCAGTAGCCGGCGTCTACATATCCGGCATATTCACATATTGGCTCATAGGCCTTCACCTGCTCCACCGTCTTACATGAAAAAGTACCTCAAAAAAATCATTGAACCCCCGCAATCTATCGCGGAAACTGGACGCG
>JAEEGF011142910.1_pt1 | contig 14340 bp, 13 predicted proteins | sample 9134171 | NCBI WGS metagenome assembly JAEEGF01 (sample SAMN16246542, study PRJNA631951) | gut metagenome | biome: gut microbiome; feature: rumen; material: AP-attached | host: Bos | place: Iran: Karaj | collected 2018-10
GCATCCTTCGGAATGGAAGGGGGATGTGCAGGTTTCCTGTCGCAGGGAAGGATCAAGGCCATGACTGCAAACAGGGAAAGGAAGTATCTCGCGGATTTCATAAAACAGGTTTTAGTCAGATATACAAATATAGAATAAATCATCTGAAATTGCTATCTTTGCCAATACTGAAACTGCAAACACTGAAACCGAACATGGCCAATCCTTACAAGGAAGTAGAGAACATAGCGGACCTCCCTGCACCCGACAGCACGGGCTACATCACCCGTTATGTATTCCAGTATATAGATTTCAACCTCGTGCCTCAGTACGTCGCAGCCGGACACCGGTTCACGGACTGCTGCTTCCTCGGCTGCGAGATCCCCTCCGCCATGGAGGACGAGATTGGCAAGACATGCATAGTCTTTCCCCGCATGGGGCGCGTATACAATGCTTTCCGCGGCAAGATGTACACCGGCGACTCGCTGTATGACGGGTACAATCCTGAGGATGAGCAGAGCTTCGCCACCTGTTTCGACTCACGCGTATACATGAACTACACCGAGCAGGGCAAGCATTGCGACGACATCCGCGAGACTCTCGGACGCTCCCTGCACGACCATGCCATGAGCGACGCCATGTACGATTTCCTGAGCAGGTTCGACGAGAAACAGGTGTGCGCGGTCATGGGCGGTCATGCCCTGCTCCGCACCGATGACGCCTATAAGGACGTAGCCATCATCAGCAAGTCCCTCACAGAGAAAGGCAAGATAATGGCATCGGGCGGAGGCCCGGGAGCCATGGAGGCCACGCATTTCGGCGCATGGATGGCCGGACGCGACATGGACGAGTTCGAGGAGGCGCTGGAGATGATCAAGGTCGCGCCCTCGTTCCGCGATTCGGGATGGCTCCGTACGGCTTTCGAGGTCAGGAAGAGATTCCCTCAGAAGAATTACCGCAGCCTCGGCATCCCCACCTGGTTCTACGGGCACGAGCCCTCCACCCCGTTCGCGACAGACATTGCCAAATTCTTCTTCAACAGCGTCCGCGAGGATACCCTCCTCTCGATAGCCAAGGGAGGCATTATCTATTCTCCCGGATCGGCCGGCACTTTCCAGGAGATATTCCAGGATGCGGCACAGAACCATTACGAGACTTTCGGAAGTTCCAGCCCGATGGTGTTCCTTGGCGTGGATTATTACACCCGCGAGGTCCCCATCTATCCCCTGCTCGAAGACCTTCTGGCCAGAGGGAAGTACAAGGGCCTGATTCTGTCCATCACGGACGACAAGGACGAAGCCATCGAACAGATCCTGTCCTTCTCCTCCCGATAGTACGATATGGGAAAAAACTTCCGGGGGTCCATAAACTGGATCCCCGGAATCATTTACTCCTGCCTGAGTTCCCCGATCTGGGAGATGAGGTCGTCGGAGGCGCGGAGGATGTCCCTGCGGTTCTTCAGGCCGAGAAGCAGGCCGACAACGAGCCCGACGCCCATTCCGCCGACGAGCGGGAGTATATTCGCACCGATCACGGGATTGTACTTCCATGCATCCACCACGAGCAGGACGATCCAGACCCCCAGGGCGGGAATACCGAACTTGATCCAGTCGGCATTGATCTTCCTGAACCTGGCGACGTCCTCCGCCGCGCTGACAAGGTCGCTGTCCACGCGCGGGATGAACCGCTTGAAGTACATCGTCAGGCCCATGGCGGTCACGAGCAACAGCCCGGTGACGGTAATGAACCAGGCGGAGAATCCCATTTCCCTCAGGAAGGGTATCAAGGCGAGACCGGCAAAACCGGCGATGACGGGTACGCTGGACTTGATCCTGAGGCGGTTGATGTTGTGCCTGCAGGCATTGCGGAGCAGACGGTCGTTGACGATTATCTGGGACTCCAGCTTTTCGCGCAGCTGCTGCATCTGCTGCTGCATTTCGATGAAGGTTTTATCGGTAGTTTCCATTTTACTGCATCTTTTTGAGTTGTTCCTTGATCCTTACAAGACGGACGGAGACGTTCTTGGGAGTGATGCCGACGATCTGGCCGATCTCCTCGTAGCTGAGGTTCTCTAGCCACAGAAGGACGATTGCGCGGTCGAAGGGGCCCAGCCTGCCGATCCGTCCGCGCAGAAGGCCTATCTGGCGGGTATCTTCCGCCGTGTCATCGAACAGGTCGATGTCCATCGACAGCGGCTGTGTCTGGGGGCCGCGCTTCTTGCGGCGGTCGCTGGTGATACAGGTATTGAGGGAGACTTTCCATATCCAGGAACTCAGCGCGCTGTCGCCCCGGAAGGTTCCGGAACCCTGCCAGAGGCGAATAAGAATCTCCTGGAAGAGGTCAGCTACCTCATCCCTGTCGGTCGAGAACATGTAGCAGACTGTATAAATCGTACTGCGGTATTCCCTTACCATCGTTTCAAACTCTCTTTCTGTCATTGTCTGTCTCGTTTGTTTCTGCACATTAGACGCAGGAATCCCTGGAAAACTACAGAAAACGCGAAAAAAAAACACTAAGGCCGCAAGGCTGTCACGGGACAGTTGCCGGCCTTAGCTCCACAAATCATAAATACGCTGCATCACGCAGGGCACTGCAAGTTACAAAAAAAAGAGTGGATTAAAAAAACTTTTTCACTTTTCTTAAATAATTATTGTTTTTCAATAAATAATTACTATATTCGCAACAGAAACATCAATTAATAGTATAAAGATATGATAGCAGAATGGTGGACATCACTCTCAGTGATCATGAAAGTGCTCTGGGGCATTACCCTGGCGGCTTCGCTGGTCTTTATCATCCAGACCATAATGACATTCATCGGCGCCGATGCGGGCGGTGACTTCGACACCGACGCAGGAGGCGGGATGGACGTGACCCTCGACGATGCCTCATCCGCGATGGGTACCGGGATGAATCTCCTTACCTTCCGCAACCTCATCAACTTCCTCCTCGGTTTCGGATGGACGTTCATCCTCCTGCAGAAGAGCATCTCCTCGACGGGAGTGCTCCTGCTGATCTCCGTGCTGGTCGGCCTGGTGCTCGTCGCCATCGTCATGTACATGTTCAAGTGGCTCAGCGGAATGCAGCAGTCGGGCACGATCGACGTGTACAAGGCCGCCGTCGGCTGCCAGGGCAAGGTCTACCTGACCATCCCCGGCGAGCGCGCCGGAGAGGGCAAGGTACAGATAACCATCAATAACGCCGTCCGCGAGTATGCCGCCCTCACAGACTCGGATACCCTCAAGACCGGCACGCCCATCAAGGTGGTCGAGGTCCTCAGCCCCAGCACACTCCTCGTCGAAGAACTTAACTCACTTATTGTCTAACATATTAACAGCCTTATATTATGGGAATTGAACTGATTATCATCATCGTATTCGTCGTCTTCGTGACCTTCGCGGCCATCCTCAGACGATACAAGAGGTGTCCTTCGGACAAGATCCTCGTCATCTACGGTAAGACCGGCAAGAACAAGGAAGGTTCCATTTCCTCTGCCCGGTGCATCCACGGCGGTGCATCCTTCATCTGGCCCGTCTTCCAGGATTGGAAAATGCTCGACCTGACTCCGATCAGCATCGAGTGCAACCTCACCAACGCACTGTCCAAGCAGAACATCCGCGTCGACGTCCCCTGCCGCTTCACCGTCGGTATCTCCACCGAGCCTGAAGTCATGACCAACGCCGCAGAGCGTCTGCTCGGACTGCATCCCTCCGACATCCAGGCCATCGCCACCGATATCCTCTTCGGACAGCTCCGTCTGGTCATCGCCACGATGGACATCGAGGAGATCAACGCCGACCGCGACAAGTTCCTCGCCGCCGTCAGCCAGAACGTCGAGGCCGAACTCCGCAAGATCGGTCTGAAACTCATCAACGTCAATGTCACCGATATCCGCGACGAATCCGGCTACATCGAGGCCCTCGGTAAGGAAGCAGCAGCAAAGGCCATCAACGACGCCAAGAAGAGCGTCGCCGAGCAGAACCGTTTCGGTGAAATCGGTAAAGCCGAGGCCGACAGGGACAAGGACATCCGTATCGCCGAAACCAGCAGGGATACCCGTATCTACACCGCCGAGGCCAACGCCAAGGCCGTCGAGGGTGAGAACAACTCCAAGATAGCCATCGCCAACTCCGACGCAACCCGCCGCGAGAAGCAGGCAGAGGCCGAGCGCTTGGCCGTCGCGGCCGAGAAGGTCCAGGCCGCTAAGGCCCTCGAGGAGGCCTACAAGAGCGAGCGCGACGCTGAAATCGCCCGCGCCGCCCGCGAGAAGGCCACGCAGGAGGCCAACATCGTCGTTGCCGCCCAGATCGAGAAGGAGAAGATGATCATCGAGGCCGAGGCCAAGGCCGAGCAGCTCCGCCGCGAGGCCCAGGGCCAGGCCGACGCCATCTTCGCCAAGATGGACGCCCAGGCCCGCGGTGCCCTCGAGATCCTCTCCAAGCAGGCTGCCGGTTTCGGCAAGCTCGTGGAGGCCGCCGGCGGCGACGCCAAGGACGCCATCACGATGCTCATCTCCGACAAGCTCCCCGAACTCGTCAAGACCCAGGTCGAAGCCGTCAAGGGCATCAACATCGACAAGGTCACCGTCTGGGACGGCGGTTCCAAGGATGGAGGCAAGACCGCCACTGCCAATTTCATCTCCGGGATGATGCAGTCGGTCCCCCCGCTCGACGAAATATTCAAGATGGCCGGCATGAGCCTGCCCAACTACCTCAAGGGCAAGGAGGAGGCCAAGGCCGACGTGCAAGAGGAGGTTGCTGAATAATGGCTATAATAGTTAACGTGGACGTCATGCTCGCCCGAAGGAAGATGTCTTCCGGCGAACTCGCCGACAAGGTGGGCATATCGGCGGCCAATCTATCCATCCTGAAGACAGGAAAAGCCAAGGCCATACGCTTCAGCACGCTCAACGCGCTGTGCAAGGCCCTGGACTGTCAGCCGGGGGATCTACTGGAGTACGCTCCAGACCCGCCTGAATCTACTTAGTACCGTACCAGGACTGCATCACATAAAAGGCCTTCTTCCGTTCACCTTTCTCGGAGAGAAGGCCTTTTCTGTTGTAGTCGTCCTGGATGCCGTCAAGCATCCGCTTGGGGCTGCGGAAATCCTTGAGGATCCACGGAGAAACGCCGGCGAGGCCTGGCATACGGGAGAGCATATCGATGTTCTTACGGTACAGGTACTCCTGGTTTTCTTCCGTAAAACGCTGGTCAGTAGCTCCGTGGCGACCGTATACGGCTCCGCCGCCGAACTCGGTGACCATTACAGGCTTCTTGACTGCAAAGGTCCAAGTGACCTCGTCGCATTTCTCGGGAGTACCGTCGTACCAGCCCACATACTGGTTGAAGCTGATCAAGTCGGCTATCTCCACGAGCGGGTCGTTGACCGTCATCATACGGCCTTCGTACTCTATCTTCTCCATGGCCGCGCTGACAAGGCGCGTCGGATCCAGCTCCCGCGCCTTGGTGATCAGGCGGCTGAGGAAAGCCAGGCGGCTGTCGCCGAGAGGCGTTTCATTGGCCACCGACCAGATGATCACGTTCGCACGGTTATGGTCACGGGCTATCATATCGACGAGCTGTCTCTCGGCATTGGCGTAAGTGTCGGGATTGTCGAAAGCGATGGTCCAGTAGACCGGGATCTCGGACCAAACCATTATGCCCATCTCCTCGGCGGCGCGGACCATATTCTCGTTGTGGGGATAGTGCGCCAGACGTACGAAATTGCAGTTCATCTCCTTGGCCTCGGAGAGCAGCGCGCGGGCGTGGGCGTCGCTGAAAGCGCGACCGCCCGCCCCGCCCAGCATCTCCTCGTGGATGCTGATGCCCTTGCAGAATATCTCCTCGCCGTTCAGCAGAAGCTTGTCCCCCCTGGTCTCGATGGTCCTGAAGCCTATGCGGTCGGAAACACGGTCGGTCTCGCAGTAAACGGTCACGTCGTATAGTTTGGGATTGTCTGGACACCACAACTCGGGCCTGGCTGTGATCTCGAAACGCGCAAGGCCTTTGTCATCAGCGGTCGCGGAAGCCGAGACTCCCAGTTCGGGGATGGAGAAGGTCACGCGCTGGCGCAGCGCCGGTCCGTCCAACTGCGCCCAGCCTTCCAGGACCGTCTTCGACCCCTTCTTCAGCTGCAGCGAGTAGTCGCGGATGAAAGTTGCCGGAGTCTCCACCAGATACACGCTGCGCGTGATGCCGCCGTAGTTCCACCAATCGGAGTTGACGGTCGGTACGCCATCCATCCTGCGCGTATTGTCCACATTGACTACCAAGGAGTTATGCCCCTCGAGCAAATAGTCCGTCACCTCGAAGTTGAAAGGTGTGAAACCGCCCTCGTGGCGGCCGACCCTATGGCCGTTCAGGCCGGCCACGGTCTCGTAGTTCGCCGCTCCGAAATACAGGAAATACCTTCTATCGGGCTTGGAGATATTGTAGAACATAGTCCTGTACCAGACCGTGCCCTCGTAGTAGTAGAGCTCCGGGCGCTGGGTATTCCAGTCTCCCGGCACGGCTATCTCCTTCGCCGCGCCGAAGTCATACTCCACCAGCCTCGTCTGATCGTCATAGAAACTCCTGTCGGCAAAGAATGACTGCCCCTCCGGCAGAGGATTGGCCCGATAGTCCTGATTACCGGTCTTGTAGAGGTCTACTATATACTTCCAGTTCCCGTCCAGGCAGACCGTGCTGCGTCCGGGAATGTTGGTAATCTGGGGATAAGGCTCCTGCGCGAAACCCGTCAGGATGCACAGTGCGGCCATTGCCGATAGGAGAAGCTTCTTCATGATTGTCGTGTGTTTCTGAAAGATAAATATAACAAAAACCACATACATTGACAAGCGCCTGTTACGTTCACTTTTTTTATGCCATTGATAACAAGCAAATTGCAAACGCAATTGTGACCTATTTTATTTCCCCGTTTGAGAAGAATTATGTATATTTATATGCCAGTTTCACCCACAAAACCTCTCATGCTATGAAACGCTTCATTATCATCCTGACCCTCGCTCTCTGCGTCTGGACCATCGATGCTGTGGCCCAGACAGTCAGCAAGGACAACGACAATACAACCAGCGCGACCTTAAGTCCTGACAAGGAACCCCGCATCGACGGGAACGGCAACCGCATCCCGTGGTACCTCCCCCTGCCGGACGACCGACAGTTCCGAGAAGCGCTACCGCTTTGGCGGCAAGGAAATTGCAGGCTCCTCGCTGACGGACCTCGCCGGTTCCGGTGCCGCACCCGGAGCACCCTACCTTGACTTCGGTGCAAGGCTTTACAGCCCACGAACTGCCACGTGGATTAGCCCGGATCCGTTGATGGAGAAGTACTACGGAGTGAGTCCGTATGTGTATTGCTCTGCGAGTCCACTAAATATTGTCGATATTGACGGAAAAGATGGAATATTGATTGTTTTTCCTGATTATGTCATCACCGTTGGAGAGAATCGGTATTCTCATTTGGGACATGCAGGGATTCTGCTAATCAATCCCGACGATGGCTATACAAAGTATTATGAATATGGACGATATGACGATGAGAATAAAGGACTAGTTAGGAATTATTCTATCCCGAATGTAATTATGGGCGAAGATGGACTACCGACGAAAGAGTCTTTAAATAAAGTATTAGACGTGATTTCTGAGAAATCTGGGCACGGGGGAAGAATTGAGGGAGCTTATATCAGGTCAAGGAACTATGACTCTATGTTAGAATATGCAGAGAAAAGGATGGATGATAACAAAAATCCAAATAGAAAGCCATATTCAGTCCTGTTTAATAATTGTGTAACGTTTGCTTCTGAAGTCCTGGATCAGGACCTATGGTCTCAGTTTAGATCACCGGTGTTGAGAAGTCCTATCCCAGCAGTTAGAGTGAAGCAGTACCATGTATTATTCCCAAGAGTATCTTATTCGCCACAGAAACGATAAAAATGGATTATTTGTCGAAAGCAGAAGTTTATTTATTGGTATTCATAGAGTTTCTGCCAACTATTTTAGTGTGTACGCCTGTGATTGCTATACTCCTAAAGAAAATGGGGATAAGGAAGAGATTCCTTTTTTGTATACTTGCTATTCAAATTCTGTTTGTCTTTATCTTAGGGCTAACGGCTCAGACTCGCTACCCACAATTATCATATATAATGCCCTTTATATTGATTAGTACTGATGCTCTGATGGGAGAGATAATAACTGTGCTGACGATTGTTGTAGTCTTAGTTATCATAAGAACTCACAGTGAAACAACTAAGCCATCATAGAGTAAGGTAATAAGCAGGCCGAAATAGATATAACAGATGAATAGAGTTTAACGTGTGTAGAAATGAAGACCACGATGAGACGTAGTATTACCCTACAGGGCTGGCTCTCTTCGGCGAGTTCCGCTTCGTGGGAGGAGACCTTGCGCTACGCTTCCCCGTCAAAGTCGGCGACAGATTCCTTGCCTGGCAAAGTCGGACTCGTCACCGAGTGGGTCCAGCAGCAGAAAGGCACGTCTTCCGGCGGTTCCTCCACTGCCGATACCTTCACCTACTCATATGACAAGGCCGGAAGACTCACTGGTAGCCTGAGATATGTCGGCAGTTCAACTTCTAGCGTGAACACACTGACAGAGAGGAACATCACATATGACAGGAGCGGCAATCTACTGACGCTTGACCGTTACGGAGCGAGCTCTGGCTCATCTCCCACTGAGTCTCTTTCCTACTCCTACACCGGCCCGAAACGCAACACGTGGAACTATGACGCCCACGCGAACGTGACTACTGGCCCCGAGGGCTCACTTAGCATAGCATGGAATGCCATTGACCTGCCGAGGACTCTGACGACAGGATCTGGAACAGGTTCATCTTCCACCCAGAGGGCCTATCTCGCCGACGGCTCGCTGGCACAGGTCGGTGACGGGACGACGACCCGTCTCTACCTCGGTGACATCGTATTCAACATGGCCTCGAACGGCACGGTCACGCTTGAGAGTGCCGGCTGGGAGGGCGGACGCCTGCTGCCCGGCTCGGGCAGCGACAAGATCCTCTTCGTGGTCAAGGACCACCTCGGCAGCGTAAGAGTTGTAAAGGATGGAATGGGCAACATACGCCAGAGGTTTGACTACTATCCGTACGGGACGGTTAAACACCGACATTATGTGTGCCCATTGGGAGATTCAAGTATTCACATTATTTTGTATATTTGAACAAACTACCACAACAATGGATCATAAATACGTTTCAGGCATCAAAGCCCTTTCGCTCCTCTGCTTCCTCACCTTATGTTTCACCCTCAAGGCCCAGCAGTCCGGGACACGCACGCTCACGCTCAAACCTGACAGGACCGGCATCCGGATCAGTCCAACGCTCGCCGGCATCTTCTTCGAGGACATCAACCAGTCCGTCGACGGAGGCATCTGCGCCCAGCTGATCCAGAACAATTCCTTCCAGGCTTACAACGTCCCGGACGGCCCGGAGAATGAGTTCTCCACGTGCGACACGGTGTTCTTCGGCTGGACGGTGCTGCGCGGAGAAGGAACCAAGGGCACGGCCCGTGCCGTGGCGGACAAGCCGCTGGTGCCGGAGCTCAAGCGCTGGTACGACTTCGACCCCGATGACAAATACGACGACGAGCTGCGCTACGCCCAGTACAGCGTACGCTTCGACATAGAGGAGCCGTGTGCGGGATTCGGCATCGCGGCCAACGGCTACGGCATAGCCGAATACAATCGCGGTCCCGGCCTCATCTATTCCGACAACACCCAAACGGCTTCCATCCCTGCCGTGCAGGGTGTCAGCTATGACCTCGGGCTCTACCTGCAAGGTGCTGACTATAAGGGGAATATCTCCGTGTACCTGGAGGATGCTGCCGGGAACCGCAACTCCAACGTCATCAACATATCCCGTCTTGGCAACGGTTGGGAACAGTATACGGGTTCGCTGAAGGCGGAACGCTCCGTCGACTGCCGTCTGACCATCGTGGCGGACGCTCCCGGCACCTTCTGGCTGGACTTCGTCACCCTCGTGCCGGAGGCCTCCCAACTCTGGGAAGGCGGCAAGTACGGCCCTTTCCGCAAGGACCTTCTCGAGGCCCTTGCAGACCTGCACCCGACATTTATGCGTTTCCCCGGAGGCTGTGCATCCGAGGGTCCGAACTACTTCGGGCAGGTATTCTGGAAGAATTCCATCGGCCCCCGAGAGGAGCGCATCGGTTTCCGCAACCACTGGGGATACTGGACCTCGCAGTACATAGGTTTCTACGACTACCTGCTTATGGCCGAGGGACTTGGCGCCACTCCCCTTCCGGTACTCAACAACGGCGTCACCTGCCAGTTTGCCGGCCATCAGTACATAGCTCCCCTCGAAACACAGGCCGATCGCGACCGATTCTATGCCATTTTCGTCAAGGACGCCCTGGATTTCATCGAGTTCTGCAACGGAGGCACGGATACGGAATGGGGCGCGATGCGCGCCGGAATGGGGCACCCTGAGCCGTTCAACCTCAAGTATCTCGGTATCGGCAACGAGAACCGCGGGGACGAGTTCTGGGAGCGTTTCGACATCATTTACAAGGCCGTGAAGGAAAAGTATCCCGAAATCACCATCGTCTCCACCGCCGGCGCCTCCGACTCCGGCCGCGAATTCAACGCCAATATGGCCCAGATCGATGCGAAATACCCGGACACCATCGTGGACGAGCACTATTACAAGGGCGACGACTGGTTCTATTCCAACGGGGACCGCTATCTCCCCGGAAAGGTACGCGGTGAAGAGGGGCATACCTACGACCGCAGCAAGCCTACAAGGGTATTCGTCGGAGAGTTCGCCAACAACAGGGCCAACAACGCCTTCTCCTCTGCGATGGCGGAGGCGGCTTACTGGACCAGCCTCGAGCGCAACTCCGATATGGTCGTGATGGCAGCATACGCCCCTCTGTTCTGCAAGAAGGGTTTCAACAAATGGGACTCCAACCTCATCTGGTTCGACAACCGAGGCTTGTGGCGTTCGTGCAACTACTACTATCAGAAGCTGTTCTCCGTAGCGGGGGACCGCGCTTTCGAGACATCGGGGATAATGGACGGCGACACCGTGGACGACAAGGTTTACACCTCCCCTACCATCAACTCAGCGTCCGGAGAGATATTCATCAAGTTCGTCAACGCGGAGGCGGTCGATAAGCCGGTCACGGTCGATACGGGATCCGGCACTGACTACAAGGCTGTCCTTGAATACGTTTCCTCGAACGATACTTCAGTAAAGAATCAGGGTGACCAGAATTACTATTCCAGTCACCCCGACTATGCAGGCAGCGTGGACTACACCGAAGCCATTACCCCTCTGAAGAAGGAACTCGGTTTCGTCCGCAAGTCTTTCGGATTCACAATGCCGGGAAATTCCATCGGAATCCTCAGGCTGATCCCGGCAAGATAAAGGGGTTCTCTACAGCAGCAGGGAAAGGTCTTTCTCGTGGATGACCGTGAGGTCATTGGCGGCAATGATCTCGGCAGCCTTGTCGGCATTGTCCGTACGGAAGATCAATACACCCTTACCGTTAAGGAGGAAGGAGTAGAGATAGGCGATGCTGATGCCTTCGCCCGCGAAGAGTTCGATGGCATCGGCGGCCTTGCCGGGCCTGTCGTCGAGCTCGACTGCGAAGACCTCGCAGAGCGAGACTGCCACGCCGGCTTCCTTGAGGACGTTGTAGGCCTTCTTGGGCTCGGAGCAGATGATACGGCAGATACCATAGTCGGCGGTGTCTGCGATGGTGGATGCGATGAGCTGGATGTTCTCCCGCTTGAGGAGTTTCAGCACTTTCACGAGAGTGCCCGACTTGTTCTCGATGAAGACGGAGAGTTGATGGACTGTCATAGTGTACCTGGATTAGTATTTCTTTCTTAAATCTTTGACCCTCACCGCCTTGCCTTCGCTCTTGGGGAGGGTATTCTTAGGAACCAGCTTGACCCTGGGCGTGATGAGGATCTCGTCGCGGAGCTGACGTGTAATCTCACGGCTGAGGGACTGGAGCTTGGTGTAGTCATCGATGTAGAGATCCTTCATCTCCACCTCGACGGTCATGGCGTCGTTGTTGTCCAACGTCTCCAGGGTGATGAGATAGTCGGATGCCAGTTCCTGGAACTGCATCAGGATGGTCTCGATCTGGATGGGGAAGATGTTGACGCCCTTAAGGATGATCATGTCGTCGCTGCGGCCCTTCATGCGGTCGAGGCGGATGTGATGGCGTCCGCACGGGCATTCGCCCGGCAGGATGCGGGTGAGGTCGCGCGTGCGGTAGCGCAGCAGCGGCATAGCCTCGCGCTTGAGGGTGGTGAGCACCAGCTCGCCCACCTCGCCGTCAGGGACGGGCTCGAGAGTGTCGGGATCGACGATCTCGACGATGTAGTAGTCCTCCCAGATGTGCATTCCATTCTGCTCAGGGCATTCGAAAGCGACGCCGGGGCCGCACATCTCGGACATTCCGAAGGAATTGTATGCCTTTACGCCCAGCATCTCCTCGATACGCTTGCGGGTATCCTCGGAATGGGGCTCGGCCCCGATGACGAGCGTGCGGAGTTTGGTGTCCTTGCGGGGGTCGATACCCCTCTCGACCATAACCTCGTGCAGGCGGGAAGCATACGAAGGGATGGCGTGCACCACGGTCGTACCGAAATCCGTAAAGAACTTCAACTGGCGGAGAGTGTTGCCGGCGGCGGCCGGAACGGTGAGCATGCCGACCTTCTCGGCGCCGTACTGGAAGCCCAGGCCTCCGGTAAACATGCCGTAGCCGGAGGTGTTCTGGAACACGTCCTCGGGCCGGCAGCCGACCATCCAGAGGCAGCGGGCGACAGCATTGGCCCACTCGTCAAGGTCTTTCTGCGTGTGAAGGATGACGGTGGGGTTGCCGGTCGTACCGCTGGAGGAATGCAGGCGCACGCACTTGTCAAGCGGGACCGCAGCCATTCCGAAAGGATAGGTGTCACGCAGGTCCTGCTTTGTGGTGAAAGGTATCTTCCGGAGGTCTTCCAGACCGCGGATATCTTCCGGCCTGAGCCCTATGCTGCGGAAACGCTCACGGTAGAACGGCGAATCCATACAATGTCTGACGGTGGCCTGGAGCCGTTCGGACTGCCAGGCTTCAATTTCGGACCTTGACCAGGCCTCTTCCGGATTGAAGAACTTCGAATTTGACATGTTTTATTGGAGTTTTCTGTTGTCAATGACAAATTTGCTCTTGCCCTGGCTGCGCTCGATGGTGTTCGGGGCCTTGACCTGTACCCTGACGTTGATGCTGAGCACGCTCCTGAGTTTTTCAGCGATCCTCTTCTCGAGGTCGATGATCGGGGTAAGGGTGTCGAAGCCGGCGTCGAAGTACTCCTGGCGGACTTCCACCTGGACGGTGAGGGTGTCGAGGTTGTCCACGCGGTCCACGATGAGCAGGAAGTGCGGCGCGCACTCCGGCATGCTGAGGATGACGCTCTCCACCTGGGACGGGAAGACGTTGATGCCCCGGATGATGAGCATGTCGTCGCTGCGGCCCAGGATCCGGCCCATCCGCACGGCGGTACGCCCGCATGCGCAGGGACCGTCATACAGGGTACAGAGGTCGCGGGTGCGGTAGCGCAGCAGCGGCATCCCCTCCTTCGTCAGGGTCGTGAAGACCAGCTCGCCGCTCTGCCCGTACGGCAGCGGCTCCAGCGTCTCGGGATCGACGATCTCGGGGAAGAAATGGTCCTCGCAGATGTGCGAGCCGTCCTGCTCCTCGCATTCGTAACTGACGCAGGGGCCCATGATCTCGCTCAGGCCGTAGATGTTGTAGCCTTTCAGGCCCAGCCGGCGCTCAATCTCCTGCCGCATGCTCTCCGTCCACGGCTCGGCGCCGAATGCGCCGGTCCTCAGGCGGATCTGGTCGACCGTCACGCCCATCTTCTCCATCGTCTCGGCGAGGTACAGGGCGTAGGAAGGGGTGCAGGCGATGCCGGTCACCCCCAGGTCGCGGAGCAGGCGCACGTGCTTCTCGGTGTTGCCCGTGGAAGTCGGCAGCACGGCCGCACCCAGGTTCTCCACGCCGTAGTGGACACCCAGGCCGCCGGTGAAGAGCCCGTAGCCATACGCGACGCTGAACAGGTCGTCCCGCGTCACGCCGAAGGCCGTCAGGCAGCGGGACATGCACTCGCTCCAGACGCCCACGTCCTTGCGGGTGTAGCCCACGATGGTCGGGTTGCCGGTCGTGCCGGAGGAGGCGTGGAAACGGATGACCTCGCTGTGCGGGGCGGCCTGGAGGCCGAAGGGATAGTTGTCCCGCAGGTCCTGCTTGGTTGTGAAGGGAAGGCGCGTGATGTCATCGATCGAGGTGATGTCCTCGGGCGTGATGTCCATCTCCTGCAG
>JAEEGF011758709.1_pt1 | contig 14339 bp, 8 predicted proteins | sample 9134171 | NCBI WGS metagenome assembly JAEEGF01 (sample SAMN16246542, study PRJNA631951) | gut metagenome | biome: gut microbiome; feature: rumen; material: AP-attached | host: Bos | place: Iran: Karaj | collected 2018-10
CACAGGCTCGACCCCACACGTCCTGTCACACAGGGTATGGACCGTGCGGAGGATGCCCTCAAGAGTGGTTTCGCACAGGTGATGGACGTACCAGGATTCAACTACCGCGTGCATAAGTACGACAACAATATCAAGCAACTGCCACAGGGATTCCTGCTCGGCTCGGAGACCGCCTCGACGGTGAGTTCGCGAGGGGTGTATAAGTTCCCCGTCGTGGTGACAGACAACTCACAATACGCCTCATGGTCGCCTAACTACGACCCGAAGGCCATCAAGAAGGCCGATGGACAATGTTCATCCTACGACACAGAATACTGTTCGTGGAGCAATCTGCCCGACGACGACTGGGTGTGGCAGGATGACAAGGACTGGGTCATCGGAGAGTTCGTGTGGACGGGCTATGACTATCTCGGTGAGCCTACGCCTTATGATGAGTACTGGCCCTCGCGCTCGAGCTACTTCGGCATCTGCGACCTCGCAGGACTGCCCAAGGACCGCTACTACCTCTATCGTTCACGCTGGAATAAAGATGCCCACACCATCCACCTGTTGCCGCACTGGAGCTGGGGCAGCAGCAAGAAAGACAAAGGCCATCGCATCGGACAGGTGACACCCGTCTATTGCTACACAGACTATCCCTCTGGTGAACTGTTCATCAACGGCAAGAGTCAGGGGCGTGTGACGAAGAACCGCCAGGAGCGTCTGGACCGTTATCGTCTGCGCTGGAACGATGTGAAGTATGAGCCAGGAGAAGTGAAGGTGGTGGTGTACGACGAAGCTGGCAACGCTGCTGGTGAGCAGACCATCAGAACCGCTGGCAAACCCGCTGCCCTGAAACTGGATGTATGGACTGCAGGCGCACAACTGAAAGCGGACGGCAACGATATGGCCTTTGTGACGGTATCACTGACGGATGAAGCTGGTACGCTGATTCCTCAGGCCTGCGACCAACTCGAATTCGAGGTGACGGGTGCAGGCAGTTTCGAGGCCGTCTGCAATGGTGACGCCACGAGTCTGGAGTCGTTCAAGGCACCAACGATGAAACTGTTTAACGGTCAGCTGGTGGTGGTGGTGCGCAGCGCCAAACAGCCTGGCACACTCACGCTGAAGGTGAAGGATCAGCAGCAGGACATCAGCCAAAGTATTGACATAGCAGTGCAGTGACGAACACGATCACTACCATCAATACCTCAGCCGTCCGATTCACGCGGACGGCTTTTTTCATGTCTTTTGTCGTAAGTTCGCGTTCATGCTCGCCGATATAAGGTTTGTCGAAGAGTTGTCCGAAGTAATAATGAGGACCACCAAAACGACAGTCGAGAATGCCCGCCAACGCGGCCTCAGGATAGCCGCTATTCGGAGAGGCATGACGGCGGCCATAGCGCATGACAAACGACCAGACAGAAGGTCGCAGGGAGGCGATGACCATCAGCAGGGCCGTCAGACGAGCAGGCAGGAAATTCGCCACGTCGTCGATATGGGCAGCCCAGCAGCCGAAGGCACGATAGCGCTCCGTGCGATAGCCTATCATCGAGTCGAGCGTGTTCACCATCTTATAGGCCGCCATGCCTGGTACACCTAAGACCGCCAACCAGAAGAGAGGAGCAATGACGCCGTCGCTGAGGTTCTCTGCCAACGTCTCGAGGGCGGCAGTGCGCACCTCTTGTGCAGACAATTCCGACGTATCGCGACCCACGATGCGGGCTACCTGTGCCCTACCCTCTTCGAGACTACGGTCGAGCGCCATGAACACATCACGCACCTCACGGATGAGGGTCGTGCCAGCCAGACAGAAGAATATCACGATGGTGTCGAAACAATGCGAGAACCAGCCACCGGCTATCGACAATGAATGGAGCCACCATGTGAGCACGAAGACAAACGCAATAAGGAAGATCGCCATCAGCGCACCCTTCAGCTGGCGATGTGCCCCACGGTTGAGCCGATGCTCGCCAAAGGCAATCATCCTGCCAAACCACACCACAGGATGCGGCAGGCGCTGGGGGTCGCCAAACACAAGGTCGAAGACCCAGCCAAGGAGTAGTGAGAAGGGATTAGTCATCTGAAAGAATCTGGTAAAGTCGCTTCATATCGACATGCTGGCGCACGTGGTCTGCCAACAGATCGTATTGCTGTTCCTTATACGCAGCATAGTCAAACGTCTGCTGGGCAGCAGCCATCTTCTCCGCATAAGGACGGAGCAGGAAATCGACGAACGAGGGATTGTCGAGGATGCCATGAATATAGGTACCCATACACTTGTCATCGACGATGTAACCATCCTCGCCGCCATCGTCGAAGACAGCCAACGGACGAGGCTCAGCCTCACCCAAAGGACGACTCTCGCCCATGTGGATCTCATAGCCGCTGACGGTGCCGCCACCACAGAGCTGCGCCTTCACCTGACGGGTGCGCTTCTCACCACTCATGACGGTAGTCGTAGGCAACAGTCCGAGGCCTGGCAGGCGCTCGATGTCGCCCTCCACATGATCAGGGTCGCAGACCTCCATGCCCATCAGCTGATAACCGCCACAGATGCCCAGTACCGTAGCCCCCTCACGACGAGCACGCACGATGGCCTTCGCACAACCGTTACGACGGAGTTCGTAGAGGTCGCTCAGCGTCGATTTGGAACCAGGCAGAATGATGATATCCGCCTTGGAGATGTCATCGGTATTGTTGGTATAGAACAGATGTACACGTGGGTCTCGCTCGAGGGCGTCGAAATCGGTATAGTTGGAGAGATGTTTGAGCATGACGACAGCCACATTCACCTTCCCCTGCTCCAGCTGCCACGACTTACGCGCCAGTGCCACACTGTCTTCCTCCTCGATATGGATATCCTTGAAGTAGGGAATGACGCCCAGCACAGGTACGCCACAGAGCGACTCAAGCATCTTGCGCCCCTCATCAAACAGACGCAGGTCACCACGAAACTTATTGATGATGATGCCCTTGATCAGCTGACGGTCTGCAGCTTCCTGCAAAGCGATGCTCCCATAGACGGAGGCGAAGACACCCCCACGATCAATGTCGGCCACGAGGATCACATCTGCACCAGCATGACGCGCCATCGGCAGATTCACGAGGTCCGTGTCACGGAGATTCAGTTCTGAGATGCTGCCAGCCCCCTCCATCACGATGGGATTGTATCGGGCAGCAAGACGATCGTAGGCCTTACAGACTTCCTGACGATAGTCGATAGCCGTCTCGCCACCTCGGCGCCAATAGTCGTAGGCATCCTTATTACCCAAAGGTCTGCCATGCAGCACCACCTGCGACGTATGGTCGCTCTGGGGCTTCAGCAGCAGTGGATTCATATCCGTCTCACAGGGAATGCCTGCAGCCTCCGCCTGCACGGCCTGTGCTCGCCCAATCTCAAGTCCATCGGGTGTCGCATAGGAGTTCAGTGCCATATTCTGCGCCTTGAAGGGTGCAGGCTGATAACCATCCTGACGGAAGATACGACAGAAGGCCGCTGCCACCACGCTCTTGCCGACATCGCTGCCTGTACCTGCAAACATCAATGGATGAAGTCTTCTGTTCATAGGTCACGACCTGGTTTGAGTTGTGCAGCATCGTTGAAGGTCAGGATCGCATTACAGAGTGTGGCTGCCAGATTGCTGCCTCCCTTACGACCTTCGACGATGATCTTCGGAATCTCCTTGAAAGGCTTCACCATGTGCTTGGACTCTCGCACATGAACGAAACCCACTGGGGCTGCGATGATACCTGCGGGATGGGCCTTGCCCTTGCGCACGAGGTCGCAGAGTTCCATCAAGGCTGTAGGGGCATTACCAAAGGCAAAGAGTGCATCAGGATGCTCTTCGACCGCCAAACGGATACCTGCCTGAGTACGGGTGATACCTTCTGCCGCTGCCATCTCGGCCACACGCGGATCCTGCAGATAGCACTTCGCCTCGATGCCCAGTCGTTCAAGAGCCCCCTTACGGATACCACTGGTCACCATCGTCACATCAGTCACGATGGTCTTCAGGCGCCCTTCGGAGACCTCCTTGTAGAGTGTCTCTACGGCATGGTCATCGGTATAGAGGATTTGTTCCATATCGAAGTCGGCAGTGGTGTGGATAGCGTGCAGCAGCGCCCACTTGTGATCCAGCGGATAATCCTGACGACGCAGTTCGCTGGCAATCGTACGGAAGGACTCCATCATGATCTGCTGCCCAGGCTTAAGGTCGTCAGTCTGCTGTTCACGATAGTAGCCACGCGGCGTGATGATCTGATTGCCATCGATATACGACTGAGAGTTGCCTATCAAGATCACCGTGAACATATCCACCGCCTCAGGATCGAAGTTGGCAAGGGTCGTAATCGTCACCTCCTGTTCTGGTCTGCCCGCCTGGCGCACATAACCCAAGGGCGTATCACCACTGCGCACAGCAAGGAACAGTTCCTGCAGACGGTAAAGTTGCCAATAACGGCCATGCGACTTGGGATTATACACAGCAGTCACGAAATCACCCTCGGCAGCAGCACGGATACGACGCTCGATGACCTCCCAGGGTGTCATCAGGTCAGAAAGCGAGATGATACAGAGGTCGTGACCGATAGGTGCTCCCAGAAGCGAGGCGGCTTTCTGGAAGGCAGAGATACCTGGCAACGACTCTATCTCGACAGACGACTGTCGCTGGCGCCGCATCTCATAGACCAAGGGGCCCATCCCATAGATACCCGCATCGCCAGAGGAGATCACCAGCACGGTCTTCCCCTCCTCTGCCAGACGGAAGGCCTCTTCGGCACGTTCCCGCTCTTTCTTCATGCCCGTATCGATGCAGATGCATCCCTCAGGCACATAAGACTCGATAAACTGGAAATAATACTTATATCCCACGATCACATCAGCCTTGCCGACGGCCTCCAAGACGGCCGGCGTGATGTCTTCCTTACTGCCAGGTCCTATGCCTGCGATGATGATTTTTCCCATATGGTCTGCAAAAATAAGAGATTTCCGTTAAAGCACCAAAATTTCCTCCAATTATTTGAATTTCACCTTCAGGCCAACAACGAGCATACGACCAGGGGAATAGAGGGCGTATTTGCGGGTTGAGGAGTCGATGCGACGATCCACCTTATTGAAGAGGTTGTCGATACCAATAGAGGGTTCGAGCATCGCCCACTTGGCACAGTCGAAGGTATGGGTGGTATGCAGGTTCCAGAGTCCGAAACCTGGCGCATCCTCATAGGTGCCTGTATAATAGGTCTTCGACTGCAAGCGACCGTTGAGATTGACGTTCAGCCCATACTTCCCCCAGGCATGATGATAGTTGGCAGCAACGGTAGCCGCATGGCGCATGCTACGTTCGAGCACCGTCCACTCATCACCACTTTTAGTACGTGCATAGGTATAGACATAGTTTGCCGAGAGATTAAAGCCCTCGAAGATGTTGGCAGACACATTCACCTGCACGCCCTTCACATCACCCTTGTCACTGTTCTGATAGAGGGCGTAGCTCACCATCTTGTCAGCCTGGTCCTGCGTCATCTCTGGGAACTCTTTCATCAGCATCATGCGGGTAGCGTCATCCACAGGTACATTCTGCTTCACCACCATATCGTTGATGCGATTCATGTAGCCAGTGATGCTTACAGCCAGGAGTTGGGTACGGTATTCGGCATTGAGTGAGAAGTAATGGCTCTTCTCTGGTTTGAGGTCACGATTGCCGAAGCTGACCTGCGCCTTACCACGATTCACAGAGAAGTAGTGGTAATAGAGTTCATCAAGTCCTGGCGCACGGAAACCAGCCGAATAGGTGGCACGGAAGCGGAAACTGCCTGGTGCATACATCAGCGTGACTTTTGGCGTCAGATGATCGTTGAAAGTCTCGTGATGCGTCAGTCGCAAGCCTAAGGTAGCCGTCAGGTCCTTCACCAATCTCATCTCGTGCTGGGCATAGGCGGCAAGGGTATAGACACTCTGATCGATATTGCCAGAAGTAGCCATCAGATAGTCGTTACGCCAGTCTGCGCCAAAGATGGTCGTCGAATGTGCGGATAGTCCGAGAATGGCCTTCAGTTGTCCTTCCATCATACGCTGTTTCTTCGACTGTACGTAATCACCGATGGCATTGGTCTTGGTCTCCACATCATACTCCTTTCCATAGCGGAAACGATCGACGGTAAAGTCTGCCTGAAGGCTATTGCGGCTGGAGAATTTATAGATACCACCTACGTTCCAACGGAATCCTTTGTATCGCATTTCGTAGTCTGTTCCCCCTTTAATATCTGGGTGTGTATTCGGACGATCCGTTATCTTGTAGGAATAGTTGAAGCCTGCATTCAGGGCGAGGTGCTGATCGTGTGCATAGGTGAACTTCTGCCCTACGATATTCGAACGATAGCCTGTGAATAGCGGTGCTATCGTACGTTGCGTCTCACCTTCAGAACCCTTGACATATTCCAGGTCTGTAGTCTGATAACTGTTGGCTCGATCATGGGTAAACGAAGTATAAGAACCAAAGCCATTCTTATAAATATCGAGATTGACAGACTCTGTGAGTTGTCCATGACCTGAGACACGGGTATCACTCATCACGCTGATGAGCTGTTGTGTGGGCTGGTCGGTGATGATATTGATCACACCTGCGATGGCATCAGAACCATAGAGTGAGGAGGCTGCTCCATCAAGGACCTCAATACGCTTCACACGACTCATGTTGATACGGTTCAGATCGACATTGTTAGAGATGTCGCCAGAGAGTTTCTGACCATTCACCAGGATGAGGATATATTTATTACCCAATCCGTTGAGACGTAGGAAGGTACCCATCGAATTGGGGGCCATCGAGGCTTGTGGCATCATGCGTGTCAGTACGCCGTCGAAGGTGGTGATACCCTGTTCACTGATTTCCTGGCTGCTCAGTACACGAACAGGCGTAGATGTGCTTTTCAGACGTTGGTGGTGACCAGAACCTGTCACTACGATGGGGTTCAGATTATAGGTGCGACTCACTACTGATGAGTCCTTGCGCAATCCCGCTGACGCGTCTTTATGGATTTGCGCAAAGGCAGCGCTCCCAGAAAAGAGCGCTGCCATCAACATAACTAATTTATAATTTATCATCTACAAAAATGTCTATTACTCCTCAGGATTCTTTGAGTGATAGTAATCGAGCGGATCACCATCGATGGCATCCTGCGTATGGTTCATCCATACCTGACGGATAGTAGGCAGTTCGAGAAGACCGAAGGGAAGCATCGTGTCATCGTTGCACTCATAACCCAGGTGCTGGAAGTACATCTTCCAAGAGGTATCCTCTACCTCACCCTCCTCGTTAGGAGTGAAGCCCTTACCTTCTTCCCAGTTGTCGTCATCATCACCTGCCATATCGTTGTGACCATGGTCACCATCGATTGACATCAGCGGGTGACAATATACCTTACCGCTGGTGATACCAGCAGCAGTCATACGAGCCCAGACGTTGGTCTTGAAGTTGTCCATCATATCCACGGTTCCTACGAAATATTTCTTGCTGTAGGTCTGGAGAGCCTCCTCAAGCTGGGTATAGCGCACATTAGCCTTATAGGTGTCGTAAGAGTCGGGGTTACCATGACCCATGAAAGCCACCACGCCCTCTGCAACTTTGTCCTTGTAAAGTGCGTTCAGTTCCTTGGCCACCAGGGCAACATCCTCCACAGCATCCTGCAAGAGGGGCACACCTAGTTTCAAGGTCACACCTGCCAGATAATCATCGTCGAGGTCACCATTGGCATTGTTGGCGAAGTCCTTGATGTAGTTGATCACACGGGTGTACTCTTCACCAGGAATCACCTGCAGCGACTGAATCACGATCTCGTCATACTGCACACCATCAGCAGCAAAGGCATTGAGCCAGAAGGGAGGTGCGTAGTAGAAACGAGGATCGGTGTTCTCACCCGCAGCTGCACGGTTGATACAGATGGCTGAAGAATAGCTCAGGAACACGTCGTAGTCAGCGAAAGCTGCTTTGTAGGCATCGATGGTTGTGTCAAATGCTTCATAAGCCTGATCCCATGTAGAACCAAAAGCCACGAGCAGGATGGCCTTGTCGTGTTTCTTCTGAGACTTCACGTCGGCAGTGACGATTGCCTGATAACGCGACCAGTTGTTGTCCTGGGGAACCTCAACAATCTTCTCTACTTCCTTCTCTACTTCGACAGGTTTTTCTACGATTTTCTCAACTTCTTTCTCACAAGAGGTGAATCCAACGGTGAGGCAAACGGCTGCGAATGCCATCACCAGATGCTTAATCTGTTTCATTCTCATTAGTTTTAAAATTGGACTTTTTATTGTTAGTAAACTTTAGATTCTTGCCATGAGCAAAGCGCACGGTGAGGGTGGCATAGACGGTACGTCCTGGTGTCGTAGTACCAAGATGCAGACCGTGGGGCGTCGTATCGACATAGTCGAAGATATTATCGATACCAGCCTCCAGGCGAAAGAGCCATTTCTTACTCACAGGGAAGTCATGATTGGTGGCGATACGCCAGATCTGATACCCTTTGCCGTCGCCGTCAATCTGATAATAGCGCTTGCTCGACATACGGCCATAGAGACCTGCACCCAGATGATAGGCCTTTGACACATCGTGGTTCCAGGTGGCAAACCAACTGCCCTTATGATGAGCCATACCGTCGATGACCACATCCACCAGTCTGTCGTGGGTCGTATCGTATTTCTTGGCATCAGTATCCAGATAACTGTAGCTGCCACCCAGCATCCACTCACGGTTCAGACGGAAACGCACTGACACGTCGATGCCTCTGGTCTTTGCTGACTCCAGATTCTTATATTGGCGGGTCTTCATCGGATCGTAGGTGACGATATATTCCGCTGGAGCCTGAGAATTGGGAATAGTCACGAGGGTGATCATGTTATCCACATGGTTCAGATAACCCGTCACCGTCACATTCAGTCCTTCCCAGTTATACTCACCGCTCACGGCATAGTAGTTGGAGGTCTGAGGCTTCAGGTCATCATTACCCAAATACAAATAAGTGCCGCCCATATACTTCACGTAACGATAGTGCTGCTCCTTAGGCGTGGGGGTCTTGAAACCCTGACTCCACGTAGCCCTCAGACGGATATTATCACCCATCGAGAGCATGGCAGAGACCTTCGGTGTCAGACGGAAGCCGAACTGTCCGTTATGATTCAGGCGCAGACCGCCCGTGATATTGGCAGAGAGACTGGAACTCAGCGCATGACTGAACTCATCCTGGATATAGGCAGCCTCTGTATGGTCAGTGGCCTTACCCGCCTCCACACGCATCGGAGCCTTCAGATAGTCATAACGCCCCTCCATGCCGCCACTCAGTCTGTTGTTATAGGGCAGCATAAAGATACCTTTCAGATGGGCCATCATACGGCGCTGGTCACTCTGCAGCGCCTCGTCGTCACGGAAATAGGGATAATAGGTGGTGAAGTTACCATGCTGGTCGAGACCGTCGCCCATCGCCCACTCTGCGGTATAATAATAATAGTACGCGTGACGGTCCCAGTTCACGTCGAGCGTCACCTGATCTGGACGATTGGTACTCACCATCGTCTTATTCAATTTCCAGATACAGCCGGCTGCGAGACTCTGATTGCGGTACATCATATCGTAGGTCTTGATATCGACACCACGATATTTTCCTGTAGGACGGTAGATACGTTTCCAGTAAGTAGAGCCTTCGGCATAGAACTCCAGTCCCTTGAGCGGTTCATAGGTGAGTCGCTCAGAGACCTGCCAGTTCGTATGGCGGTTGACAGTCATATTGCGCGAGTCCTCAATCAGGAACTCCGTCTGTCGTGGGTCCTCTGTCGCCGTATTCTGCCATCCGTCAGAGTGCTGCAGCTGGAAATTGGTATAGCTCTTCACCTTACCAAAAGCCAGTCCCAGTCCGTTGTGCTGACGGATATCACCATAGCTCCCTACCCGCGTGCTGTTCTCTGCAAGCAATCCTTCGTTGTGCTTCTTCGTAATCACATTGATGACGCCAGCGATGGCATCCGAGCCATAGAGCGCACTGGAGGCACCCTTCACAATCTCGATTTTCTCGATGTTGTGCGGATCGATGAGATTCAGGTCGTTCTGACCACCCACGTCTCCATGAATGCGCTTACCGTCAACAAGGATCAGGATATAGTCGTTGCCAAGTCCGTTGAGCTGCATCTGCGCTCCCATATCGTCCTCGTTGAAGGCAAACGACGCCGTAAGACCTGCGAGGATATCCTGCAGGCTCCTACCGCCATAGTTGCGGAGCATCTTGGCCGTAATCACCTCTGTCTGCACAGGAGCGTTCTTCAGCAGGTGCTGAGTACCAGTGCCTGTCACAACCACCTCCTGAAGACTGTCAGAACGCCAGACATCCGTCTGCGCCGATACACTGACAGCAATCAGCCAGAGGCCAAAAGCCCATTTCTGTCTTCGATTCATATCTAAAATGTCATTTCCGCTTCCGCATCTTCCTGTACGGGCGATTTCTATAAACAAGGTGGCCTCATGGCCGCCCCCAGGCAGGTCTTCTGACTTTCCCTAGTCTGCCTTACCTTCCCGAGTCTTCCTCAGTGGCGTTATACAAGCAGACCTTCAAAGAGGGATTACAGCTGCAGGAACAGTTCCGGATTCTCACCGGATTCCCTTACATCAGGCAGCATCGGCCACCTGATTGCCTTTTTTCCGCTGCAAAGGTACAACTTTTTTTGAGATTCAAGCATATATTCCGAATATTTTTTCTACCTTTGCGGTATGAAACCAGCTTTTATGATAGCGGCTCCCAGCAGTGGCTCTGGCAAAACAACGGTTGCCAGAGGGCTGATGGCGCTCTTCTCGAAGAAGGGGTTCTGCGTACAACCCTTCAAATGTGGTCCTGACTATATCGACACTAAGTTCCATACAGCCGTCTGTCACCGTCCCTCTATAAATCTCGACACCTTCATGGCGACAACGACGCATGTGAAGGAACTCTTCTGTCACTACAGTCACGATGCCGACATCTGCATCGTAGAAGGCATGATGGGACTCTTCGACGGGTATCATCGTGACCAGGGCTCTTCTGCAGAAATCGCCCTGACGCTGGGACTCCCTGTGGTACTCGTGGTCGATGCCAGGTCGGCTGCCTATTCTCTGGCTGCCCAGATCTATGGATTCCTCAACTTCAGAAAGGATCTCAACATCGTGGGCATCATTTTCAACAAGGTGGGGTCTGAGCGTCACTTCCAGATGCTCAAGCAGGTGTGCGACGACCTGCATACGGAGTGCTTCGGCTATCTGCCTAAGACGACTGCACTCGAACAAGGCTCACGCTATCTGGGACTTGACTTTTCCACATTGCCAGAGAACGAGCAACTCATCGAACTACTGGAAGCACATGTGAACTGGAAACGACTGTCACATCTGTTCTCTGCACTGGAGGACACAAGCAGTATCTCCGAAAACGCCTATCCGTCTGCCCGTGGGAACAGGGCCCTTTGTGTCGCCCGCAATGCAGAGAGTTTTTCGTTCATCTACCAAGAGACGCTCGACCGTTATGGAGAGACCTACTTCTTTGATCCTGAGACAGAGGAACCAAGCCTCAATGACATAGACCTGCTCTATCTGCCAGGCGGCTACCCAGAGAAGCATCTGGAAGCGCTCGTCTCCAACGAGGCTGCAAGGACTGCGATTAAAGCGTTTGCAGAACGAGGCGGAAACATCATTGCTGAGTGCGGAGGTATGATGTATCTCTGTGAGAAGATCATCACGGACGATGGAGAATATCCGATGTGCGGCGTACTGCCTTATACCATTTCTGCGCGTACGGCAGACCGCAAACTCTCGCTCGGCTACCGACAGTTCACAATCGACGGTAAGGTGTTCCGAGGACATGAGTTCCATTACACCCAATTCACGACACAGCCACCATCATCAGTTCAGGTCTATAATGCCAAAGGAGAGCCTGTGACGACCCCTGTATTCAGATATAAGAATGTGTTGGCAAGCTATACCCACCTTTATTGGATATGAGATACTACGTCATAGGCATCACAGACAGTCCGACGCCTTACTTCCTCCCAGAAGTCCAGGCATTGATCAGACAAGGCAAAGTCTTCTCTGGTGGTAAGCGCCATCATGACATCGTCGGCCCACAGCTCCCTGACGATGCCCAGTGGATAGACATCACAGTACCGCTAAGTCATGTCTTCGAACAATACAGCGCTCACTTTGCCACTCACAATTCGCAACCCATCATCGTCTTCGCCAGTGGCGATCCACTGTTCTTCGGTTTTGCCACCACCCTACAGCGCAGGTTTCCTGAGGCAGAGATCACGGTCTATCCAACTTTCAACTCCCTGCAGATGCTGGCACATCGTTTGGTGATACCTTACCACGATATGCGTATCGTCTCGCTGACAGGCCGCCCTTGGCCTGAGTTCGATAAAGCACTGATAGAGAGAGTTGGCAAGATTGGTGTGCTGACAGATAAGGAGCATACTCCAGCCGCCATCGCCCAGCGCATGATAGACTATGGCTATAACGACTATCAGATGAATGTAGGTGAACATTTGGGCAATCCAGAACTCGAAACAGTCACCACCCTGACACTCGAAGAGGCTGTTAACCGCGAGTTTGAACATCCCAATTGTTTAATTTTGGCACGGATTGCACATATCCATCAGCACCAGACGAGACCTTTCGGCATTCCAGATTCCGACTTCACCCTACTCGACGGACGAGAGAAGATGATCACCAAGATGCCCATCCGTCTGCTGACGCTACAGGCACTCGAATTACGCCAGAAGACGGTCTTCTGGGACATCGGATTCTGCACAGGCAGCGTCTCTATCGAAGCCCGTCTGCAGTTCCCTCATCTCCAAATCTGCGCATTCGAGATCCGTCCTGAGTGCGAGGCCATCATCCAGGAGAATGCCCGTCGTTTTGGTGCCCCTGGCATCGACATCCATATCGGTGATTTCCTGGAAACAGACCTCTCTGCCCTCCCACGTCCCGACGCCGTCTTCATCGGCGGTCATGGAGGCCATCTGAAGGAAATCATGGCGAAGGTGCTGACCGTACTGTCGGATCAAGGTTGTATCGTGATGAATAGCGTCAAGGCACCTCTTGTCAAGACCGACAGCCATCAGCTGTGGGACGAAGCCTGTCAAGAACTCGCTCTGAAGCAAGCCCCACCCACCAGAATAGTCATAGATGAATATCACCCCATAAAAATTCTCAAATGCAAAAAATAGCAATTATACAAATCAGCGAGGCTGGCAGTGAGATTGCCTCGACACTCAAAAGGGAACTGAAAGCCAAAGTGATCCAGCGCTCAGATGTGGGCAAGGAATGGAGGAAGCAAGATGCCTTTATCTTCATCGGAGCGATGGGGATCTGCGTGAGGACGATTGCGCCCTTTGTGAACGATAAGCACGAAGACCCTGCTGTGGTGTGTGTGGATAGTTTGGGAACGAACGCCATTTCCGTGCTCTCAGGACATATCGGAGGCGCGAATGATCTGACAAGGGAGATTTCAGCCATTCTGGGTGCACGAGAAGTGATCACCACCCAGAGCGACAATGCAGGCCTCTGGGCGCTCGATACGTTTGCAGAACGCTTTAACTGGGCCATCGCCAGCGACGACGATATGAATAAGTGTATCTACGCTTTCGTCAATCGCGAACCAACAGCCCTGCTGATGGAAATCTGCGACGAAGGAACGGACTATCTGGAGAAGACACTGCCTGAGCATGTGACTGTCGTGAAAAGTCTCGAAGAGGTAGATCCCAAAAAGTTTAAGTTGGTCATCCTGGTGACACCTTATAACCTCTGTGTACCATACGGTGTGCTCGAGCTGCATTTCGTGCCTATGATTGCTTCTTTGGGCTTTGGACTCGCCAGCCATCCTAATGACTATGAGGATATCTACGACGAGATCGACGAGGCCATGAGCCAGATTGGTGTATTACCCTGCTACAAACGCTATTGCACCATCGATGTGAAACAGGATGAAGAGTTTTGCGCGATGCTCGTCGATGATTTGGGCGAAGAACTGGTTTTCTACACGGCTGAGCAACTCGCCAAGGTCGAGGTACCTAATCCCAGCAAGACCGTTCAGAAACATGTGGGTACGCCCTCAGTCTGTGAGGCGGCAGCCATCCTGGGTGCAAACAATGGAAAACTGATTGTACCTAAAGTGAAGGGCAGAAACTGGACGGCAGCCCTCGCCATCGACTACAAGTACTTGCGAGAGCAGAAAGGGCATATAGAGATTGTGGGCGCTGGTCCTGGCGATCCTGACCTGGTGAGCGTTCGAGGCCGCAAGATGCTCGAACGTGCAGACCTTATATTATATGCAGGCTCGCTGGTGCCTAAGGCTGT
>JAEEGF012254582.1_pt1 | contig 14338 bp, 15 predicted proteins | sample 9134171 | NCBI WGS metagenome assembly JAEEGF01 (sample SAMN16246542, study PRJNA631951) | gut metagenome | biome: gut microbiome; feature: rumen; material: AP-attached | host: Bos | place: Iran: Karaj | collected 2018-10
TGCACCGTGAACAATGAACCAATAACCATAAGTGAGACTCTAAACCAAAAAGTAAAGGGCAAATGATGTAACCATGCATCGTGAACCGTTAATCGTGAACCGTAAATGATATGACGCAGGATGAGAGGTGGATGATGAGGTATAAGGAGGTGGTTGAGTTCATTGAGACTAACCGCAGAAATCCGTCTAAATATGTTGGGGCTGAAAGAGGACTTGTTAATTGGACGAAGCAGCAACGGAAGTTGATGAATGCTGGGGAGTTGAAAGAACCGAGGTTGGAGATGTTCAAGGAACTTAGGAAGTTGTATGAGGAGAATAAACATAAAAATCAATATCAATAAAATATGCCAGTTATAACGACAAACGTAGTAGGAGGGGCCGGTGAAAATTTGACGGCATTACGATTAGAGAAGGATGGCTATTTCAAGGTTTATTTCTTGGGAGACAAAGCGCCAATAGAAGATTTTCTTATTGAAATATTGGATGAGGCTCATCCTTATCATTGTTTGCTTCAGGTGAAATCTACCGGAATGGATGAACGTTACCTTAAGAATGGTAACATCATAACACCTGTGCCTAAAGAGAAACTACAAAAACTGGTTCATCGCCCATTGCCTACGTATGTTGTAGGTGCTGATATTGAGGATGAAGTGGTCTTTATAGCTCCCGCGACTAATGAAAACAAGGAGTACCCATCAATCCCGACAGGCTTTAGGTTGGACAACAAGGATAAAGCAATACGAATTGCTAACTTGGAGAAACTTAGAGACGATATTATTCGCTACTGGGAAGAATCTAATATTTTTGACTACAAGTATAACAAATTCAAAAGCGCCTTATGAATAGAAGTACGGATGAAGTGATATTCTGCCGAATTGTGGCGAACTTGTTGTATAAAAAGATAAATGGTATCATTGTGACTTTCTCCAATACGCCGCTATACGATTTGGTGGTGGAAGAAAAGCAATCAGGGTTGCTTTTTGGCGTGAAGGTTGGGGCGATGGATTATCTTGCATCGAATGACTACCAATCATATTTAAAGCTACTTGAAGAAAGCAAATATGAGTTGAAAGACGAGAGAACCCCCATTATTCTGATGTGTGCTGACAAGGACACCGAGATAATAAGATTTGGATACCAATTGACTTGGGAACGCTATAGAGCTACTGTACAGACTAAGGTTACATTAAGAGAAATTACTCCAGAGAATTGGGAAATAATGATTATCAATTTGAAGGAGATGGATAGGGTGATAAGAATCCTTGAAAATGACAAAATCAGCGTAATCAAACGTATTGCAGTTGAGAAGAAAATGTCGAGGGGAGGCATTGCCCATGCAGATATAATCTATTTGCGCCGTTTCACCGAGCAATACAAAATGCAAAAGAAAGAGGTGCAAACAGAACAAGAAATGTTCCATCGTATGTTGACAGGGATACCCGAAGAAGAATATCCTAATGACATTCTGGACGATATTATCATGAAAGGGGTGGAATCGGTATTCCCTAATCCACGAAAGAAAAGCCATATACTACTACTTAACACAGAACTTCAGGATTTGAGGAGAGAACTTGAACGTTCAAAAAAAGAAATTAATATTAGGATAGAACCAGAATTCAGTGACCTGTTAAACTATCAAGGCTTTGTGGATTCGTTCAGAATATTGGAGATACCACTTACACTATATCATGATCCCATCAAGATATTTGATGATAGTTTTAATGATGAATACCCGTCTGTTGTAGCACCTGTTGCAGAATGGATTAGAGGCTATGGTGTTCTTGAAAGATTAAAGAACGAGACCTTGAGAAGTATTGAGGATGTGATAACAGAATTTTGAATATGAGATACCCCACGTGGCAAAATTTTGAAGCAAAATATTCGGAAAACCCACAAGGTGCTTTCGAATCGCTATGCAGGATGTTGTTCCGTAGAAGATACGGGATAGGGGAGTCTTTGCCATATTTTTACAATAACGCGGGAAATGAAACAGTTCCATTTGAAGAAGGTAGAAATATTGTCGGATTCCAGGCAAAGTATTTCTCTGGCGAAACTCTTGATGACAGCCATACAAGACAGATAAAGCACTCCATAGGAAGAGCACATGCTCATTATCCAAAGCAGAACAAGATCATTGTCTATACCAATCTTTTGTTCGGGAACCCTCCAGAAGAGAAGGATAAAACAGCACGACAAAAGGATGTGGAAGATACGGCAAAAGCCAACTCAATGACCATCGAGTGGATAATGGGAGCCAATATATTGGATATCGTTGCCCAAGATGAGTTGATATATAACCTGTTTTTTAATCTGGAAGTTGACTTGATTCACTTGGATGAATATATCAAGAACGCCAACGTACTCTACTTAAAAGCCATCAAAAATGTAATAAATTACAATGGCAAAGAACTGATCATAGAAAGGGAAGACATAAAGAGTCAATTAGAAGGCTTACTCATTCAGGACAAGCATGTAATATTGCAAGGAGAAGGCGGATGTGGCAAGTCGGCAGTCATCAAATCATATATTAACCATCATCCAGAGGTACCTGTTATATGGTTGAGTGCCGCTCAATTTGAAACAGATGATGTAAATACATTGTTTCATCTTGAAAAATCGTTTTCATTGGGACAAGTGCGACAGTACTATGCTGGGGTAGCTAAAAAGGTAGTTGTCATAGATTCGGCAGAGAAGCTGCTTGACATACAAAACAAGATGCCACTGACGCTGTTTATTGGCTGCATACAGCAAGACAGGTGGCAGATAGTCTTTACTGTAAGAAAATCAAGCGTGGAAAGACTCTCGAAACTGTTGACTACATCATTGGAGCTAAATACAACATCCGTTGACGTGCCGCTTCTTTCGGATGAGACTTTGGAAAACTTCTTGGTAGAAAATAGCATTGCTAAACCCCAAGATAATAACTTATATAGCCGAATCCATAATCTTTTTTATTTGGCGAGATATGCGGAAGTGGTAGATGGTAGTAATCTGACGCTGGATGCTTTCCGGAATAGGGTATGGGAAATTAAAATACGAGGGGAAGCACACTATTCTCTCTCTCAACAAGAAAAAAGGGAGCAGTGCATGCTAGAAATGGCAAGGCTCAAACTCAGAACCGAGGGCTTCTATATTAAGAAGGATGACCTTGATACAGATGCGATTGAAACCTTAGTGCTTGATGATATTATATGCTTTGATAGCAGGAAGGGCTTATACTTTGCGCATGATATCTATCAGGAATGGGCGTTAGATTACCAAGTTGGCACTATCTGGGAAGAAAAGAAGGATGTTGAAGCATTTATTCAAGCATTAGGAGAGAGTCTTTCATCGGTAAATGCCTTCAAACGATGGTATGGAAAAATGATAGTTGACGATGCGGAATGCGTGCCACTGTTTATTGATGCTGTGTTTAATGGAACGCTTGCGTGTGAAAAGTGGCAAACAGCCGTTTTTTCGGAGATACTGCGCTCTAAATCGTTTGCTAGTACCTTCTTTAATAATTATCAAGAAGCGTTGACAGCTAATGATTTCCAATGGGGAAAATACTTGTTAAGAATACTTCCTGTTAACTGCAAGGAGATTCTGACATACGTTACCTATCAGGGGGCGCAATATCCTATTATGCGACCAATAGGCTCGGGATGGAACTGTGTTGTTGACTTCATCTATACTTACCATGATGCGTTGGCCCCCCAAGAAGGGAGGGCTATCAATACCATATTGACAGACTACCCATGGATACAAAATGGTGACAAACAGACTCTACATAAAGCAGGACTGCTTGCTTTGCAGCCACATGTGGAAGTTGCTGAAATACGTAAGAAAGGTGATGATTGCTTTTTCGAAAAGAAAGAGAATGTATGTAAACTCACCGCACAGTATTTTTCATATATCCATGCTGAAATCAAAAATATTTTGGATGAGGTCATCACCAATAAATGGGTAAGCCACTTGGACCCTTATAATGAACTATGTTCTTTTATTGTAAAGGCTAAAGGTGATTCTGGATTACCACTCTATATATTATATCCCCGAGAAGTGCTAGCTCTGCTGGATTTGTTATGGTGTGAGCAGGAAGAGGATAAAAAGGATGATCCATGGGGCAACAGGTCGAGCCATATCGACTCTGAAGAAGCTTGGGGTTTGAGTGACCGACGGTTGATGCTCACCTATTTCCCCGCAAGCGGGTTGCAAACATGTATTGGCAGCATGCTTGCCTTCCATCCTCAGATTACACTTGATTTTATTATCCAATTTGTTGATAAATGTGTGAACCAATATGCCAAAGCCCGATGGCATGGCGATGTTGTAGAGCCTCTTGATTTAATACTGCCAGATGGGGCAACCGTTACCAAGTTGGGCAATCAGACCCTTTGGAACCTGTATCGTGGTACTTCTGGGATGTCTGCACCGCATTTACTTGAAAGTATCCACATGGCCTTGGAAGGATATCTGCTTCAATCAGTAAAAGAAAAACGTACAGACGAGGTAAAGAAGTATTTGCAGGAAATAATAACCCACTCACAAAGTTTATCATTATTATCCATTGTTGCCAGTCTGGTCGTCGCATATCCAGACGAATTCTTTGATGAGGCAATCATTATGACTTCCAATTTGCAGCTGTTGAAATACGACCTCACACGATATACCAGCGAGGTTCATTCTGGCATGATAGAATTTGCATTCCATGGAAATCAGAATATGCTGACGGAACGCAAGAACTCCAATGCCCTGAAACACCGCAAGCAACATCTTGAGACTCTTCTATTCAATATTCAGGCAACATACATAGGTGCGACAAATGCCGAAGGGCAAGAAAGATTGGAGCGCGCCTATAAGAATGTTGATTCGTTGAAAGAACAACTTGAATTGGAGCCAGTGGAAGTGAAACCTCTGACGAAATTCATTATTTCCAGATGCGATGTCCGATCAATGAAACAAGAGGCGGTTGATTTCAATGGTGCAAAGGGAACATTGTTCACCCCGCATCTGGACGAAGAGCAGAAAGCCATGAGTGATGATACGGTAAAGAACTCAAATGCTATGATGACAGGATCTATGCTAAGGATGTGGGCCACATATCGTGCTAAAGGTGAATTTGAGAAGATAAAGGGAAATCAATATGAGGAGAATCCACTGAAATCACTTGATGTGTGCAGGGACATTCTGAAGCAATTAGAGACTCGCGAAGGTGGGTTGTTTCTGCTGCCTGGGGATGAATTCGTTCCATCAACAGTTTGTTCTGTTCTTATCCGTGATTTCGAAGACCGATTATCGACTGAGGATTTTGACTTCTGTGTTGACATTGTAGTCAATGCATTAGAGGATGTTAATCACATGGTGGGCAATAGTTTGTCGGAATATGATATTTGCTTGCAAGTAGTGGGGATTATCATGAATAGAAGACCCCAATATGTGGACAGATGTAAACATATACTATACATTTACGCTTCGATATCACATGGGGTTGCAGGAAAACGGGCTTGTGACGTGGTGGCAGAGGTTATAGCTAACCAAAAACTGTGGGATAAGCACGAAGCTGTAATGTATGCTCTGGTAGGGGATTTTGTTGAGAACAAAACGAAAAGTGGTGAAATAGAAGCATTACAATATGAAGATGCTGAGTCGCTGCTATGCCTGTTGTCGGTCTATCCGAAATCAGAGAAGTTAAAACACATTGCGGATGTTTCTTTGGAACGTGTATCTCATATTTGGGATTTAAACGATAAGCGAAAGAACCTGTATATAGGACAAAGGCATTCGAGTTCGTACATGGTGGCTCGCATACTGCTCAGTGTGCCAAATGAAGAGATTCCCCGCCTGCTTACATACTTTACCCGCTACATAAATACTGACGTGCATGATACATTTCTGATGTCATTCATCTACCGTACATTGATAACCAATGATTATGATAGATTCTGGATTGTATGGTATGCACTATATGATACTATTATACATCAGCGAGACAACCACTTCCATAGTGAGATGCTGAACAATTATATGTTTACCCCAGTACAGTACTCGCACTGGGGCGATGACTGGTTCCGCATAGAAGAAAAAGATATGGATTTCTTCCGTAGGATAGCCGTAGACTTGGGACACTTACCAAATGTGCTAAGAAACATAACACATGTGAGTAGGACTTTGGCAAAGAACTATTTCATGGCTTCTATAGAGATTATCAGTGTAATTATTGAAAATAATCCCGGTTTGGCATTGAAAGACTATAGTCAGGATATAATGACAAATCTTGAAGCCATCTTGCGCCGCGAACTCCCTAACCTGAATGATAAGATAAAGACAGAGGATATACTAAGGAAACGATTGATTACTGTACTTGACTTTATGATGGCTAATGGTTCATCGTATGCGTCTATGATTAAAACTGGTTTAAGTTAGTAGGCATGGCAGGTTTTATACATAAAAACAATTTTCTGTTGGAGTTGGCCCAAATATCCACGTTTGGGTGGGTGAAAGAACTGTGTTATAGGACTCTGACAAATGGCGTGATTGATGCTACTGGTATTCAGGTTGTGTACGACCTGTTTGTGTCCAAAGGAGCCGCTGTCTCAGCAGAGCCAGCAGAAACACCAGAGCAAGGGCTGAGGTTGACGAAGTTGGTTCATGAAGGGGGCGTAAATGCCTTAAAGGCGGGGAGCGAGATGGCTTTTCAGGGTGACAAGGGACAGGAAACTTTCGGTTCATGGTTAAGGGTTCAAGGTCATATACGGTTCAAGGTTCAGGGTTCAAGATTCATGATTATTTCCAACAATATGGCATACGAGAAGAAGGAATATAAAAAGAGAATAGAGGGGTGTCACAATCTATGATACCATGTTAAACATCAGTAGTAAAGGAATTCTTGACAACTCATGGATAAGGATCTTATACTAAGTGAAGAGAAAGGTGAAAGAAAACTGATGGTTCATAGGTGACAAGGGACAGGTACCGCTGTCACCCAATGCCTACTGTGCCGCAGAACAATTGCTCGTAAATCACCGGAAGGAACTCATGTTGTCACAGTTTCTTAAGTATCTTGAGATAGTCAATAATTGGTTTGTCTGGCTTTCTGTGACGATTGTGTTATCTTTTCTGTCTGCGTTAATAAGTATCATATTTTAAGTTCAGTACTTGTTACCTAGCTATATTCTCTTTAAAAGCAAACTTTTAAGATCATCTACCTTAAAATCCTGTACCTGCCCAACTTCTGGTCAATACTGTTGGGAGGATAAACCCTGGTTGCTTTAAGGGACCAGGAATCATAGAGAATCAAATTGACGTCATACTGTTAATTGAAGTTAAAATTAAAGTAAAACTTGTATTTTCTGTGCTAAAATTTGGACTTTTGTTGTAAATTTGCGGCGTAAATATTTTAATAAAAATGATATTGTCACTCGACGTAACCGATGCCTCTGTATTTTCCAATATTTTGGAAGAAGAGCGATTAGTGACTTCACTTAATGTCGTAAGGGAGGTCATGAATGTTCCTCAGTATGCTCTTAATAGTATACTAAGGGCGAATGGTTACAGCGAAGTGGCCCCAGATAGCATTTGTATAGATGAAAAAATGCTGTCCTTTTTTGCAGATGCATACATCCGCAAAATGAAAAACTATTTTCTAGGTTCCGTCCGTAACATAGAAAATCTATCCTATGAGGAATTCACGGACCTCGATAAGTTTTATAACACCTTTAAAAAACAAGACGTAAAGTTCGTACGCAGAGCCGAATGGAGCCAGATCGATACAGAGCTGATTCGCAATGCGTTTATGAACAAAATAAAAGAATTAACACCAAGGAAGAAATCTTGCTTCGATCTTTTTCTGGAACAGATTTGTGAAAGATTTGACTTGACGACAATATGTCGTGAATTGGGATATTATCTTGTAAAAGAGTCCAATTTTGACAAAAAAAACGGTCTATTGCATCGTGTAACTCACAATCGGTTCTATGTAATAAAACAAAAGGTAAAAAAAGTATTTTATTGTTCAGTTAATATCGTGCGACAATTCCTTGTCGCGGCTCGATATCATATATTTGTTGCTGATGATATAGATGCAAATGATGGTTTGTGTAATCATTCGAGGCTATCATTTATGTATCATTTAAATAGTAACAATTATGAAAATAGACAAATTGATATCGAATATAGAGGCAAGTAACTTATCAAAAGATGATAAGGAAGAGCTTGTCAAACTCTTGAAACAGAATCGTCTGAACGAATATATAAATCTAATAATTAAGTTAATGGAGGTGGGCAGTATATTCTGGGATTAAGCCTCTGCAATAGGTAGGTATGGATTTAGGAAATGCAATTAAGACTCTTCGCAAGCAGAAGAAGATTACACAAAAACAACTCGCTGAGTTGAGTGAGATATCGACAAATGCGTTATGCAGTATTGAGACAGGGCAATCGTTCCCTTCAAAGGCGACAATCATGAAGATTTGCGCTTCTCTCAATGTTCCGGAGTCTTATTTGCTTTTGTTTAGTATAACTGAAGATGATATACCTGAGGGGAAGAGGATATTGTATAGAACTCTCTGCGAACCCTTGAAAGAGGAACTGATTCATGATTCGTAAGTGGCATGGAAAATGTTCTTTCAAAAGATATAGGAATAAAGATTGTTAAAGGGGTATGTGCGAGGAGCGCATGCCTCTTTGTAATTTAAAGAGGAAGAAAAAGAAGTCTGATGATAAAGCTAATAAAAGTACTAGATCTTCAGCATTGGGCTGACAGTAAAGAAAGTGAAGGTTTAATGCCTGAATTAATGAGGAGGTTAATTCATGCATCGATAACCGATATTACCCATATCTCCTTCCCGAATGAGGATTGTATTGATTTGCCGGGGTTTGATGGCATCCTTGAATACTCATCATCAAGTGCATATATCCCATCAGGTAAGGTTGCTTTTGAGATAGGCACGAACAAGGAACAGAAGTTAAAAGCTGATCATGATTATAATAATAGGACGAAAGAAATATCTGATGAAGAAAAAGCAAATACCCACTTTGTATTTGTGATAGCCAGAAAATGGAAGACGGCTAGAAAATGGGAAGGTGAGAGAAATAGGGAGGGTAAATGGAAGAGTGTCCGTGTCCTTACTGCAGTAGAATTAGAAGACTGGCTTTCTGTATGTCCGACAGTTGCGGCATGGCTGGCTGCAAAAATGGGGATAATCAATGAAACTGCGAAACTAAAATCGTTAGAAGAGTATTGGATTAAGTGGTCAACCAATTCGAAAGGCATAGTGCTTGATAAAGGCATTTTGTTGGGAGGGAGAGAAGATGAATGTAAGCTATTAATTGATTACATAAAGACGCCATCGGAGATATTTGTACAGTCTTCTTCTAGGTGACAAGGGACAGGTACCGCTGTCACCTGATTCATGGTTCAGGGTTAAGGATTAATGGTTGACGTCTGGTGCATGATTCATGGTTCAAGGTTCACGAATAACGATTCATGGTCTAATTTTGGTTCATGGTTAATTGTTCACGGTTAATGATTAGAAAGCATGGAAGGGAAGAAACCATATAAAACTTATAAGAAGGCAACTGATAAGGTTGCGTATAAAACGAAACGAGGGAAGATGGCGCCTCTAATGAAAGAAGAGGAGAAGTCAAAAGCTGGGATTCATGAGTTGAGCTATGATTTTGGATGTCGGATAACCAGACTGTTTCAGTACTTAACCGAAGATGCTGAATACAAAGAGTTTATTTCCTCTAAGCAGATATATAGAAGTGGTACGTCAATAGGTGCCAATGTCCGTGAAAGTAAACACGCACAGAGCGAGGCGGATTTCCTATCAAAGATGTCTATAGCATATAAGGAAGCGGATGAAACGGACTATTGGATGAACCTTTTGCATGATAATGGATACATTAACGAATCGCAGTACGAATCACTTAAGAAGGATATGGATCGAATACTTAAACTTCTGACTTCTATCGTGAAAACGATGAATCAGAAAGTTAAGGGGAAGTGATTCGAACGACGATTCGTTGGTTCATGGTGAATGGTTCAGGGTTCATGATTATTTCAACCGTGCACCGTTAACCGTAAGTGGGCTCATCGTTCTGGTTCATGGTTAAGGATTAAGGGTGAATGGTTACTTATGGTTCTTGGTTCATGATTAAGGGTTAACTTTAAATATAGAGTGTGGGGTGGTGAAGGAAAAGATAGAAGGAGGAGAGGTTAGCCAAATTTAAGAGTATGTTGATGTTAGTGGAGGAGAATATGAGAGTTAACCAGTATGGTTGATGGAACTACTGATATGCGGAAATGAGTAAATACAAAGGAACGGTGTTTTGACGGGGATTTGCCTGAAAAATGCCGTTTTTTTGCTTAGAAATAGCTCTATTTGGTAAAAAATAGTAAAAATATATCGATTTTAGGAGATTTATTAATTGTGTTTTACAGAAAAAGTGTAATTTTGTAAACCAAACTTAATAAAATCGTTAGGTATTTATAAAATTCAGTTTATATGAGTATCAGTAAAGAGGTCATCAAACAGTGCCTGATTAGCAAGCAGCGCGAGGTGGATGAGGCGGTGATAGTGAACCGTCCCATTGACTTTGAAGAGAATGGCAACTATGTGATAGTTGGCGTGAGACATGCGGGTAAATCATACCTGCTGTATCAACGTGTGCGCCAGCTGCAGGCAGCAGGAAAGGGATGGGACGAGATATTGTTTGTGGACTTTGAGGATGAGCGTCTGGCGGAATTTCAGACGGAAGATTTCAACAGTCTGCTGGAGGCCCATTTGGAACTGTATGGCAAGAAGCCAGTGGTGTTTCTTGACGAGGTGCAGAACATTCCTCACTGGGATAAGTTTGTACGGAGGCTAACTGATGCGAAATATAGGGTTTATGTGACGGGCAGCAATGCGAAGATGCTGAGCAAAGAGGTGGCAACTACGCTGGGTGGAAGGTTCTTTATCTATGATGCGTACCCATATTCGTTCAAAGAGTATTTGGCAGCGCAGCAGGTGGAGCTGAAGGAGCATTGGGAGTATGACACTATTCTGAGAAGCGAGGTGAAGCGACATCTGAATGAGTTCTTCTATTACGGTGGTCTGCCGGAGATTCTATCGTTTAAAAATAAGCGGGCGATGCTATCGAGCCTGTATCAGAAGATTTATCTGGGTGATATCTGTGCCCGAAATAACATCAAGAACGACAGGGTGCTGAACATCCTGATTAAGAAGATGGCGGAGAGCGTGAAGCAGCCGCTGTCGTTTAACAGACTGAAGAACGTGATTGTGGCAACGGGGTCGCCCATCAGTGTGCCCACTACGATAGACTATGCGGATTACGCCTCTGACAGTTGGCTTATACTGCCCATGGAGAATGAGGTGGGGAAGCTGACTGAGAAGGAGATGCAGAAGAAGTACTACTTCATAGACAACGGACTGCTTAACCTGTTCCTGATGAACTCAGAGACGTCGCTACTGGAGAACATGGTGGCGGTGGAGCTGTGCAGGCGGTTTGGCAAGAAGAATGTGTTTTATCTGAATGCGGATAAAGAGATAGACTTCATAGTGCCTGATGAGAAGCTGGCCATTCAGGTGTCGTATAGTATCAAGGAGGTAAACACTTACAACAGGGAGGTGCCGCCACTGGTGAAGTATGCCAAGGCGCACGAGGACTGGAAGTGCCTGCTGATTACGTATGATGAGGAGGGCACGGAAGAGGGAATACCCGTTGTGCCGGTATGGAAGTGGCTGATGGGGGTGTGAGGGCATCTGGAGGATGTCGGAACAACGGAGTTATGGAGCTACGGAGAGACGGAACTACGGAATGCCCTTCGGGCGGAATCACGGAAATACGAATTTGCGGAACTACGGACCCGTTGATTCGTGAATCCGGAAATCCTTAAAGGTTCACTTCAGTACCTGTCACTGTTATGATCCCGGAGGGATTCTAACCCTTGTCTCCCTAATTGGGGTCAAGATACGTAGGGGACCAGTACTTCAATGCATATCAAGTAAAAGGCTGATATTGTTTGGTTATCTAATGGAGAAATACAAACGGGAAAATCAAAATAAATGATAAAAAAAGCTGATTTCTGATCGGAATTGGCCTTTTTTGCGGAAAATACATTAAAAAGGTTGTAAATATACAACCATTTTGATATAATTTTGTATCTTCGCACTCGACTTTTTTCTAATCTCACGCAGAAATCGCAGAAACCGCAGAAATGGTTTTTCAAAGAAAACCGGGAAAACCCCTCGCTGAGAAAGATACTCTTTCAGAGTATTTAATGTTATTAGTATTAATTCTGCTTGTATGCAAGCATCCAGACAGCCTTAATACTAATATCATTAACCCCTTCAGGGCTCCCTTTCTCATCGAGGAAAAACCCCGCCCTTCGGGCTAAAAAACCACAGTTTTCAACTGTCTATCTATTATCCCCGTTATTCAAAGTTATATATTAGACTTTAGGCTCTAGACCTTAGACTTTAGTCTCTGACATCAGACTTCTTACTTCTTATCTCTATTATTCCCGTTATTGAAAGTCTTACGGTCATTGAAAGTTAGACCTTAGACCCTAGACTTTAGACTTTAGTCTCTTACATCTTACTTCAGACTTCTGACTTCTTATCTCTATTCTTAGCTCTCCTCTTGGGCTAAAATCGAGAAAAATGGGGGTGAAAATGTTAAATTACATGTAAAATATGACCAAAAACGACAGAAATTTGGTTATATCCGAATTTTAAGCTAATTTTGCGGCGCAGTATTAGTCATCGATGGTAAACTAAATATAAATTATTGGGACTATGAAGATTAGAAATGCATCAGGAGTGTTGGGCAGGATGTTGGCAAACATGGATGAGCTGAGCCTTGCCAAGACTCGTAATCGGATGCTGGTGGCTGCAAAGATAGCTGACGCAATGCGCGGTTGCGGCATGAACCAGAAGCAGCTTGCCCAGAAAATGGGTAAGACGGAATCGGAAGTCTCTGAGTGGCTGTCGGGCGACAGGAACTTTACTCTAGACACTTTGACGGAGATAGAGCATACGCTGAGTGTATCACTAGTGGATACGGAAAGTTCGCGCTACGCCTACTCTAAGAAGGTGGATAAGATGGCAACGATCGTACCGATGTTTTTTGTGCAGACAACGACATATGCAAAGGAGTCGGTGACGATGGATGGTTACAGTAAATATAAGAAGAATGGAACGTGCGAATATTAAATACCGTATAGGTGGGTTTGACCTGACGCAGTTTGTGCCATCGTGGGACGGACTGGAGGGTTGTAAGAGTTTTGACGTGAGGAGCGGTGTGGACTTTGCCTATAATTTTGAGAAGAATACGATTAAAAGTATACTGAACGTGGAGTTCCTGTATAAAGAGAAGTTGGCGCTCAAGATACAGCTCTGTACGTTTGTGGCCATCAGTGAAGACACTGCAAAGGCTATGGAGGAGAACGGGAAGCTGGTGATACCTGCAGATTTCCTGGCTCAGTGTGCAGCGTTCGGTCATGGGGCCCTGCGCGGCATCATGTATCTGAAGACTGCTAATACACCGCTGGAGGGGATAGTGCTGCCACCGGTGGTATATGGGAAGATGTTTAAGAAACCAATAGCCTTTGATATGAAAGCGTAAGGCTGAGATTGACATCGATAGAGAAGAGATACAGCGGGAATGAAGAATGAGAGTTCGGAGTTCTCGTTTTTTTTATTCGACTTTCTACCTTTAAGTAGGAAAAAAAGGAAATGTTGCATTGGGTAATAAAGATTTTTTTATGTTTCTGATGAGATTTGTGAAAATGTTGTTAATTCGCAGCAAAAATATACTAAAGATATGAAGGACTATCCCGATAGGATGACGCCAGAGCAGGCGAGGAGGTTTGGTGAGGATGTGCTGAACATCGTCGCACAGATACCTCGTGGCATGGTGACGACCTACGGTCATATCGCGACATTGGCAGACTGGCCGAGTCATGCGAGGATGGTGGGTCGGACATTGAGATATACACCTGGGGCAGAGAAACTGCCTTGTCATCGGGTGGTAAATAAAGTGGGACGTACGGCACCAGGGTGGGGGCAACAACGACCGCTGTTAGAGGATGAGATTCTTTAGCGCTACGCGCTAATTGAAAATTGAAAATTGAAAATTGAGAATTATTTTATTGGTTATTGAAAAGCCAACGGCCAACGGCCAACAGCCAAAGTTTTTATAAGGTCACGCAGAAATCGCAGAAATCGCAGAAAGGGTTTTTAACAAAAACCGGGAAAACCCCTCGCTGAGAAAGATACTCTTTCAGAGTATTTAATGTTATTAGTTTTAATTCTGCTTGTATGCAAGCATCCAGACAGCCTTAATACTAATA
>JAEEGF010850195.1_pt1 | contig 14337 bp, 10 predicted proteins | sample 9134171 | NCBI WGS metagenome assembly JAEEGF01 (sample SAMN16246542, study PRJNA631951) | gut metagenome | biome: gut microbiome; feature: rumen; material: AP-attached | host: Bos | place: Iran: Karaj | collected 2018-10
AAGCTCGGCCTTAATATCCTCAATGTTGGGATAGTTGGGGATGTTAATGAACGGAGCGCTGGAGGTAATAACCCAGCCTTCCTTATTCAGATAAGGCAAATAGCGCAGGGCCTCCATAGGTTCCATGGAGATGATAACATCAGCCCCTCCCTGAGGGATAAGATCGCTGGCAATGGGGTTGCTGCTGATGCGCAGGTTCGATTGTACATCACCGCCTCGCTGACTCATTCCGTGTACCTCGGCCTGCTTGATGTATAGGTTCTCATTCATGGCTGCTTCGCCAATGATGGTGGCTATTGAGAGGATTCCTTGTCCTCCCACGCCACAAAGGATAATATCTGTTTTCATTTAATGTTAAAACGTTAAAATATTAAAGAGTTAAAAAGTTAAAGGGACGCTCTTCCCTTTTTTGCTACTATTAATAATCTTTACTAAAGTACCTATTATTTGTTTCACATCTGATATTAAAGAGTCATAGGATTTTTGGTCTATGAGTTCCGATTTATACAACAAAGTTATCCAAAACTCTGATTCGCCGGCTTCTTTTAAAGCAATATTCATTTTATTGATGAAGTCGGCGCGACTTTGAGCATAAAAAGCCTCACTGATGTTTGCGCCTATACTTGTGCCTGCTCGAAGAAGTTGCTTGGATATAACAAAAATCTTCTTTTCCTCAGCAAGGTACTTGTAGAACTTTACAATACGTATTGCAAAATTCATACTAAGTCCGGCAATAATGCTCTCAGTCATTACTTAACTTTTTAACCTTTTAACCCTTTAATTTTTTAACCTTAAGGTGTCGTTTGAACGTTTGTATGCATTCACGCTGTGGAATGATGACAGAGACGCCATTGTAGTTGATTTCCTCACGGATGATACGAGTAATCTCCGGCATATTCTTAGGCAGAGGAACTACCACGTGCAGGTGCTCAGGTTCTACGCCCAGACCCAGACAGATGGCCTCAAACTTATTGGTACCGGCAGAATCCTGACCACCCGTCATAGCGGTGGTAAGGTTGTCGGAAATAATGACGGTAATGTTTGCTTTCTCATTGACAGCATCCAGCAGACCGGTCATACCGCTATGGGTGAAAGTAGAGTCGCCGATAATTGCAACGGCAGGCCACTGACCGGCATCGCTGGCACCCTTAGCCATGGTGATGCTGGCACCCATATCTACGCAGGAGTGAATAGCACGGTAGGGAGGCAGGAAGCCCAGTGTATAGCAACCGATATCACCAAACACACGAGGATTCTCGTACTCCTTCAGCACCTCGTTAAGGGCAGTATATACATCGCGGTGACCGCAACCCTGACACAATTGTGGTGGTCTTGCGACAACCAATTGAGAAGTGGCAATTGAGAATTGAGAATTATCTGTTGGTTCTTCATTCTTAACTCCTAATTCTGACCTTAGCGCAGCGGCTACGCAGTCGGGTGTAAGTTCACCTGTGCGGGGAAGTTCACCTGTGAGACGACCCAGGATGTTCTGGCTCTCGAAGACACCGCGGACCTGCTCCTCAATAAACGGTTGCCCTTCTTCTACCACCATTACTTTCTCGCAGCTTTCCAACAGTTGGCGTACCAACCTCTTGGGCAGCGGGTACTGGGAAATCTTAAGGACAGGAACACCCCTCCCAGCCTCCCCGAGGGAAGGAGTCTTAAGTGATTCCTGAACGTAATTGTATGCTATACCACTGGCGATAATACCCAGGGTACACTTCCCCTCCCCTCGGAGAGGTAGGGAGGGGGGCAGATTGAACTTTGATTTTGCTGCATCCTCCTCCAACTGAGCCTGCTGAGCAGTCACCCTATCATTACGTTTACGCGCATTAGCAGGCAGGAGAACCCAGTTAGCAGCTACGGCATTATAGTTCATTTCGTTCTCGGGACGAGCCTCATCCTTAACCTGTACCACGGCACGGCTATGTGCCATACGGGTGGTAACACGCATCAGAACGGGCAGGCACTGCTGCTCGGAATAATCGAAGGCTGCCTCCATCATATCGTAGGCTTCCTGCTGACTGGAGGGCTCGAACGTAGGAATCATGGCGAACTTTCCGTAGAAACGGCTGTCCTGCTCGTCCTGACTGCTGTGCATAGAAGGGTCATCGGCCACTAGCACCACAACACCTCCGTTTACGCCTGTCATAGCGCTGTTTACAAACGGGTCGGCACAAACATTCATACCTACATGCTTCATGCACACCAGCGCTCGCTTGCCCATAAACGACATTCCTAATGCGGCTTCCATTGCCGTCTTCTCGTTGGTACACCAACGGCTGTGAACCTTACGTTCCTTAGCCAGCGGATGCAACTGAATGAATTCTGTAATCTCCGTAGAGGGAGTGCCAGGATAGGCATACACACCAGAGAGTCCGGCATGAAGTGCTCCCAACGCTACGGCTTCATCGCCAAGCAATAATTTCTTTTCCATTTATTCTGTTATTTCAAATTTATCTTTCTCTTTAAGTGCAGGAAACTTTGCTCTGTAGCTATTCAGCTTTTCCATATCGAAAGCAGCTTCTATACTACATTCCCTGTCCCTCTCACATGCTGCTATCGTCTGTCCGTACGGATTGATGATAGCCGAACAGCCACAATAATCACAATTGGGATCTTTTCCGACTCGATTTACACCCACCACATAGCACAGATTCTCTATGGCCCTTGCACGTAGCAGGGTTTGCCAGGAATCAATACGTACGGTTGGCCAGTTGGCTACACAGATAATGGCATCATAGTCATCGCGCCAACGCATCCATACGGGGAATCGCAGATCGTAGCATACAGTCAGCAGGAAACGGACCCCTTTCCATTCCACCACAACGCGCTCAGCTCCAGATGAATAATACTTATCCTCGCCACCATAAGAGAAAAGGTGGCGCTTATCGTAGTAATCAACCTCTCCGTCCGGTTTCACAAAGTACAGCCTGTTATGGAAGCTACCATCTTGCTCCATTGCAAGGCTTCCGGCAATGGCTGCCTGCTGTTGTACGGCCATATCCTTCATCCATTGGAGAGAAGCCTCATTGTGCTCGGCCACACCCTCTGGATTTGTTGCAAAGCCTGTGGACCACATTTCCGTAAGCACATACAAATCAGCCCCCGGATGAGCTTCTATTTGCTGCTGCAACCGGAGTCTGTTTTCTGCGGGATTTCCCCACACAATGTCATGTTGTATCGCGCTTACCTTCACAATAAAATACCTATTTCAGAGTGCGAAGGTACAAAAAAATAAACACATAAACATAAAAAAGACCTTTTTTTTGTGTCATTCATGTTTCTTTCTTGCTCAATTTATTATGAAGCGAAGGGCTATAGTCTGTTGAAAGTGTTACGGACAATTATATCTAACGGGACTTTTTAAAGGTCGGATAATCAACAAGGATTACCTGTTTTTAGGTATCTTTAGCTTTGACAGATAAATTTCATTAGCTTATCAAGGCATTTCTTTATAGAAAAATGTGTAACTTTGCACACAGAAAGGAGATTCGCATTCGAATACTATGACGCTTCGAGATTTGAAAATAGGACAACGGGCTGTAGTTACCCATGTGGGCGGAACAGGTGCCTTGCGACAGCATTTCTTAGACATGGGAGTGATACCCGGTGCAGAAATAGTGCTGCAAAAGTTTGCACCCATGGGCGACCCTATGGAATTGCGTATTCATGGTTATGAACTCACGCTCCGCCTTGCTGATGCCGAGCAGATAGAGATTGAGGCCCCCTCTCCGCTCCCCCTTTGGGGAAGTTCTGCAGACAATTCTGCTACCCAAGAAGAAAAAAGGGAAAATCCTGTTGAGCACCCTGGATTGGGTGAGGATGGCCCCAGATATCACGACCCTTCACAACCTCATCCTGACGCCTTACCTGCAAGTAGTCAGCTCACCTTTGCTTTAGTTGGCAACCAGAATTGCGGAAAAACAACTCTCTTTAATCAACTAACTGGTAGCCGTCAGCATGTAGGCAATTTTCCCGGGGTAACAGTTGATCGTAAAGATGGCGTTATCAAAGGATATCCCAACACACTTGTTACCGACCTTCCTGGCATTTATAGCCTAAGTCCATATACCAGCGAGGAGATTGTAAGTCGTCAGTTTATCCTTGAAACTCACCCAAAAGGCATCATTAACATCATAGACACCACTTGCATAGAACGGAGCCTTTACCTTACGATGCAGTTGATGGAATTGAATATCCCGATGGTGCTGGCGCTGAATATGATGGACGAGATGAAGAACAACGGAGGAACCGTCCGAATCAACAAGATGGAACGTCTGCTAGGCATTCCCGTTATCCCCATCAGCGCCATGAAGAACGAGGGTGTTGATGAGGTGGTGACGCACGCCATTCATGTTGCCCGGTATCAGGAAGGGCCAGGCCGACAGGACTTTTGTAGTCCTGATGATCATGGAGGAGCCGTTCACCGTTGTCTGCATGCCATCATGCATTTCATAGAAGACCACGCTCTGAAGGCAGATATTCCCCTCCGCTTTGCTGCCAGCAAACTTATAGAGAGTGACCCGCTGATTATCAAGGCTTTGGGACTTACGCAAAACGAGCAGGAAACCATCGAGCATATTCTGCAACAGATGGAGGAAGAAAGAGGTCTGGACCGTTGTGCCGCAATGGCCGATATGCGTTTCAGCTTTATCAATCAAGTATGCGAGCAAACTGTTCTGCGTCCGCATGAAAGCAAGGAGCAGAAACGGAGTCGTCGTATCGACCGTATCTTAACCGGTCGTTTTACCGCCATTCCTACATTCCTGGCCATAATGGCATTGGTATTCTATCTTACCTTTAGCAGTGTGGGTGCTTGGATGCAGGAACTTTTAGAAGAAGGAATTGAAAAGTTTACAGAACTTTCCGACCAGACGCTTACTGCATGGAATATTGCTCCCCCCATACATTCGCTTATCATAGACGGTATCTATAGCGGTGTAGGAACCGTATTGGTATTCCTTCCGCTTATCATCATTCTTTTCTTCTGCCTAAGTATGTTGGAAGATAGCGGTTATATGGCACGTATAGCCTTTGTGATGGATAAACTACTGCGTAAGTTGGGCCTTTCGGGACGAAGTATCGTTCCTTTGCTGATAGGTTTCGGGTGCTCTGTCCCCAGTGTAATGGCCAGCCGTACCCTTCCCAGCGAACGCGACCGCCGACTGACCATTATGCTTACCCCCTTTATGAGTTGTACGGCCAAGATTCCTATTTATGCTTTCTTTGCTGCCGCCTTCTTCCCCCAGCATGCAGGATGGGTAATGGCTGGTTTATATATAATAGGTATTCTTACGGGAATTGTTGTGGCATTGATCCTGAAACGAACGCTGTTCAGGGGCGAGGCTGTTCCTTTCGTTATGGAACTCCCCAATTACCGTATGCCTGTACCCACGAATGTGGTCCGGCTGCTTTGGGAGAAAGCCAAGGATTTCCTGCAGCGAGCCTTTACCATTATATTCTTGGCCAGCATCGTTATCTGGTTTTTGCAAACTTTCGACTTTCACCTTCAGATGGTACAGTCCGGAATGGAGTCAGAAAGTATGTTGGCACAAATGGCAAACATTGTAGCTCCCCTATTTAGTCCGTTGGGATGTGGAGACTGGCGCATTGTAACCTCTCTTGTTAGTGGTTTCTTGGCCAAAGAAGTGGTAGTCAGCACCCTTAGCACCCTATTTGCCGGTGCAAGTATTACAGAAGTGCTTTCGACAGGAACAGCCTTTACACTGTTGGTGTTCTGTCTGCTCTATACCCCTTGTGTAGCAGCAATAGCTACCATACGCCGAGAATTAGGCGGGAAATGGGCCTTGCTTATTATGACGGGACAATGCCTCATAGCTTGGATAGTAGCATTCTTGGTACATCTGGTAGTATAAAAAGCCCCCTCCATCTCCCCCTTTGGGGGAGTGAATAATTGATAATTGAAAATTGATAATTGAAAATTGAAGCCCCCTCCCAACCTCCCCCGAGGAGGAGGAGAATTTTGTTGAACATTGAGAATTTCGATAACTGCTCAACTGTAAACCGTAAACTGTAAACTTATAAATGAATATACAGAGTATCCTTCTTTTGGCCGTGATAGTGATAGTAGCCACCCTTGCGCTACGTCAGTATCTTAAGAAACCACATTGTTCGGGATGTGAAGGATGCGGCTGTAAGTGCGAGGATTGTCATTCTACCAAGACGCGGCAAACGGCATCCTGAAACTCTCTGGCATCATATACCGGAGAATTATTGTTGATGATACTGAAGGCAAACCACCTTCCGTTTATGTGATGCGCATAACCCGTAAGTGAAGAAGACGCATAAGAAACCAGCGTGCCTGTCTTGCAGAAGATTCGGTCTCTAAAGCATGGAGCCGACATGCGGCCTAACAAAGATCCATGCCGTACAGGATGAGCCGGTGTAGCCAAACTCTCATCTATAAGAATATCTTTTATCTCTGGTTGCTTATAGGCATATATCATCAGCTGTACCAGAAAGTCAGCTGTCAGTCTGTTCTCGGGAGAAAGGCCGCTGCCATCATTCACGACAAAATCGGCCATTCTATCGTAGATACCCTCTGATTGTACAAAATCAAGGGCAGACATTTGCAGACAAGTATCCGGTTCTGCCATTCGGTCCTGCGCATGTATGATATGGTATAGAACACACTCAGCTTTTACGTTGCTGCTGTTGATGAGCATAGGTTTCAAAACTTCCCGCAAAGGGGTTTGGAACTGATAGATCAACTCAGTATTTGCCTTGAGCGGCATATTAAAAAGAAGGGTATCCCGCTCGTAAGTAACGCCAGCAGCCCTAAGAGATGCCAGAAACTCACTTCTTACTCGCGGAGCACCTTTCATCAATAAAGGGACCTGCTTATAAGTAATATCGTATGGCTGGGCGGTATGATGTGGCCGTAAAGTGTCTGTCCGCAGAAGATCAAAGATGACTTTCCCTTTTATATGACTGATACCCCGATATTTAACCGCTTGGGAAAATTCATCAAAGGAAAGCAAAAGAGGGTCGTCGTCCATCTGAAGGAGTAAATCGCCATAAAGTGTATCGCGCCTCACCGTGCCTAAAACATACTCATAGCTATTGTACTGATGGTCTGTGCCAAGTTGTTTTAGCGCCCTGACGCCAGTAAGCAGTTTCATGCAGGAAGCCGGAATCATTCTGCGGTGACTATGATACTCATAGACATAACAACCACGGGTAAGGTCGTATATATCTACCGCCAGCATTGTGGTATCAATTAAAGAAGATCGACGGATAAGGTGTTCCAGATTGTCGGCAATCACCATATCCACGCTGTCCGGTTCTACTATCTCCTCCTCATCCGGTTCGCCACTACCAAACAGAAAATCTTTGGCTGGAGTACACCTGACGAGTAAGAAGAGTGCCAGCAACAGCAGGAATATAATTATCCCCAGGCAGCCGCGCTTGACACTCTTCTTAAGTCTGCGTTTCTTCTTTCTTACTTTCTTCTGCACGCAAAAAGTTGATTATGCCCACAAAGCAAGGGCTGCCTCATCGATACTTTTAAGGTTATTGTCCTTAATAACTTTAGCGGCTTTTTCTCCGTCATCGGTGCGGAAGATAAGAACGCCCTTTCCGCGTAACAGGAACGAATACATATAGGTAATGCTAATGCCTGCCTCGCTGAAAAGCTTAACAGCCTCTGCAGCACGCCCGGGCTGATCGTCTATCTCGATGGCGAAAACATCACTGAGAGCAACTGCTACATTCGCCTTTTTCAACTCTTCGCAAGCACGCATAGGCTCGCTGCATATAAGACGATAAATACCGTACTCTGCAGTATCTGCAATAGTGGAGGCTACAATCTGAATATTTGCTTCCTTCAAGGCATCAAGAACCTTGATAAGAGTACCGGAACGGTTCTCAATAAAAATGGATAGTTGAGGGATTGTCATATTAGTAAAATTTATAGTTTAAAGATGATAGTTTATAGATTTGCTCCCTCCCATTCGGGGGAGGGCTGGGGAGAGGGGCCCTTATTGATATACCTTTCTCTTATCTACTACGCGGACAGCCTTGCCCTCGCTGACGGGCAGTGAACCTTTCGAGACGAGGCGAACGCGGGGCTTCAAAAGGATTTCATCGCCCAACTGATGGCGAAGCTCCTCCGAGAGCGCTTTCAACTTGGCAAAGTCGTCAGTTCCCTCATTGACCTCAACCTCAACGGTCATCTGGTCGTTATTGTCCTCAGTAGTCAGCGTAATGAGGTAGTTGGTGCCCACTTCGGGGAACTTCATGAGAATCTTCTCAATCTGAATGGGGAAGATATTTACTCCACGGAGCACAATCATATCATCCGAACGACCACGCATACGGTCGATACGAATATGGTTGCGTCCACAGGGGCAAGTACGACCCAGAATACGAGTAAGGTCACGGGTACGATAACGCAACAGAGGCATGGCCTCACGGCAAAGGGTTGTGAGCACCAACTCGCCAATCTCACCATCGGGTACAGGCTCCAAAGTTTCGGGGTCAACAATCTCCACAATGTAATAGTCCTCCCAGAAGTGCATACCATTCTGTTCCGGACATTCGAAACCTACGCCAGGTCCGCACATCTCACTCATACCAAAGGAGTTATAGGCCTTCACACCCATCATCTCCTCGATGCGCTTGCGCTGTTCTTCGCTGTGAGGTTCTGCACCAATAGCCAGCACCTTCAGTTTGGTATCACGACGTGGATCAACGCCTTCTTCCTTCATTACCTCGTAAAGACGGGTAACATAGCTGGGAATAGCATGGATGGCGGTGGTACCAAAATCCTTGATAAACTTAATCTGGCGCAGAGAGTTACCAGCAGCGGCAGGAATCGTCAACATGCCAAGTTTCTCAGCTCCGTACTGGAATCCAAGACCACCGGTGAACATACCATAACCACTTGAGTTCTGAAAAACATCATCGGGACGAAGGCCCACCATCCAGAGGTTACGTGCTACCTGGTTGGCCCACTCGTCAAGGTCCTTTTTGGTATGGAGGATAACGGTAGGATTACCTGTTGTTCCGCTTGAAGAATGCAGACGCACACAATCCTTCATGGGCACGCAACACATACCAAAAGGATAGGTCTCACGCAGGTCCTGTTTAGTAGTAAAAGGCAGTTTGCGAACATCAGCCAACGTCTTGATATCATCGGGCGTGATGCCCGTTTCGGCAAACTTCTTCCGATAGAATTCATTGTTCATGCAGTGATGCACCGTCTTCTGAAGGCGTTCCAACTGCAATGCCTCAATCTCTGAGCGGGAAAGAGTTTCTACTTCTGGATTAAAATAATTTGAATACATTAATTAATATATTACGTTGTTTTCATGTATATATCTCCCTCCCCCACTCGGAGGAGGGAGAAGGGGGTTACAATTTTCTCTTATCTACCACATGGGCGCTCTTGCCCTGACTGCGTTCGATGGTTCCGGGAGCCTTCAGCTGTACCTTAGCAGCAATGCTCAGCACGCTCTTCAGTTTGGCTGCCAATCGCTTCTCCAGTTCATCAACAGCAGCAGGAGTATCGAAGGTTGAAGTGAATACTTCCTGACGCAGTTCCACCTGAACCTGCAAGGTATCCAGATTGTTCACACGGTCCACGACAAGCAGATAGTGAGGAGCGAACTCTGGCATACTGAGTACCACGCTTTCTACCTGAGACGGGAACACATTGATACCACGAATGATAAGCATATCGTCCGAACGTCCCTGTATGCGTCCCATACGAACCTCGGTACGGCCACAATCGCAAGTACCGGGCAGCAGGCTGCAAAGGTCACGGGTACGATAACGCAACACAGGCATACCCTCTTTCGTCAGGGTAGTGAAGACCAATTCTCCTGTCTGTCCGGCAGGTAGCGGCTCGAGAGTTACAGGATTGATGATTTCGGGATAGAAATGGTCCTCACAGATATGAGAGCCGTTCTGCATCTGGCATTCATAACTTACGCTGGGACCCATCACTTCGGAAAGACCATAGATATTAAAGCCTTTCAGACCCAAGCGAGCCTCTATCTCCTGACGCATACTCTCCGTCCAAGGCTCAGCACCAAAAGCACCCACACGCAGTTTCAGGTCTTCCTTACGGATACCTAATTTGTCCATTGTCTCTGCCAGATACAAGGCTTAAGAGGGGGTACAAGCCAAACCTGTGATACCCAGGTCGCGAATGAGTTTCAGATGCTTCTCGGTATTGCCCGTTCCAGCAGGAATTACAGAGGCACCAATGTGCTCAACACCATAATGGGCTCCCAATCCTCCAGTGAACAAGCCATAGCCGTATGCCACAGAGAAGATGTCGTCACGTGTTACGCCGTATGCTGTAAGACAGCGGGCCATACATTCGCTCCATACACCAATGTCCTTACGGGTATATCCCACTATAGTTGGGTTGCCGGTTGTTCCACTGGAAGCGTGTATACGGATAATCTCGCTCTGCGGAGCAGCCTGCAATCCAAAAGGATAGTTGTCTCTGAGGTCTTTCTTAGTGGTGAAAGGCAGCTTCTGAATGTCCTCAATAGTCTGAATATCATCAGGACGGATATCCATTTCCTGCAACTTGTTGCGATAGAAAGGCACATTGTGGTATACGTATTCCACTATCTTGTGTAGGCGTTTGCCTTGCAGCGCACTCCTCTCGTCACGACTCATGCACTCTTTGTTCGGATTCCAAATCATGAATTTCTGTTATTTAGGTTTATGTCCCATGCAAATGTACAACAAAATCTGCTTTCGGACAAATATTTTATATCTTAAACTTCTTGAACTCTTGAACTTATTGAACTATTTCTCATAGCACTGGAACATGCGGTCCACATCATTCTTTGGCAACTGAGATGTGAAAAAGCTCACCAGCAACACAACTGGGAAACCGCCCAACATGGCAATGGCTCCACAGTTTATAGGACTGATGGGGTTGCCCAACAGCATATTCAGCACCGTAATACCCACGCCCCAGATGAAGCAAGCCCATACGCTGGCCGTTGTTGCCTTACGCCAATAAAGTCCCAGCATAAAGGGTGCCAGGAAGGCACCTGCCAATGCACCCCAAGAGATACCCATCAACTGGGCAATAAAGGTGGGAGGATTCAGGGCTATCATCAGAGAAATGACGATAAAGAACACTATGAGTACACGCATAACAACAACCTTACGGTGCTCGACTTTTTCTGATACGAGATCATCAATACTGCCTTCCTCCACCTCGCCAGGCAAAGATTTCTTGTCACGATAGATAAGGTCCAGGGTCATGGTTGAGCTGGAAGTCAGTACCAGCGAAGCCAGCGTGGACATTGAAGCAGAGAGTACCAATAGCACCACGAGGGCGATAAGCACATCAGGAAGGGTTACCAGCATTGCGGGCACTATGGAATCGAAGGCAATCTTGCCGTTGGCACCTATTACTGGGTCGTACAGACGACCAAATCCACCCAGGAAGTAACAGCCACCAGCTACGATGAAAGCAAAAATGGTGCTGATGATGGTGCCACGCTTGATGGCGCTTTCATCGGTAATGCTATAGAACTTACCCACCATCTGAGGAAGTCCCATCGTGCCAAGCGACGTCAGGATGATTACGCCAAGCAATCCCCATGGGTCAGGGCCTAACCAAGTAGCAAACATACCACTACCGGGCTCAGTTGCTCCATCAGCAGGTAGTTGAGCCAACTTACCGACAGCCTCAGTAAGTCCGCCCTGGGCAGAAAGCACAGCCAAGATAACAGCCACGATACCAAAGAGCATGATGATGCCCTGGATGAAGTCGTTCATAGCTGTGGCCTTGTAGCCACCCAGTATCACATACACAGCGGTTAGAGCCGACATGATGACCACACAATATTCATAAGGTATGTTGAAACCCATCTCAAAGAGTCTAGAAATGCCGCTGTAAACACCTGCGGTATAAGGAATCAGGAACACGAAAGCTATGACAGAAGCTACAACACGCAACTTCTGGTCGGAAAAACGTGTGCCAAAGAAATCTGGCATCGTACGACTTTCTATGTGCTGGGTCATCAACTTGGTACGCTTACCCAAGATGAGCCAAGCCAGCAACGAACCAATGACGGCATTACCCACACCAATCCAAGCGCTGGAAAGACCGTATTTCCATCCGAACTGACCGGCATAACCCACGAATACAACAGCAGAGAAATAACTGGTACCAAAGGCAAAAGCTGACAACCAGGGACCTACCGAACGGCCACCTAACACAAAGCCTTCTACACTACTTGCCTGTTTACGACTATAAAGGCCAACACCAATCATGATGGCCAAGAACACTATTGTTAAAAGAACTTTTATTATCATAGAACATTGAATATTGAGGATTAAACATTACTCTCCCCTCGGGGAGTTGGAGGGGGCTTTAATTAAATCTCACCTGGAGCTGACACATTATGGCGTGAGAGTTGTCCTTGATGAATGTGTTGTTGGCCACGTAGGCGCTCTTGTAAACATATTGCACCTGGACACGGCACTTCTTATAGAACCAATACTGGAATCCGGCAATAGCCTTGTGCTGGTCCATTCCCAATGATGTATTATAGTTGAAGAAGTCGTAGCTGCCCACAAACTCTACCTTCGGAGTACCCAAGGGCACAGCACCTGTCAGATAGCCGCCTCGGCTGGTCACATCGCCATCGTAGCCTTCCAAATACTCGCCGTGAGCATTAAACGCCTTGCTTTTATAGTCAAAACCTAAAGTCCAACGGTTACGCTTGTAGTCTTCTCCGTTCTGGATAGCCGGATTATAGACCGAAGTCTTACCGTCGGTAAGGATATTGTGTCCTCGTCCAATCTGTCCGGTTGCTACCAGGTTCAAGCCCGTAACGGGGCGATATTCCAGACGAAGAATAAAATCCTTAAAGTTATTACCGTCCTTCTTATTGATACCCTGTCCGTTCATTACGTCCAGCTCATAGCGCAACTTGCCGTTGTTTATCTCACCGAACAGAGAGAGACCCAGGTCACGGCCATACTGAACGCCCATCAAGGGGTCGCTACCACAACCTGTCAGGTAGGTAACTCCTTCGGAATAGACATCAATGGCCTCCATAGCAGTGGGGGAAAGGGGGTTCTCGAGTGACAGACCATTCTTGAACTGGCCGACCCTGACGGTAAGGGCCTTATTCTTGGTGATGCGAAAGTCTGTGTAGTATTCCTGTACGACACTCGAGAAGTCGTGCATGAAGAGAAACGACCAACGGTCGGTAATTTGGGCATTTGCCCAGAAGAGTACACGTTTCAGTTCAAAGGTGTTGGTGTTGGTTCCGTTCTGGTGAGTGTATTTATAACCACCCTGAGCGTAGCCGTGAAGTTGAATACGACTTGTGAGCTCCTTCACCCATTTCTTTTCCAAAAAGGATGTCTTGGTGGAGTCTTTCCTCACTGTTTCTTGTCCCATGGCGGCTGTGCTGCTGAAGATAGCTAAAGCAACAGCCAGCGTAGCTTTTACGAAAAAAGTCTTTTTTTTCATTGTTGTGTTGTTTGTTGTTAATTAATGAATAATATAAAATTCCCCCTTCCCTTCGGGAGGGGACAGGGGTAGGCTTGTTTTAGTTGTTCTTTTCAAAGATTGCCATTCGCTCCTCCAGTTGTTCGTACTGATGATCTCCGATGAACGAGGTACAGACGCGTAATCCCTCCTGATGCGAACCCGTAGTAATCAGGCAGATGGCACTGACACCATAGTACATCAGTTCCTGAGCCAACTGTCCGCTGGTCATACCCGGATAGCCAATGGTAAAATAGAATCCGTCGGCCACAGGCTGGTCTCCGTCTTTGTCATAAACGACGTAGAAACCATGACGGCAGAAAATCTCCTTTAACTTTCTGGCTCGCTCGCCATACACCTTTACTTCGTCGCGGAAACGGTATTCGCCGTCACAGGCAGCACGGAACATTTCTGCCAACGCATATTGTGCAGAATGGCTGGTTCCTGAAGACAAAGCATAAAGCATACGGGTACTGAACACCAGTCCGAAGGGGAGGCCCTCGTAACGTGCAGCCAGATCATCGTAGTGACGGTGGAACAACTTGTCGCTGATGCACACCACGCCAATGCGCTCGCCTGCATAGCTAAAGGCCTTAGAGCCACTGATAAGCAACATATAATTATCGGTATAGCGGGCAACGGTTGGCTGATAGGGAGGCTCGAAAGGAATACTCAGGTCCTGGCGGAAGTCCATAGCGAAGTAAGCCAAGTCTTCCATGATGATGGTGTCATACTTTGTGGCGAGTTCGCCAATGGTGCGAAGCTCATCCTCCGTCAGACACACCCACGACGGGTTGTTGGGATTGGAGTAGATGATGGCGCAGATATTGCCT
>JAEEGF011927261.1_pt1 | contig 14336 bp, 10 predicted proteins | sample 9134171 | NCBI WGS metagenome assembly JAEEGF01 (sample SAMN16246542, study PRJNA631951) | gut metagenome | biome: gut microbiome; feature: rumen; material: AP-attached | host: Bos | place: Iran: Karaj | collected 2018-10
ACTAACGTTAACAGAATAAGTACCGGAGATGTTGTATACATTTCCGGACATGTATTTGCTGTATTGAAGCGTGATGGGAATGATCTATATACAGCTGAAGGCGATTATGGTAACAAAGTAAGAATACAGTCTCCAGGATACCGAATTGTAAATGGTGAATTATATCAAGTATATAAAGCAGGTAATCCTTCAAAAGTACCTTTTGGAAATGGTTGGCATTATGTTGACCTTTATGAAGAGGAAAAAGATACGGAATCTCCTACAATAACAGATGTACGCATAGAGAATCTAACCGATACTGGTTTCGATGTCTCTTGTATAGTACATGATAACAAAGGTGTATCAAAAGTGCAGATGTGTGTTACTAATACCAATAACGATTTTTGTGTTTGGTACGATGCAATTATTAGCAATGGTAGATGGAAATCTCATATCAATATTTCTGAGCACAATAGTCAGGCAGGGAAATACTCCATACTTATTTTAGCTTGGGATGATACATTAAACAGCAAAAGCGAAACAGTGACAACTTTTATTGAAAAAGATGAAATTCCTCCATCGACGTCTGATATAAGAGTTGAAAATGTCACGCATGATGGTTATGACATATCCTGCGTTGCTACTGATAACAAAGAAGTGGCAATGGTTCGATTCGCAACATGGACAGAAGAAAATGGCCGGGACGATGAGCGATGGGAAGAGGGTGTATTCACGAATGGCAGATGGAAATATCACGTAAACGTCTCTGATCATGGTAACCAATTCGGAAAATATGTAACACATATTTATGCCTATGACACTTCAGGCAACTATGCTTTCGGTGGCTGGAGAGAAATAATTGTCGAACCAGAAGTACCAAAACCAGAAATAACAGCCAATCCCAAAGACGTCACCGCCAGTCTGGGCGATATGGTGACATTTGAAATCAGTACCAACAACGTAACATCTTACCAGTGGTATTACTGTGCTGACAATAGTTCAAACTGGCTAGTGTTGTCTTCCGGCGACATAACCGGGTATGATACAAACAAGATTTCTTTTAAACTCACAGATAAATGGGTAAATGTAAGATTTAAATGCATCGTTCAAAACAAAATTGGAGAAAGCGAAACAAGTCAGGAGGCCAAAGCCATTGAAAAAAGGTGCCTGGTTTCACTTGATCCAGTTGGCGGCACTACATCATTAAGCCAATTGTCATTGAGAGATACATATGAGGATTTACCTACTCCCACAAGAGACGGATATATATTTGACGGATGGTCTGCAAGCAAGACCGGCGGATCAATAGTAAAAAACGGGGACAAACTCATTTCCAAAGGGAATCATACTCTTTATGCGCAATGGACCGGCATGAGCTATCGTATTGTCTTCAACGCAAATGGCGGAAGCGGTTCTATGAGCTCTTTAGCATGTCAGTATGATAAGAATTACAGACTTCCCAGCAATACCTTTAAAGCTCCATCCGGCTACAAATTCAAATCATGGAGTCCATATCAGGATGGACACAAACTGAACTTTCCCGATACAGCTTGTTTATCAGTAGTTCCACCCCAAAACGGTTATGAGCTTATACTCTATGCACAGTGGGAGGAAATAGAATATGTTGTGCATTATGACGCCAACGGCGGTACTTTGCAGGCCAATGACGGCCTCTTCACAAAGCAATATTCCAATCTTCCAACTCCTGTCAGGACAGGTTACGTATTTACAGGCTGGTATTCTTCAAAATCTGATGGCACAAAGGCAGAAAACGGAAAGAACCTGGTCTCAAAGAAAGATCACACGCTTTACGCCCAGTGGAAAGCGATCAAGTACAACATTGTATTTGACGCTAACGGCGGAACCGGTAAGACAAACAAGATGACCTGCTCGTATGATAAGTCATATAAGCTTACTTCAAATGCATTTAAGGCAAAAGAAGGATATGCTTTTGCCGGATGGAATACAGCTCCGGATGGCAGCGGCATCCCTTTTGCCAATGCTTCATCAATAAAGAATCTGTCATATACAGATAATGATTCAGTTGTACTTTATGCACAGTGGAGTGTTTTGGCATATATAGTGACTTTTGACGCCAATGGCGGTACATCACCATCAGATGAAATTGTTGTTTCAGCAAGATACAAAGACTTACCGACTCCTGTAAGAAACGGTTATGTCTTTAACGGATGGTATTCTTCCAAGAACGGCGGCAAGAGAGCACTCAACGACAAGCAGTTGATCTCCAAGAAAAACCATACGCTGTATGCGCATTGGAGCCCCCTTAAATATACAATAAGTTTTGATGCAAATGGCGGCAAAGGTAAGATGGGCACCATGAAATGCACATATGGCAAAGCTTATAAGCTTACCAAAAACTCTTTTAAGGCTGCTGGCTATAGTTTCGTTGGGTGGAATACCAAAGCCAATGGAAGTGGTACTTTTTATACTAATAACGATTCCGTAAAGAATCTTATGTCAGTGGAAGGCAATGTTGTTTTGTATGCACAGTGGGTACCTATAACCTACTCCGTGACATTTGATTCAAAAGGCGGAAGTCAGGTACAACAACAGACAATCTATTTCAATCCTAATCAAAACAAGTTCGAGCGTGCTCTGGTGCCTTACGAACCGACTCGTGATAACTATACTTTTGTAGGATGGTATTCCGATAAGTCTTTAAAGAAAAAGTACAACTTTAACACCCCTGTAACCAAAAACATCACTTTATATGCCAAGTGGAAGGCAGAATAAATCCAGAAGCAAAAAGTCCACATAATGAAAAAATTAAGACCTGCCCATAACACCGGGCAGGTCTTATTGATTAGGTCATAGATTACTTATGGCTTGGAAACATGGTGGCGATCATACTCATCAAAAAGAGTCTGTCTAAATGTGGCATCGTTTAACGCCTTGAACAGATCGTCATCACGCTTTTGCTCATGAAGCCATACATATAGCGCATTCAGTTCTTCTCTGCCTGCGGTACGATTGGAATTCCAGTCAGCAACTGCCATTTTTTCTGCCAATAACATTGCCTGAACCTCCTTATCTCTAGAAAACTCTAATGCCTCATCGCAAATATCCTTAAGCATCTTATTGTTTATGACCGACTGTCTTACCTTTACATTATTCGGGTCCGCCATCATAGCAAGAAACTGTAGTAATTCTAAATCCTCATCATCTTCATAAGTATCATTGATGAATTCATCTAATGCCTTGTCTAATTGAACAAATGCCATCTTTCTCAGGACATCAAACTCCATACCAGAATCGGCATACGCTCTCGTTATTCGGTGAATATAGCGCTTTGATTCAAACTCACTGAAGACTTTGGGGCTATTCTTCATCAAAACAACAATAATCACGCCATCAATATTTGAATAACTGATCTCGCCTTTATGATGCCCCTTCCATACAGAATATTGAATCATCAGCATGTTGGAAGCGTATATCTCTGTTCTGCCAAATATATACTCTTGCGCAGCCACTTGTATTTCAAGATCAGACAAGCGATGATCTTTCAGCCACGCCGGAATGTCAGTTATGACTTTCTTAGAATACAGATTTTGAAGCTGTCCCTCATTAGAAGCTGAATGTGCAACTTCTAATTCCTTGTCATTCATGACACGCTGAAGAATATAGTCAAGTCTTTCAGGATAGACGTCCGGCGACAGAACATGCTTTGCTATGACATCAGAAGTTATTGAAGGTGTCTTCTCCCCACGAAAAACAGCAATCAATTCTTGTTTCTCATGCTCATCTAATGGGCTAAGAAGTACCTGTTCCTCAATTCCTCCGGTTATGATTTCCATCTGTTTACACTCCTATAATATAACAAAAGGTCACAAATTATCAATTTTGAATATTGGGTTCAAACGCTGAGTCTCCGATAATATGCACCATTTTGAATTATCTGACCCGTGGAGATCATATCCATCAGGGTTGTGATAAGCATCGGTACTGCGATCTCAACACCACGTCTATATAGTTCATCCATTATGAAAGATGTTGAAACCGGGATAATATCCACTATTTCCAGGATAAGCTTCTCAAGACTAAAGTTGCTGTTATCACTGCCTCCCCCGGCATTATAAGCCTCAAAATCTTCAATCTCATCATCAATGCAGCTCTCATTATCATCTTCTTTTTGCCTGGCAGACGCATTTATCCACAGCCTGTCCAGCACATCCTCGGCCTTTACGGCGATGCCGGCGCCCTGGCTTATCAGGTAGTTGCAGCCGTCGCTGAGCCTGTCGGTGACTCTGCCCGGAACTGCAAGAACTTCGCGACCCTGTTCCAGGGCCGTGTCAACGGTTATGGTAGTTCCCGACTTCTGCCTGGCCTCTACCACAAGTACCACATCTGACAAGGCGCTTATGATCCTGTTCCTTAAGGGAAAGAAATTCGCTATGGGCTGCATTCCCGATGGGTATTCAGAAATGATCCCTCCGCTTTCAAGAAGGGCATCATATATCTTGCGGTTTTCCTCCGGGTAGCAGATATCTACGCCGCATCCAAGGACGCAGAAGGAAGTGCCTCCCGCTGCCAGTGCTGCGCCTTGCGCTATCCCGTCCACGCCTCTGGCCATTCCGCTTATCACCTGGACTCCCGCAAGAGCAAGGTCTCGGCCGAACTGCCTTGCCATAAATCTGCCGTAATCGGAGCACATCCTGGCGCCGATTATGGCAACGGAAGGCGTATTCTCCTTTGGAAGGCGGCCTTTTACGTAGATTCCAAAGGGCGCGTTCGGTATGTCCTTCAGCTTTTGCGGGAACTCCTCTGACAGGCAGGATATAAATCTCACTCCCTTATCCCTTAGTTTTTTATCCTCTGCCTCAAAGTCCCAGGCAGCCTTTGACTGCCTTATCTTTTCTCTTTTGTTTTTGGACAGGACTTCAGGCAGGTCCTTAGGGTCCATCTCGTAGATCTGCCTGCAGGAAAGTCCCTCGTTCATAAGCTTTACAAGACTCGTATTTCCTACCCCCGGTACGTTCATTAACCAAAGGGCATAATCGTTTTCTTTTAGTTCCAAATCTTATTCCTCCATCTGACTGTAGTATTGTCCGTCCGTTATCCGATAGGCCACGGCCTCCATCAGGTGCAGCTGCTTTATGTCCTCCGAGCCGTCGATGTCTGCAATGGTCCTGGCAACCCTTAAGATCTTGTGATAAGCTCTGGCGCTTAGCTCCATGTTGCTGAAGGCATTTTCCAGATACGCTTCTTCTCTGGGTGCAAGCCGGCAGTATTTCTCTATGTCCTTCGGCGTCATCTCGGCATTGAACTTGAGGTTCGTGCCCTCAAAGCGCCTCTGCTGTATCTTTCTGGCCCTCAGAACTCTTTCTCTTATGGTTTTGCTTGATTCTCCGGCGCTCCTGTTTTTGGCTGTGAGGTCCGCGATATCTACTCTCGGAGCCTCGACGCAGATATCCACCCTGTCCATTATCGGACCTGAGATGTGGCCCAGATAGCGTCTTATCTCATTGGGCGTGCACTTGCACTTGTTTCTGTCAGGATAATAGCCGCAGGGACATGGGTTCAGGGCTCCGATCAGCTGAAAATCCGAAGGGTAGGTATAGGTTCCCCTGTTTCTTACGATGTGGACCCTCCTGTCCTCCAGCGGCTGCCGGAGCAGATCAAGTTTAGCTCTGGAAAACTCCGGCATTTCATCCAGAAAAAGAACTCCCCTGTGGGCCAGGGATATTATGCCGGGCCTTGGAATACCGCCTCCTCCCACCAATGCCGTCTCCGTCACCATGTGATGCGGGCTCATAAAGGGGCGTTTCGTGACCAGTGCCTCATTGTCCCCGAGCATTCCTGCAACGGAATAGATCGTTGATACTTCAAGGCTCTCCTCCAGCGACAGCGGCGGCATTATAGTTGGCATGCGCTTTGCCACCATGCTCTTTCCCGCACCCGGCGGTCCGATGAGCAGCAGGTGGTGGAAGCCCGCCGCAGCAATCTCAGCAGCTCTTTTCACCCCTGACTGTCCGTTTATGTCGGCAAAATCCAGAGTGTCGTCCCTGTACTCCGCTTCCTCAAAGAGCTTAGCCACATCTACAACTGTCGGGGCGATCAGATTATCTTTTTCATCCTCATCTGCATTTAAGTACAGTGCGGTCTCCTGCAGAGAGGTGACTCCGATGACTTTTATGCCATCCACAACTGCCCCCTCCCTGGCGTTGGAGCTCGGAAGAATAACCGTCTTGTAACCCTGCTCCTTAGCTTTTTTGACGATGGGAAGGATGCCCTTTACGGACTTAACTTCTCCGTCAAGCCCCAACTCCCCGAGGATGATGACGTCCTCAAGTGTTTCTTTTTTGATTTCTCCCATTGACGCCATTATTCCCACCGCCACCGGCAGGTCTATGACGACTCCTGCTTTTTTGATGCCCGCGGGGGAGAGATTTACTGTGATCTTCGCAGCGGGCACTCTGCAGCCGGCGTTCCTTAAGGCAACCTTTACCCTGTCGCCGGCCTCCCGGACTTCACCGCTCATGAAGCCCACCATGTTAAAAGACGGAAGGCCATCGGAGACATCTACTTCCACCTGCATCAGGTAGGAGGCAATGCCGCTGACAGCTCCCGATGTAACTGAACTGAACATTTCTTTTCCTCGTTTTCTATTATTCTGGTCCTGTGGAATCCCCTGCCACTGAAGGAGGCAGTGTTCATAAGATTTAAGACGTAAAACAAAATCGACCTGCTTATTATACAACAGGTCGATTCAATAAATCTTTAAGATTTTCTTAAGATTGAGCTTTTTGATTTTTTTATCGCAGCATCTTGTTCTGCATTGTGTCAGGATCCTGGGCATACTGAAGTGCCATCTCCCTTGTGATTCTCTGGGATCTGTAGAGTTCAAGTATAGCGTCGTCCATGGTGATCATGCCCTGTTTCCTGTAGTTCTGCATGTAGGCCACAAGCTGGTGTGACTTGCCCTCACGGATCAGGTTCCTTACAGCGCTGTTGATGTGAAGCACCTCGAAGGCAGCAAGTCTTGAAACGCCGTCCGTTGCAGGGATCAGGACCTGCGAGATAACAGCTTCAAGTACGCCTGCAAGCTGTATCCTGATCTGCTGCTGCTGATGGGATGGGAATACGTCGATAAGCCTGTCAACGGTATTGGAAGCTCCGATGGTGTGTACCGTCGAAAGCACCAGGTGTCCGGTCTCAGCTGCTGTAATGGCAGTACTGATAGTCTCAAGGTCTCTCATCTCACCCACAAGGATTACGTCGGGATCCTCTCTGAGCGCGGCTCTTAGTGCACTGGCATAGTTGTTTGAGTCGGTACCGATCTCCCTCTGGTTTACTATGGACATCCTGTGCTGATAGGTAAACTCGATAGGGTCCTCAAGTGTTATTACATGAGCTTCCCTGTTGTTGTTTATCATATCGATGATGGACGCCAGGGTTGTGGATTTTCCGCTTCCAGTGGGACCTGTTACGAGGACCAGACCTCTCTTTTTGTTATAAAGGTCAATTACCGTATCGGGAATTCCAAGGGTGTCGGCTCCGGGAATAGTTGATGCCACAACTCTGAATGCCATGGCAACAGAGCCCCTCTGTTTAAACACATTGAGCCTGTATCTTCCTACATCCCTGATTGAGAAAGACATATCGCACTGTCCGTTATCATCCAGCTTGGCCTTCTGGCTGTCATTCATGATCTCATCAGCTATGGCCTTTGTGTCGGGAGGAAGCATCTTCCCGAAACGTTCCATTGCAATAAGCTTTCCGTGAAGTCTCATCTTAGGGGGAAGTCCTACTGTGATGTGTACATCGGATGCCCCTGCTTCTTTTGCCTCTCTGAGGATATCTTCTACAACTGACATATATACTCCTTCATCACGCACTCGTGTTTTCTTCAATATTGATTCCAAGAGCCTTCATCTTCGCGGTATCCATGGCATATCTGTTGTCCATGGTCTTCATTATATCAACTATCTCCAGATCATTGTATGCACTCCTGTCTGATAGATTGATGATCGAATTGTCCCTGAAGCTAAGGACCGTGGGCCGCAGGAAATCGCTGTCGTTTGTCTTGATGACCAGCGCCTTTTCACCGGTGTTGAGTTCAACACTGACTCCCGGCATGAGGATGTTGATGGAATCAACCAGTGCCTTTACAACTTTTGGATCAAAGACATCGCTCCTCTTCATCATCTCCCTTATTACCGCAACTTCAGAGGTGGGGGAGTCCTCAAGTCTCACCGAGGTCTCTTTATCATAGTATCCTGCAACCACCAGAACTTTTGCGGCTGTGAACATCTTCATTGTCTGTATCGGGTCGCCGTTGTTGTAATCCAGAAGCACTTTCCTTGCCTGGTTACAGGATCTTTTTATGTTTGGCTGGAAAGAGAATGCCTCATCAATGATGGTATATCCCTGCATCTCATGCCCATCAATGGCGTCTCTCTCTTCTTTCGTGGTGTTCTGCTTGGACTGAAGTTCCGGAGGGAGCGTGAGTTTTCCTATATCGTGGATAACTGCCGCAGAGACAACTTCGTTCTGCTCCGACAGCGGAACATTCATGGTATGGGTTATCATCGCAGCGAGTATTGCAACGTTGAGACTGTGCTTGTAAATGTAATCCTCCGCGCTTCTGAGACTCTGCTGGAAGGTGATCTTCTTTCTGAGATTGCCGTAGTTCTTGATGATCTGGGCACAGATATTGGGAAACCTGCTCTGCTTTTTCACCTTGGCGATCTTCTCGAGTTCCTCCATGATCTCGTTGTACATCACGGTCTGGAACCTCTCAAATTCAATGTCATCCTCCGTCATGGGAGGCACAGGTTCGGCAGGTTCAAGGATAAAAAGCCCAATAAGACCGAAGCTCTTTATATTTTCAATGCTCTGCTCGTCTTTAAGGACAGAGGCACGATCATACAAAAGAACTCCCTTTTTACTGTATATGGGTTTTGCAAGCCGCATTCCCGGCTTCAGTTCTTCACACCTAATAAAGAGCATATACTACTCCCCATGCTGTTTTATCTATAGTTCTAGTATGGTGCTAAATCGGTAAAAAATCAATCAAATATCGACCAAATCTGCAAATCGCGCCTGTCAGGTCAGCTCATCCAGAGTGCTTCCGTAAGAAGAGAGGAATTCGTTGACAAAGTCCAGCACTTCCGGGAGTTCCTGATATAAGCTCCTTATGGCCTTTCCGGTGCTCTCCTTGGCAGTTCTGAACTCGGAGTTGCCCGCATTCATCTCGCCAATACATTTGATAAGGGCGGAGAGTTTGTCAGCGGCTTTTACAAGCCTTCTCATGTAACGCTCATCCTCATTGTCATCAGCCACAAAGATTTCCTCAAAGGAGGGACGAAGATCCTCAGGAAGCTTCTCTAAAAGCTTGGAATCAGCGATTGCCTCAACCTCCTTGTAGGCGGTCTTTAAGTCTGCATTGAAATACTTGACGGGAGTCGGCATATCACCGGTGATGATCTCGGACGCATCGTGGTAAAGACCTATTAGCGCAGCCTTATTGGCGTCCAGGTGCTTGCCGTAGCGCACATTTCCAATAACGCACAGGGCGTGGGCTATCATGGCAACCTCCATGGAATGCTCACAGAGGTTCTCCTGTCTGGTGTTCCTCATAAGCGCCCAGCGCTCGATATATTTCATTCTTGATATAAGTGCAAAAAAGTTATAGTTCATGGTATTCCCCCTTCATTACATATACATTATTTTCGCACGGAATGCCTGTTCGGTCAAAAGAAAAATGGTCCATGGGGACGGAGTTAGTGGTCCATTTTTGCCTACAATAGGAACTCCGCCATAACAGTGTTACTTACATCCAGGCCGGCATCAGTCAGACGCAGATATGTAACTGCACCTTTTTCAATATTTTCAAGATGGCCGGAAGCAATAAACCTGCGGATAACATCTCCATAGACGTCTGTGATGCTCACTCCGAATTGTCTCTCAAACTCAGAGGTACTTACTCCTTTTACAAGCCTGAGTCCCAGGAACATAAATTCTTCCATCTGAGACTTTTTGTCCAGACGTTCTACATTCTGAAGAAGTCCGACATTTCCTGTTGCTTCGCACTCCCGTTTATCCACACTATCCAAAACGCTGATATATTCGCGGATGTCCCGCGTGTTATTCCACCTGATGTTCTCAACCATCGATGACGCACCAAGGCCAAGCCCAAGGTAATTCCCACGTCTCCAATACACCTTGTTATGGAAGCACTCATACTTCTCATCGTCTCCAAAAGCATAATTGGAGATCTCATATCTGTGGTAGCCATGCTCCGCCAGGATCCGCCCGGTCTCATGGTACATCTGCCTGTCAGTGTCCTCATCCGGCAGTTTTAAGTCCATATCAAAAAAGGGTGTCCCCTCCTCGACTATCAGGCTGTAAGCAGATATATGCTCCGGGTGCAGCTTCAGCACGGCCTCAAGTGTGTCTGCATATGATGACAGGCTCTGCTGCGGAAGGGCACTCATTATATCTACGTTTATGTTTTCAAAGCCTGCTGCCCTTGCATTTTCAAAGGTCTCAAAAAACATCGCCGAATCATGAAGTCTTCCAAGTCTCTTAAGTTCATCGTCATTAAGAGACTGTGCTCCTATGCTGATCCTGTTGAAGCCGGCCCTTCTATAGGCCTCAAGCTTTTCCTTCATGGCCGATGCAGGGTTGACTTCAATGGACACTTCCACGTCCGCATCAACATCAAACCTCTCTTTTATCTTCTGAAGCATCCGGCAGATAAACTCGCAGTCCGGAAAAGATGGTGTTCCGCCTCCGAAGAAAACAGACTTAACGCAGTAGTCCTTATACGTAAAAGCGCTTGCTGTTATCTCTTTTTCCAGTGCGTCAAAGTACTCCTCCATCAGATCTCTTTTCGCACAAAAAGAAAGGAAGTCGCAGTATAAGCACTTCCTTTCACAAAAAGGAATATGTAAATAGATAGAAAGATCTTTTTTCATCAATCGGTGTTGTCCAGCTTGAGAACGCTGAGGAAGGCAGACTGCGGAACTTCGACGTTGCCGATCTGGCGCATCTTCTTTTTGCCTTCCTTCTGTTTCTCCAGGAGTTTCTTTTTACGGGTAATGTCTCCGCCGTAGCACTTTGCAAGCACGTCTTTTCTGTAAGCCTTGACTGTTTCTCTGGCGATGATCTTGCCCGCAACCGCAGCCTGGATCGGTATTTCAAACAGGTGCCTGGGGATCTCTTCCTTGAGTTTCTCGCACATCTTGCGTCCCCTCTCGTAGGCGCCATCCTTGTGGACGATGAAGGACAGGGCGTCCACTTCCTCCCTGTTGATAAGGATATCGAGTTTCACAAGGTCTGACTTCTCATAGCCCTTGAGTTCATAGTCAAATGAAGCATATCCTCTTGAGCGGGACTTCAGAGCGTCAAAGAAGTCATAGATGATCTCATTCAGCGGAAGCTCATACTTCAGGATTGCTCTTGTCTGTTCAATATAATCGGTACTCAGGTACTTGCCGCGCCTCTCCTGGCACAGCTGCATAATGGCACCAACATAATCAGTGGTAACCATGATCTCGCCGTTTACTATAGGCTCTTCCATGTAATCTATCTCGGACGGATCCGGAAGATTGGTGGGGTTCGTCAGATCAAATACCTCTCCATCCGTCTTATGAACCTTGTATACAACAGAAGGAGCTGTAGTCACAAGGTTGAGGTCATATTCTCTCTCAAGCCTCTCCTCAATTACTTCAAGATGGAGAAGGCCAAGGAATCCGGCTCTAAATCCAAATCCCAGCGCCTGGGAAGTCTCGGGTTCATAGAAAAGAGAAGCATCATTGAGCTGAAGCTTTTCAAGAGCGTCTCGCAGGTCTGAATAATGGGCTGAATCTGCGGGGTAAAGGCCGCAGTATACCATAGGCATAACCTTCTTGTATCCGGGAAGTGGCTCTGCACATGGCTTATCAGCGTCAGTCACGGTATCACCGACTCTGGTATCCTTGATATTCTTAAGGGATGCAGTAAAGTAGCCAACGTCGCCCGCTGTCAGCTCATCGCTTGGGATGAATCTTCCGGGGCCGAAGTAACCTACTTCCACCACCTCAGCCTCTGCGGCAGTCGCCATGAAGCGAACCGTCATTCCCTTTCTTATAATGACGTCCCTGACTCTGACAAAGACAATAACTCCCCTGTAGGAGTCGTAAATACTATCGAATATCAGTGCTTTCAGCGGTGCATTCTCATCTCCTGTGGGAGCAGGAATTCTTTGTACAACAGCTTCCAGCACATCTTCTATGTTTATACCGTTCTTGGCAGAAATAAGCGGAGCGTCGTGAGCCTCAATTCCGATCACATCCTCGATCTCTTCCTTGGTCTCATCGGGCATCGCGCTCGGAAGGTCGATCTTGTTGATTACAGGGAATACGTCCAGGTCGTGGTCCAGCGCCATGTATACGTTTGCAAGAGTCTGTGCTTCAACGCCCTGTGTGGCATCCACCACCAGGATGGCTCCGTCGCAGGCCGCAAGACTCCTTGAAACCTCGTAGCCAAAGTCCACATGTCCCGGAGTATCTATCATGTTGAAGGTGTACTCCTGACCGTCCTTTGCCTTATAGATCATCCTGACCGCCTGGGACTTAATTGTGATGCCCCTCTCGCGCTCAATATCCATATTGTCAAGGACCTGGTTCTGCATCTCGCGCAGAGTCAGGACACCTGTTTTTTCTATCATTCTGTCCGCAAGGGTTGATTTGCCGTGATCGATATGGGCAACAATGCAAAAATTTCTAATCTTACTCTGATCCACTTTTTGATCCTCGTTTGCTTTATATTCGTACTCGGTGTATTATATCAAAAACTGTTGACAGTTTCTAGATTTTAATCTAAAATATCTAGCGTATGTGGCATTAACTGTCCGTGTCCGGCTTAATGCGCACACGAGCATTGTTATAAACTTATTTTGATTATTTCGGAGGTAATTATGGCTAATATTAAATCCGCCAAGAAGAGAATTCTCGTTAACCAGAAGAAGGCTCTGCAGAACCAGATGATCAAGTCTGAGGTTAAGACTGAGATCAAGAAGGTAAGAGCTGCTATCGAAGCAGGCAACAAGGAAGAGGCTGCAAAGGCACTTCTTGTAGCTACATCAGTTATCGACAAGGCTGAGTCAAAGGGTGTATTCAAGAAGAACACCGCTTCAAGAAAGGTTTCCCGTCTCGCTCTTGCAGTTAACAAGATGGCATAAATATTTTTAATGAACTTTAAAAGTCCTCATGTCTTCTCACCGACATGAGGACTTTTTTTGTCCGGTCAAAAGAAATCCCGCAGTAACTGATCAGTCTCTCTTCGCGATGCTGCTCACTCTGCTGGCAGCTGCGCTTGCCTTGGAGGTTGCAAATCTGTGGGCCTTAGCCACTCTTTCTTTTACCTCCTCAAGACTCATCTTAAAAGCAGATGATGACATGGTAGGATTTCCGGCGATAGTACGCTCTCTGTACCATTCCATGAGGTTCCTGACAGGTGCAGGAGTTATCTTAGACATCATTACTCTATATTTGGCATAAAGCTCAGTGACTTCTTCTCTGACATTTCCCACATAGGAAGCAGGATCCAGGCTCATCCTCTCCTTTATTGCGCTAAAGGTCTTTTCAAGGGTATCGCTGATGGCATCTACTCTGTCGCCGATACATTCACGGACGTCCTCACCCTTGAAGGCCACGATGACGTCAAGTTTCTTCTGCATCCTGCGCATCTCAGCCTTGGCATTTTCCATATAATTAAGTACATCCCTGATATCCAGAGCCGTTTTAAAGGCCAGGGCAAAATCAAAGCTGACTAGTGCGATCAGTACAATTGTAAATACCGACAGGATGTTATAAGGGATAGAGAGGATGATCTTCTCTATCGGGATCTGAAGGTAATGGGTGAAAACCACCGTACATACCCCCCAGACTATCGTTGACTCAAGGCATATATAACCCTTGAAGTTGAATTTCTTGTGAGAGTAATCCCAGTACCGGACTTTAAAAAGATTCTCCATTATCACACCGGTAATAATTTCAAGTGCTGTCGCGCCGATACAGCCGGCAATAAATACCAGAGCCACATTGTCGTAGTATGGTTTTGATACTATCAGCATCATTATGCCGCCGGTTCCGTATAACGGTAAAAAGGGTCCACGCATGAACCCTCTGTTTACCAATTGTTTTTCCATTACTGACACATAAGTCGATTCAAAACACCAGCCAAAAAAGCTGTAGAAAAAAAACAGAAATAGCCACTGCAGGGGCTGATAATTAAACATAATCTCACTGCTCCGGATTTGAAAAATCTATGATCGGATTTTCAGGCTCTGTTGTCTTTTCCACCGAAACAGCCTGAAGCACCGGACCTTCGCCCTTGTATTCGGGAACGAA
>JAEEGF012324102.1_pt1 | contig 14336 bp, 10 predicted proteins | sample 9134171 | NCBI WGS metagenome assembly JAEEGF01 (sample SAMN16246542, study PRJNA631951) | gut metagenome | biome: gut microbiome; feature: rumen; material: AP-attached | host: Bos | place: Iran: Karaj | collected 2018-10
CTTGAGCACATAGAGGCTCGTGGCGTCCGGATGGTCGGCCACTTCCTTGATCTGGGCCACACGCATGTCCATGGCGGCGGGCACGTCGGCGGCCATCAGGGGCTTGTTCTGCTTGGGCTTCGGCTGAGCTTCCTGCTTCTTGACTTCTTCTTCGATACGCGGGAAGAGCGGCTTGCCTTCGCCGAACGTTTCGCCGCCCTTGAGGATACCCCAGGCGAGGTCGTCGGCGCTCTGGAACTTGCAGCCGATCATGGCGAGGCCTTCTTCCGCCTTGCCCGGAATTACCGGCCATAGCAGGCAGAGCGAGAGACGTACGGCTTCTGCAGAAACATAGAGCACGGTCGCGAGTTCGTCTTTGAGGGCGGGGTCCTTCGCGAGCTTCCACGGGGCCTTGACTTCGAGGTAGCGGTTGATGCTACGCACGAGCTGCATGATGGTCTCGATAGACTGCGAGAGGCGGGCCTGCGGCAAGCCTTCCTTGATTTCGGCAATCACCTTGTTCGCGAGATCGATGACTTCCTTCTCGGCGTCGCCGATGGATGTCGCTGCGGGGAGCTTGCCTTCGAAGTTGTTGAGCACCAGGCGGTGTACGCGGTTCAGCACGTTACCGAGGTCGTTCGCGAGGTCGCTGTTGATGCGGCGCACGAAGGCGTCGTGCGTGAAGTTCGCGTCCTGGCCCACCACCATTTCGCGGGCGAGAAAATAGCGGAACGCGTCGATGCCGTACTTTTCCATGTAGTCCATCGGGTTCACGACGTTGCCAGCGGACTTACTCATCTTTTCGCCGCCGTTCACGAGCCACCAGCCGTGGGCCAGGATGTGCTGCGGGAGCGGAATGTCAAGAGCCATGAGCATGGTCGGCCAGTACACGCTATGCGTGGTGAGAATGTCCTTGCCGATGAGGTGGTAAGTGGCAGGCCAAATCGGCGTGCCGTCGGCATAAGTCTTGTGGAAGGCGGTGGAGGCGCTCACGTAGTTGAGCAGGGCGTCGAACCACACGTAGGTCACGTAGTCGGTGTCGAACGGCAGCGGGATGCCCCAGCTGAGGCGTGCCTTCGGACGGCTGATGCACAGGTCGTTCAGCGGCTGGCGCAGGAATCCGCGGATTTCGTTCCAGCGGTAGTCCGGCACAATCCAGTCCTTGTGGCTTTCCAAGAAGTCAATCAGCTTCTGCTGGTAAGAACCCATCTTGAAGAAGTAGTTCTTTTCCTTGAGCCATTCTACCGGGCGGTGGCTGATGGGGTCGCACTTGTTCTCGTCGAGTTCGTCTTCGCCAAAAAAGCGTTCTTCGCCCACGGAGTACCAGCCCTCGTATTCCTTCGAGTAGATTTCACCCTTGTCCCAGAGCTTCTGCAGGCATTCCTGCACAAAGGCCTTGTGTTCCGGCATCGTGGTGCGGATAAAGAAGTCGTTACTGATACCCATCTTCTTCCACAGGTCTTCGAAGCGATGGTAGTATTCGTCCACGTGTTCCTGCGGGGTCACTCCGCGCTTTTCGGCGGCGCGCTGAACCTTCTGGCCGTGTTCGTCGGTGCCGGTCAAGAAGAACGTCTGGTAGCCCAGAATCTTGTGGAAGCGGGTAAGGATGTCCGCGAGGACGGTGGTGTAGGAGTGCCCGATATGCGGGGCGTCGTTAACGTAATAAATCGGCGTTGTAACGTAAAAATTTTTCATGTCCGCAAATTTAGTAAAAGTGTGCAAGGCGAGCAATGCGCGAAAGCTTGCTTTCGCATATTTGAGCCGTAGCCACGGACGCCGAAGGCGTCAAAAGGCGAGCGCCGCGGCAAAGCGTTTACGCTTTGACATGGCCGAGCCGTACAAAATGTGTGCAAGTTGAGTGCCGCAGGTAATGTTTACATTACCTATGGCCGAAACGCAGCCACATGGCGTCGTAGATGCCAAATGCGCTCCGAAGGGGCGCCAAAAGTGAGCGAGTTCTTTGCTCTCTCTTTGGGAAAAATGTACATTGTTTCGTATGAAAAGCTTATTAATGCTGTTTTTTGCGTCGCTGCTTGCGATGACGACTTTTGTTGCCTGTGGAGATTCGTCTTCTGCAGAATCTGATCCGTCGACCGAGACAAAAGATGCCAAAGATACTTTTGTCGACTCCCGTGATGGTCAAACCTACAAGATTGTGACGATCGGTACGCAGACATGGATGGCGGAAAACCTCAATTTCAAAGTGGATTCTAGTTTCTGCTATCAAGATGAAGAAAAAAACTGCGACAAGTACGGTCGCTTGTATACTTGGGCTGCGGCTGTTGGAAAGCCTGAGGACGAATGTGGTCGTGCCCGTGAATGCAATTTGCCTCCAGGACATGTTCAGGGGGCGTGCCCGAGCGGTTGGCACTTGCCTAGCAAGGTTGAATGGGAAACTTTGTTTGATGCCGTCGGTGGCGAGTACACGGCTGCCAAGGTGCTCAAGTCTACATCTGGCTGGAAGGATAATGGCAACGGAACGGACGATGTAGGTTTTTCTGCGTTGCCTGATGGTGAGGGATATTCCGCGGATTTCTGGAGTGCTACGGAGGATATTGGTGAAGAAATCCGCGCCTACGAAGTGACCCTGCACAGCGAGCACGACGACGCGTCATTAGGTGGCGATGCAAAGGATATCTTGGCTAGTGTCCGTTGCCTCAAGAGCGAAGTATCTTCGCCAAGCGATGTAGTATTGGCATCGCCGTGTAAAACGGATCAGGAGGATACATGTGTATATGGAGAGTTGACTGATTTCGATGGGCAAACCTACAAGACAGTGACCATTGGTACGCAGACATGGATGGCCGAAAACCTAAACTACGATGCGGACGGTAGCTATTGCTATAATGACGATACAACAAATTGTTCCAAATACGGTCGCCTTTACACATGGATGACTGCTATTGGATACGTTTCTGATTCTAGTTCTAGTCGTATATACAATCTGCCATCGGGACTTGTTCAGGGGGTATGCCCGAGTGGTTGGCACTTGCCTAGCAAGGCTGAATGGGAAACTTTGTTTGCCGCGGTCGGGGGGGCGTTGACAGCTGGTGAGGTGCTCAAGTCTATGTCCGGTTGGGATAGTCGCGGCAAAGGTACGGATATTTTTGGTTTTTCAGCGCTCCCTGCTGGTTACAAAAAAGTTTATGACGGCTTTTTTGGCCGCAATGGCGAGTCAGAATACGATGGCAGTTGTGCCTATTTCTGGAGTGTTACGGAGAACCTTAACGATTACGCCGCTCAGTATGCCTACGGCGCGTGCCTAAGTTATGGCAATGGGGATGCTTATCTGTATTACGATAACAAGGGAGATGCTTTTTCTGTTCGTTGTCTAAAGGATGATGAAAAAACGACAGTTGCAAATCCACTTCGCGACGTAGCATTGGCATCGCCGTGTAAAACAGATCAGGTGGATACATGTGTATATGGGGAGTTGACCGACTCTCGTGATAGTCAGACGTACAAAACTGTATCTATCGGTACGCAGACGTGGATGGCGGAAAACCTTAATTACGAAATGGATGATAGCTACTGCTTCAATGATGATACAATAAATTGTGCCAAGTATGGACGGCTTTATGGGGCGGATGCTGCAATGGCAACGGTATGTCCGAGTGGTTGGCACTTGCCTGATTGGGTAGAATGGGAAATTTTGATTGCCGCCGTTGGAAGAATTTCAAAGACTGCAGGCGGAATGCTGAAATCGCAGACGGGTTGGGACTTTGATCGCAACGGCACAGATGCCTTCGGTTTTTCTGCAATCCCTGCTGGCAGAAGGAGTTTGGGGTACAAGAATTCTGAGTCTTCCGCATTTTTCTGGAGTTCCGAAAAGAACTGTATCATGCTAAAGTACGAATTGAGTTCAGTCATCTATAGATATGAGGTCTGGGTCCCGTACGAAAAGTCCAGTGGAGCCGCATATTCAGTCCGCTGTATCCAGGACTAGTTGAAATATTGTTAGGTAAACTTTTTTGACAGGAGAAATTTGTATGTCTTTCATGGATTTGGCCAAGAACCGTTATAGCTGCCGAGCATTCACTGCCCAGGCCGTAGAACTCGAAAAACTCGCCCAGGTGCTCGAGGCGGGCCGCATTTCCCCAACGGCGGTCAACGCACAGCCCGTGACCGTGAAGGTCATCAAGTCCCCCGAGGCGCTCGAAAAGATTCGCGGCATTACCCGCATGGCCTACAACGCCCCCGTCGTTTTGATGGTTTGCTACGACGAACCCAACTGCTACACCGCCGAAAAGTACAACGACAACTTCAATAGCGGCGTGATGGATGCGAGCATCGTTACCACCTCGATGATGATGCAGGCGACCGACCTCGGGCTTGCTACCCTTTGGGCCCGCGGATTTAACGCATCGTACATCGAGAGCGCGTTTAACTTTCCGGACAACTTAAAGTTGGCCTGCCTCCTGGATATCGGCTACGCCGACCCCGAGAACGGCGGCCCTTCGCCCAGGCACCCCGTGCGCAAGAGCATGGAAGAATTCGCTTCCGAAGTTTAAAATGGGAAGATTTATTCTACCTTGATTTGGTAGTCTTCGCTGGCAACAGAACCGATGTAGAGCTGGATGACTTTCTGGGCGTGCTCGCGCGCCCTGCGTTTCAGTTCGTCGTTGTTTTCTTCTTCGTACTTCTTCTGTTCGACGATAAAGAACTGCTTGAAGTCCTCGAACCGGATGTCGTTGAACCAGCCTTTCTTTTCCCACAAAACCTGGATGCTCTTGAAGTCAATGCTGTGGCTTAGAATCTTGGGCTCGGGGAGGATGATGAGGATGGTTTTAGTGATGGGATCGATGCTTGTCTTGATTTCCTTCAGGTCGTAACCCAGCTTGACGTCGCCCTGGTAAATCAGCATGAACTCCTTGATGGACTTGTTGATTCGCCAATCGGGCATGTATTCCAGGAGTTTTTTGGCGTCCTGGTAGTTCGCGTTCTTGCGGTAGTGGTGGTGCAGGGTGGCGAGTTCCGAAATCTCGCTTATTCGCTGCTCCACGAACGCGCTCGTGATGCTTGGGCCCGTGGGTTCGGCGGGTTCCATTTTTTTCATGACGAAAACCGTCGCGGCAACCGTCGCGCACACGAGAAGGAGGAGGGATACCAGCTTTAGCGTCAACTTCATACTATAAATCTACTGCAAAAAAAAGAAAAGAGTACTAGCAATAGTAAGAAATTGTTCCAAAGAAATCTTTCCATTTATTGACCACTTCTTCGTTCCTAGCTTCGATAATCCGAAGAATATTATGAAGAATTTGCGGATTGATGCGAGAATTGTTATGGGCTAGCAGGCATTTGCCTGCTTTTGTAATCCAGATCTTTGTGGCGTTTGCACTGGGCGCTCCTTCAGACACGTGGACGTGGATTGGCTCCAACGGATCGTTTTCGTTGGACCAAAAATAAACCCAGAAAGAACCTATTTTAAAGATTTGCGGCATTGCTAAACCCACCTTTCTGAGAAAATTCCATTATCAGATGAGCTGTCGACTCAATCACCTTTCTGTAGCGATCGAGTTCCTCATCTGAAAAACCGAATATATCTTCCCATGTGTAGGAGGGTAAATAGCATGTCGCTCGATGGAAGCCATCTTTTGCATCGGGCTTTTCGATGTACACCTTGACGCGCCCGTCATTGCCCATTTCGGAATGGACAATTTCAGCGTTGTCGTCTAATGTCATGAAAGGGTACATCATATTGCTAAATGGCAATATAACTTTTTCCTGCCTAGTCTGGCTAGTATTCATTTTTCGCTCCTTCCGCCTACATGCTGGAAAAGACGGGGGTATGATGTTATTGTTTAATCAAATGCTAGTGTACATTTGTGTACTTAATATATGTTATTGAATAGCGATTGTCAAGTTAAAAAATGAATTTTTACAAATTTCCATATTGGAATAGTCCTTTGGACTCTTTTTATGTTTGAGGAATATATATTATAACGAATAGAGTCTTTGGAGAATTTATGCATTTTAATTTGTTTTTTGCTTTAGGTGTAGCGATGATTTTTGCGGCTTGTTCGCAATCGGTTTCTCCTCCTTCAGATGACGAGGAAACTTCTACTGTAAGTAGCTCTAGTAAAAAAGGGAAAAGTTCTAGTAGCAAGGAGAACGAGAAACATTCATCTAGTAGCGCAGACAAACAGACTAATAGTAGTTCTAGCGAAAAGGTTGATAGCGACAAATCAAGTAGTTCTTCTGTGGATGAGTTAGATGATGATTGTGTTGGCGATACTGGTGAACCTTGGGACGGGACCACGGCTAAGGATTTTGCGTGCGGTGCGGGAACTAAGTTGAGTCCGTACGTTATTTTGACTGCAGAGCAGCTTGCGCACCTTTCTTTCGTGGTGAATGCAGGTGATAAGGATTATAGTGGTAAGTATTTTAAGCTTGGGGCTGACATCAAGCTGAACAAGGGTGATGTTATTGATGAAAATGGTGCTTTGGTTGGGGACTCTACAAAACTCCACAAATGGACTCCTATTGGAAATTCAAGTGTTACCTTTGATGGCAATTTTGATGGTGCAGGACATACGATAAGCGGGATGTTTATCAATACCACCAGTACGCATAATGGTTTGTTTGGGCATAGTAGTGGAACGGTGCAGAATTTGACGGTAGAAAATTCTTGGGTGTATGGTGGTAAAAATACTGGAGCTGTTGTTGGATATAATATTGGAACTGTAGAGAAGGTGACAAACTATGCTAGTGTGTCTGGACAGGAAGAATGTGTTGGTGGTGTTATAGGAAATTCGTATCAAAGGGATTATTCGTCAAATTCAGTTGTAAATAATGTGGCAAATAAGGGGATTGTTAGCGGAGGTCCCAAAGTTGGTGGTATTGTAGGATGCGCTGCTAGCGTTTCTTTAGATGGTGCTGAAAACTTTTCCCCTATTGATGGTTATGGCTTTGTTGGCGGCGTAGTTGGAATTATTGGAACCTCTTCACGAAATGATTTCAAAAAATTAAAAAATAGTGGAAAAATTACAGGAAAACACTTTGTTGGTGGCGTTTCTGGAATTTGTGGAGGCATTGCTTCTTATAATAAAGAATCTAGTTCTTATTCGTGCTTAAATGCCTATAAGTGTGGTTCTTTCTCAAATGCTTATAATCATGGACCTGTCATAGGGGAAAAATATGTTGGAGGGGTTTCTGGAGTAGTGTGCTCAGGAGATGTTTCCTCTTTTGGTAATGTTGCTGATATTGAAGGGAAATATGGTACAGCAGGCATTGTGGGGTCTGCAGTATATGTAACATCAAAATATTTGTACAATGTTGGTGATGTTAATGGCGAAGAATATGTTGGTGGTATCTTCTCCTATAATAAGGAAGGCGTTACAAGTTCGGCCTATTCTACAGGCAAAGTCGATGGCGATTCGCTTGTCGGCTTGATGATTGGCTACAACTACAATACCACGATGGCAGACTACTACTATCTGGAACAAGGCGATCAAGAACCCTTCGGCCTCAATAACGGTGGGGGAGTCGCAACGCCTAAAACAGGTGACGAAATGAAATCCGAGGATTTTGCTGAACTTCTTGGCGAAGCTTTTACCTACGATTCTGGTCTTAATGGCGGCTTTCCTGTGCTTGTTTGGGAGAACGAATAGCGCCCAGCCTCTTAAATTTTTATATTTGTCCTTGTTAAATTTTAACAAGGACATTTTTATGCGTGATCAGTTCGAAAGCCCGCTTATCAAGCGTTACGCCAGCAAGGAAATGAGTTTCATCTTCAGCCCGCAGTACAAGTTCCAGACTTGGCGGAGGCTGTGGATTTACCTCGCCGAATCCGAAATGGAACTCGGCCTCCCGATTATGCAGGAGCAGGTGGACGAACTGAAGGCCCACGAGAAGGATATCAACTTCGAAGTCGCCGAAGAAGAAGAAAAGCGCCGCCGTCACGATGTGATGAGTCACGTTTACGCTTACGGCGTCCAGTGCCCGAAGGCGAAGGGCATCATCCACCTGGGTGCAACGTCTGCATTCGTGGGCGACAACACCGACCTTATCCAGATGCAACAGGCCATGATTCTCGTGCGCAAGCGCCTTTGCCGCGTGATGGACAAGCTTTCCAAGTTTGCGATGGAATACAAGGACATGGCCCAGCTCGGTGCGACGCATTTCCAGGCTGCCCAGCTTACGACCGTGGGCAAGCGCGCTTGCCTCTGGCTCCAGGACATGCTCATCGACCTCGAAGAATTGAACTTCCTCATCGAAGTGCTTCCGTTCCGCGGCGTGAAGGGCACGACCGGTACGCAGGCCAGCTTTATGGACCTGTTCAACGGCGACGAAGAAAAGATTATGGAACTGGACCGCAGGGTCACGGCAAAAGCCGGATTTAAGCGTGTGCTCACCATCACCGGCCAGACCTACACCCGCAAGTGGGACAACCGCGTGAACCAGGTGCTCAGCTCCATTGCTCAGTCTCTGCACAAATTCGCTACCGATATGCGCCTTATGCAGGGCGTTAAGGAAGTCGAAGAACCGTTCGAAAAGACTCAGATTGGTTCCAGCGCCATGGCTTACAAGCGTAACCCGATGCGCAGCGAACGTATTTGCTCCCTGGCCCGTTTCGTGATGGCCCAGGTCAACAGCACCGCCTTCACGCAGGCAACGCAGTGGTTCGAACGCACCCTCGACGATAGCGCCAACAAGCGCCTCGCCATTCCGGAAGCGTTCCTCGCCATGGATGCCATGCTCATTATTGCCGAGAACGTCACGAACGGCCTCGTCGTTTATCCGAAGGTTATCGAAAAACGCATCATGGCCGAACTCCCGTTCATGGCTACCGAAAACATCATCATGGAAGGCGTGAAGAATGGCGGCGACCGTCAGGAACTCCACGAAGAAATCCGCGTGATGTCCATGGAAGCGGGCAAGGTCGTGAAGGAACAGGGCAAGGACAACGACTTGCTCGAACGCGTTCTCAAGAACGAAAAGTTCCAGAAGCTCGGCATTACCGAAGCTAAGCTCAAGGAAATTCTCGACCTTCGCAAGTTCGTGGGACGCGCTCCCGGCCAGGTCGTGAAGTTCGTGACCGAAGAGGTGCGTCCGGCTATCGAAGCGATCCCGGATTGGGCGACGATCGATGCCGGCGAACTAAAGGTCTAATTTGCCGTTCGATTTTTTGTCACCCCGGACTCCGTTCCGGGGCGGCATCGAATAAATGAAAAGGGCAGCCCAGAGGGCTGCCCTTTTTGTTGGGGGAAATCGCTACGGCTTGAACGGGGGGATATAATCATCGTCTTCCGTTTTGACATTTATGTAAGTCATATGCACTCCTTGAGCTTTATTGCAGAATATACGTACTTTTACAGGGCGAAAAGTGAGCGGAAAATCACACTGTGACGGGCCGCACAGAATGCGGTGGACTATATTCTATTTTGGAGCATGGTGAAATTGGTCTCGCAAAAGAAAATTTTTTTGCTATATTTAGCCCACCTTCGGGGTGTAGCTCAGCCTGGTAGAGCGTCTGCCGTGAGCAAAAAACGCCTCGTATTGCGGTATAATCGCATAAACCGGCGCCTCGACAATAGAAACAAGTAAACTTGTTTCTGCTGTGCTCGGCTTAGGTTTATTTAACGAGGCGTGATTGCGAGAGCAAAGTCAGTATGACTTTGCGGTCTTTTTAGGGAGCAGAATGTCATCAGTTCGACAAAAATACCGGTGAGCAACGCGAACGTAAAGGTGTTTTTGCGCTTGCGCTGCGCGCAAGCCCGCAGGGCGGAGCGAAACGTAGTGAACGCTCCGCAATCTGGTTACCCCTGGTCCGTGAGGACCATACAAAAACGAATTATATCCGCAAATAACAAAATATTTTCTATATTTGGGGCACTCGGGGTGTAGCTCAGCCTGGTAGAGCGTCTGCTTTGGGAGCAGAATGTCATCAGTTCGAATCTGGTTACCCCGATACACAAAAGCCTCCCTATGGGAGGCTTTTTGTGTATCTCAAGGAAACCAGATCGAACTGTGAAATCAGTTCGACAAAAACACTGGTGAGCAACGCGAACGTAAAGGTGTTTTTGCGCTTGCGCTACGCGCAAGCCCGCAGGGCAAAATGGAGCAAAGCGACATTTTGCAATCTGGTTACCCCGATACAAGAATAGCCCCCTCAGGGGGCTTTTCTTGTATCTTAGGACCAGATCGAACTGACCAGTTCGACTAAATTCTTGTTTTAAAACTTCCTTGTTGCAATCCATTCGCGGACGCACTGTTCCGCTTCGTTGGCGAGAAATTCCTTCTTGTTCGACTTCTTCATCTTGAGCCCCTCGGTATGGGGGAGCAACCCGAAGTTGAAGTTCATGGGTTGGAAGTCCTCGTTTTCCTCGACGAGTCGGTTCATGAGGGCTCCAATACAGCTCCCGTCAGGGAGCGGGTCGGCATGCCCGTGTAAAATCGTAGAAGCCATGTTCCAGGCGGCGTACCAGCCTGTGGCGACGGCTTCGGTGTAGCCTTCGCTGCCGGTAATTTGCCCCGCGAACCATGTGGGCGGGATTCCCTGGGCGCATGGAAGATTGGGCCTTAAACGCAGGGTGGCGTCCAGGAACTTGGGCGATTCGATGAAGGTATTGCGGTGCATGCAGCCGAGGCGCGCGAACTTTGCGTTGCGCAAGGCCGGGACCATCGTGAAGATTTCCTTTTGCGTGCCCCACTTGAGGCGCGTCTGGAACCCGACCATGTTGTAGAGTGTCTTCTGCTTGTTCTCGGCGCGCAGCTGGATGACTGCATACCACAGGTGCCCATTGTTGCCAAGGCCCAGGCCAATGGGCCGCATGGGGCCGTGGCGGAGCGTTTCGTAGCCGCGGCGGGCGAGTTCCTCCACGGGGAGGCAGCCCTCGAACAGTTCGTGCTTCTCGTAGGGGCGAGGCTCCACGCCCTCGGCTTCGGTGAGCTTGCGGACAAACTCCGCGTAGGTTTCCTTGTCGAGGGGGCAGTTGATAAAGTCCGCGGTTTCGCCCTTTTCCCATCGGTTCATGTAAAAGGCGTGGTCAAAGTCGATGCTGTCGGTCTCGACTACGGGGGCGATGGCGTCAAAAAAGTGCAGGCGTTCGCTGCCCAGCCGCTTGAAGATGTCGTCGGTCAGGGCGTCGCTGGCGAGCGGCCCTGCGGCCACGAGCGTCGGGCAGTCACCTTCCAGCGAGGTCACTTCTTCGTGGTGGAGGGTAATGTTGGGGGCGTCGGCAATTTTTCTCTCCACCGATTCGCTGAACAGGTCGCGGTTCACGGTGAGGGAGTCGCCTGCGGGCACTGCCGCCTCGCGGGCGCTTTCGAGTAAAAAGCTCCCGAGCATCGTGAGCTCCTGTTTAAGGAGTCCGTGTGCGCTCGTTTTGCCCATGGCCTTGAAACTGTTGGAGCACACGAGCTGTGCCAAATGGCCGTCCCTGTGGGCGGGCGTCATTTTGTTTGGACGCATCTCATAAAGGTCAACCCGAAAACCGCGGCTTGCAAGCTGCAGGGCCGCTTCGCATCCGGCGAGTCCGCCGCCAATCACTCTGACGCGTTCGTTCATCGGGGCTAGTTCAGGACAATCTTCTTGTAGCTCTTGGCGTTGCCGATCCAGAGTTTCACGAGCAGTTCCTCGAGGGAGGCTGTCGAGACGCAGTCGGGGTCGGCATCCTGGATCTCGTCCGAGATCAGGTTCGCCTGAGTCAAATTGAGCATCCCGTAATACAGCGCTTCCATGAGCTGCGACGCGAACTTGGGCGAAATGTTCGTTACATAGTCCATGTCGTTGAGCGGGGGAAGCTGCGTATTGTCGGGGGAGAACTGGTCCAGGTTGTCCATGGTCCACATGTCGGCAGCCTTGCCCATGTCGGGGGTGGGGGCTATGCTCAAGAGCTTCTTGTGATAGTCCCTCCACTCGGCGTCCGAGGTTTTGCCCGATTTACGGACAGCCTTCAAGAACGAAAGCACCGCGTAATACAGTTCTTTCTCTTTCTGGTTGACTTCTTTTGTGGACGTAGGATTCATACCCTTAATATATACCAAAATTAGTGACGGAAGTGGCGCATGCCGGTAAATACCATGGCGATGTCAAATTCGTCACACTTTTCGATAGAAAGGTCGTCTTTTTTGGAGCCGCCCGGCTGCACAATGTAGCGCACGCCAGCATCGTGGGCCGCCTCGACGTTGTCGGGGAACGGGAAGAATGCATCGGAACCCATCACGACTTCGCTAAAGACCTTCTTTTCGAGGGCCTTGAGGCCGGCTTCGTTGATGCACTTGCCGTTTTCGTCAAAGAATGGCTTTGCTTCTTCCATGCGGGCGACGTTGTCGCGCACGCGCGGCTGGCAAAGGCGGAGGTTAGAGTCAATGCGGTTCGGCTGGCCGGGGCCAAGACCCATGATTTGGAAGTAACCGGGCTTGTATTCGTAGCACATCACGATGGCATTGCTCTTCGTGTGCTTGGTGACGAGCCAGGTAAAGCGGGCGAGGTCTTCTTTGTTTTTGGGGAACTGCGCCTTTGTGACGCATTCAAACTTTTCCCAGGTGCCCACGTCGCGGTCCTGCACCAGCATGCCGCCAATCACGTGCTTGTACACCTTGCAGGTCGTGGCCTTCTTGATTTCGCCCACTTCCAACAAGCGGATGTCCTTGGATTTGTTCTTCAAGAATTCGAGGGCGTCGTCGTCAAAGGCGGGTGCGAGGAGGATTTCCACAAAACGGCCCTTGAGGAATTCGGCGGTCTTGAGGTCCACCTTGCGAGTCACGGCAATCACGGAGCCGAAGGCCGACACCGGGTCGCCCGCCCAGGCGGCTTCCATGGCTTCACGGAGGCTTTCGCCGGTAGCGAGTCCGCAGGGGTTCATGTGCTTTACGATCACGACGGCGTTGCCGTCGCAGAATTCGCGGGCCATCTCGAGGGCGGCATCGGCGTCAACGATGTTGTTGTAGCTGAGTTCCTTGCCCCAGAGCTGCTTTGCGGTGGCGAGGCTTGCCTCGGTGCAGGTCGGGTCGCGGTAGAACACGGCGGACTGGTGGGAATTTTCACCGTAGCGCATCGGCACGGGGTCAACAAATTTCAAAACGAGTTCTTCGGACATAAGTTTTCCTTTGTGGATTTTACCGTTAAAAATATAGAAATTTAGAGACCCTAAGTGTTCCCTGGAATGGTAGGGGCGACAGGGAGTCACGGATTTAATATATTTGGGAAAAAAGGAGGAAAAGGATGTATTTTCCTAAATTTGCACGTCTCTTGACTTTATGTGCCGCTTTTCCCTTGACTTTCGCTGCCTGTGGCGATTCCAACTTGGCAAGTGCAGACCCTGAAGTGAATGAGGAATCTTCTGCTTCAATTTCAAGTTCGTCTGCCGTGGGTGAATCTTCGAGTTCCAATTTATCTTCTGGCGCAAACGCCTCGAGTCCCAGTTCGTCGGCCGGAACGTCGTCGCAGTCCGTGGACCAGTCTTCGTCCAGCGTTGTCGCCTTGAAGGAATCCTTTACCGACGCGCGTGACGGCAAGACCTACAAGCTTACGTATATCGGAACGCAGATATGGATGGCCGAAGACTTGAATTATGGCGACAGCAGCCTTTATGTTTATGCGGATGCCATGAAGGTTTGTCCGGAAGATTTCCATTTGCCGAGTATCGATGAGTTCAGGACGCTGGTAGATTACGCTGGCGGCGAAGATGTTGCTGCAAAAAAGCTTAAGAGCAGCACCGGATGGCCTGTAAGCGATGCGTTCGGTGACTGGAACGGGACCGACGACTTCGGCTTCAACGCCAAGCCGATTTCTCTCGGCAACGGTAAGGGCACGGACGAAAACTTCTGGAGTTCCGACCGCAATTACTCCAATTACGAGACGGAAAACTTCTTCAAGCTTGATCCCTATCCGACTTCCGCGGCGTATCCGGATATTCCCCAGCCGCAACTCGGTGACGGGTATGCGCCCTTCTGCCAGGGAAGGGAGACCTCTTCGCCTACTAGAACCTGTTTCGTTAGCGCGGAGCCCGATACGAGACTTTCTGTGCGTTGCCTGAGCAACAAGCTGATTTGCGGCGGAAAGACCATCGACTACGCCGAGCAGTTTTGCCAGGACGACGTCGCCTACGACCTTTGCCGTGGCCGCCGCTACGACGGGACGAAGTACGTGTGCCGCGACAATAACCTGTACGACCGCTCTACCGATTCCGTATACAAGTTTTCTTGGGTTGTGCTGAATCCCGAAAAGAGTTACGGCGTATATCTGGATACGCGTGACAACCAGTATTACAAGACGATTGAAATTGATGGCGTGACCTGGTTTGCCGAAAACCTGAATTATGAAGTGGAAGGCTCCCTTTGCCACGAATTAAACCCGAAGCATTGCGACTTCTATGGCAGGATGTACTCGCAGAAGATTGCGCTGAATGGTG
>JAEEGF011721965.1_pt1 | contig 14335 bp, 10 predicted proteins | sample 9134171 | NCBI WGS metagenome assembly JAEEGF01 (sample SAMN16246542, study PRJNA631951) | gut metagenome | biome: gut microbiome; feature: rumen; material: AP-attached | host: Bos | place: Iran: Karaj | collected 2018-10
GGGCGAACGACGGACTCTTCGGAGACGGATACTTCCTCTTCGGAAACGGAAGGGAGGCATACGATGAGGCTTCCGAGGAATACGGCGAGGCTGCAGGCATCATCGACGCGTTCATAGGCCTTGACGAGGACGCTGACGTAGCGTCCGTCAAAGCCGCCGCCGCGAAGATCCCCGCAGGCGCCACCGCTGATTACACCCTCGAAGACGAGGAGACCCTCGAGACCGAGGACGTGACTTACACGGTCGCCGACCTCAACGCCGCTGTCGAGACCTTCGAGAAGTACGGCGGCGCAGAGCCCGATCCAGCGGAGTACGGAACTTGGGTGAACGGCATCCCCGTGATCATCGAAGGCCTGCTGGACAGCATCGGCTGCGCCGACTGGCTCAAGGGACTCATCCTCGACGGTATCATCGGAGGCGTCGGAGCTGTTCTCGGCTTCGTTCCGCAGATGCTCGTGCTCTTCTTCCTGCTCGCCTTCGTTGAGGCCTGCGGCTACATGGCCCGTATAGCCTTCGTGCTGGACAGGGTCTTCAGAAAGTTCGGTCTCTCCGGCAAGTCCTTTATCCCCATCCTGATCGGAACCGGCTGCGGAATCCCCGGCATTATGGCCTCCAGGACCATTGAGAACGAGCGCGACCGCCGCATGACCATAATGACCACCACCTTCATTCCCTGCGGAGCCAAGGTCCCGTTCATCTCAATGATCGCGGGCGCCATATTCGGCGGATCCGCGACGATCGCTACCGGATCCTACTTCCTCGGAATGGCCGCCATAATCATCTCCGGCATCATCCTGAAGAAGACTAAGATGTTCGCCGGCGACCCCGCTCCCTTCGTTATGGAGCTTCCCGCTTACCATATGCCGACCCTCAGCAACGTGCTCAGGAGCATGTGGGAGCGCGGCTGGTCCTTCATCAAGAAGGCCGGAACCATCATCCTGCTCTCCACCATATTCGTCTGGTTCACGAGCAGCTTCGGCTGGGTCGACGGAGCCTTCTCCATGCTGGAGGAAGATCAGCTTGACAGCAGCATACTTGCTATGATAGGTAATGCTATAGCGTGGATCTTCATCCCGCTTGGCTGGGGCAACTGGCAGGCCGCGGTAGCGTCCTTCACCGGTCTCGTAGCCAAGGAGAACATCGTCGCCACCATGGGCATCCTCTACGGCGGCGGAGAGCTCTCCGTATGGGCGGCTCTGGCTGAGGCCTTCACCAAGGTCACCGGACTCAGCTTCCTGATCTTCAACCTCCTCTGCGCTCCGTGCTTCGCGGCAATAGGCGCCATCAAGAGGGAGATGAACAGCCGCAAGTGGACCTGGTTCGCCATCGGGTATGAGTGCGGATTCGCCTACGCCGTGGCCTTCGTCGTGAACCAGCTCGGCGGCTGGACCGAAGGAAACGGCAACATCATCGGAACTGTTCTCGCGATAGCGATCATCGCCTACGCGGTATACATGCTGGTGCGTCCCTACAAGGAAGCTACCAAGCTCGAAAAGAACGTAGCCGCTGCTGACGACTAAGGCGGCGCGCGGAAAGGAGCCTCATCATGACAAGCATAGTATCGACCTCCATAGTCGCACTGATACTGGCGGGCATCGTTTTCCTGATCGTCAGGAAGATGATCGCCGACAAAAAGGCCGGGAAGCACAGCTGCGGAGGCAACTGCGGCTCCTGCGGGATGTGCAGGGGTGAGTTCAAGATCCCTCCCATGACCCGCGAAGATAAAAAGGCGTAATAACTCCTTGCAATAGTTACGGCAGGACCGCGCGATTCCTCTATGAGGTCTCGCGCGGTCCTGTATTACTGCGATCTCGCGCATGTGATCAGAAAGGCCGGGCATCGACGTGATGCCCGGCCTCATGTAACTTGTTTATAAGCCCCGTCAGCGCTTCAGGAAGACAGGCATTCCGAAGGCGGAGTTTCCGGCGATGTCGGTAGCCAGGACCCTTGCCCACTTCATGCCCTTGGGGAAGTCGAAGCTCACGGTCTGCCTCCCGTAGGGAGCCGTTCCGGTAAGCGATATCTCCTTGCGGCTGACGTTCTCTCCGTCGGAGTATACCAGCTCGGCGTACTGCATGGGGAAGGTCCAGTCGAAGCTGGCCTCCGCGTGACCGTCGCAGATCTCGCAGGACGGCATGAGCACGACGCCGGTGGAGTAGAACTGCCTGCCCTCGCGCAGGGCCTTGACCAGGCTGCTCCAGTCGTCGGGGGAGGGGATCTCGTCAAGCTGCACGTAGGTGCAGTTGGACATACCGTAGGCGTCCCAGTCTTCCTCGGATTCCTCGATCTTGGCGTAGGTATCGAGCTCGCTCATGATGTAGCGGGGTGAATCGGCCCAGTTGTTGATGTCGTTCCATACGCGGTCGGTGCGGCCGTCTATCATGGTCCTCACGGAGTTGTCGGCTGGAAGCTGCCTGCAGCCGATGCTCTCCACGAGCCCGGACCTGTACCAGTCGCTGTCCTTGGCGTCGTAGGGCAGGCCGTCGTTGGCCTTGGTGTCGGGATGCGGCATCTCGAGGAAGGCGTTCTCCCTGCGGCACATCTCGACGACGTCCATGGCACTCTTGAGGTGGTAATAGGTCTTGCCGTTCGGGAGGGTCTCGGCGAACTCCTGATCGTCGTCTCTCCACCTTGAGTAGTACATCGGGTGAGAGGGGAATACCAGGCAGTGATAGGGGATGAGCAGGTGCTCGAGCGGCCCGTAGGCGGCGAGCTCCTCAGCCGGGATCACCAGGAAATCCGGAGTGCTGCAGGCCCTGGCCATCGCGTGGTACCTCATCTGGTCGGAGAGGCGTCCTTCCCTGTTGTCGCGGGCCTTTTCCTCAGCCCAGAAGTCGCAGAGCGCGAGTATGTCGGCTCCCATCTCCTTGAAGATCCTCTCCCAGGGCATCTCCCTGCGCGTGTTCCTGACCCAGGCTGCCTGCGCGGAGATGTGAACGTGGCAGCAGAAGCGCTTATAGCCTTCGAGCTGCCTGAAGTGGTCGAAGTCGGTGTATTTGAGAGCCATCGCTCTGCATGCCCAGGGGGAATCGGCGCTGGGCATGAGGAAGAAGGACATCCTCTGCACGGTTCCGGGCTTGGCGTTGTAGCCGGGCCAGCGTACGTTCCAGTACTCCTGCTCCTTGTTGTTTCTGACTCCGGCGGAGAGTATGCTGCCGTGCCTGTAGTAATAGTTGTAGCCTACGATCTTCTCTGCCTGGGAGCCCCAGAGAAAGCGGTGCGGGGTGGGGAAGACGGAGAATGAGCCGTTCTTCTGCTGCAGGGTCAGGGTCCTGGCTCTGGCGTCGACCCTCTGGCGGCCGCGGTCAGGGCTGGAGACCGTCGGCATGCCGGGATTCTCGAAGATCTCCCGCTTCTTGGGCGAAACGTAGAGCAGCTTGCCGATCTCGAATCCGTCCATGCCGGCGTGATAGAGGTAGGCGACGCCGTCCTCCTCGGTGGAGGCGAGCGCCTCTATCATGATAAGGTTGGAGCCCTCGAAGAAGGTGAAGCGGCAGCCACCGCTGAACTGTCCGAGCGTCAGACCGTCGAAGGAGACCATGGTCTGCGCTCCGTCCTTACTGACCGTCACCTCGGAGCTGTTCCACTTCTCGTTGGCTTCTTTGACGTTCTCCTTGTGGCTGAAGGGATCGTCGGAGTAGGTGTCCCACTGGTACTGGGGCTTCTCGTCGGCGCCGATCGGCTTCTCCCTCTGAGGGTTGTGAGTGGTGCGCTTAGCGGTCACGACCCTGAACTGGGGCACAAGGTCCTTAGAAAGGATCTTTTCTTCGCCGAAGCGCTCGTAGGCCAGCTCGAAAAGGCAGGGCCTCTTATCGGCGTCGATACCAAGCTCGGCGCGCCAGCTGAGCCCGTCCTCGCCCGTCCAGCGTACTGCGGTCTTCTTGTCAGTCATGCTTGCTCCTTTATTAAACACGTGGATATGCAGATGGATATAACTGTCTCGCTTTAATTTTAACATCGGAGGTATTAAAATCAAGGCATGAGCAGCGTAGAAACATACATGTGGGACAGGCTGAAGGCCTATCCCGGAAAGAAGGTACTTTACGGGACAGGCAGCGCCTGCGAGAGGATAATGCGCCTCATGGAGGAGCGCGGGATCGAAGTCTCGGGCATCTTCGCGAGCGATGGTTTCGTGCGCGGCAAGCTATTTCACGGCTTTCCGGTGGAAAACTACGCGGCCATGAAGGAGCGTTTCGGAGGCGATATGACCGTGCTTCTGTGCTTCGGGACAGACAGGCCGGAGGTGCTTTCGAACATAGAGCGAATAGAGGCTGAGTCCGGGCTTCTCGCTCCGGACATCCCCGTAATTCCTGAGATAGACGTCAGTGGAAAAGAGAGGATCTTCGATCACGCTCTCGCCGCGGAGCACGAGGAAGAGATCAAGGCTGCCAGATCGATGCTCAGCGACGAGCAGAGCCGCCTCGTTTTCGACAGCGTGATCTCCTACAGGCTAAGCGGCGAGCTTCGATACCTGAGAGCCTGCGAAACGCCTGAAAGGGATATCTGGAGGCTGTTCGTAAATGGAGCCTCGTGCAGCGGAAGGCCGCCCTTACTAATGGATCTCGGAGCCTATACGGGAGATACCGCGGAGTTGTTCCTGTCGGTATATGACGAGCTCAGCGAAAGCGCAGGGAGCGCAGACAAGCCGCTTGTCAGCATGCCTCAGCCCCGCGTGCTCGCGGTCGAGCCCGAAGCGAGGAACTGCAGGAAGCTCGCGGAGCGTGTCGACGGGGACGCCAGAATCACCCCGGTCTGCGCCGCCGCTGGAAGCAGGGCGGGAGTAGCCGAGTTCTCCGCGGGCGGGGGAAGGGGATCGCTCTCAAAGAAGACCCGGCCGGTCGCCGTGGAGACGATAGACTCACTCGCCGGGCAGTACGGCATGCCGGGACTCATCAAGCTCGACATCGAGGGTTCCGAAGCCGACGCGCTGGAGGGCGGCAGGCTCACCGTAGAGCGCTGCGGCCCGGCACTCATGGTATCCGCATACCACAGGCTGCGGGACATGTGGGAGCTTCCTCTGAAGATATCCGGCATGCGCCGTTATGACAAGGTACTGCTTAGACGGGCGCCCTGCGTCCCGAACTGGGAGCTGGTGTATATATTCTATTGATTTATCAGAAATGCTTATATAGTAATCAAAATTCCTGATGTTTATTGAAAGAACAGAGCGTTTTTGTTATAATGCTCGGGTAAAAGGCGCATTTCGGCGCCTGCAATTATAAGGAGGAATTGTTTTATGAAGAAGCTTATCGCGCTTGCTCTCGCGCTGTGCATGATCTTCACCCTCGCCGCCTGCGGTGAGAAGAAGGAAGAAGCTCCCGCCCAGCCTGCCGAGAACACCGCACCTGACTATTCGAAGTACACCATCCGCGTTTACTCGAATACCAACGATGAGTCCGAGGTCCAGTGGCTCAAGTCCCACGCTGAGGAAGCCGGATTCACCATCAGCATCGATGACAACACCGTCATCTCCGGAGACACCACCGTCATCCAGGCCGCCAACGAAGGCAAGGACGGAGACGTGCTCTTCGGACTCAACGAGACCAGATGGAACCAGGTCATCAACGGCACCTACGAGAACCTCAAGCTCGTGGAGTGGGAGCCGAGCTGGTCCGGACTCGTAGGCACCTTCAAGTATGACGGACTCGCCTACGGCGTCACCATTCAGGACATACTCATGCTCTACAGAAACGACGAACTCGGAACCAACGGCACTGAGCTCCACTTCGATCACTGGAGCGAGATTGCCGACGCCGGATTCAAGTATTACAGACAGGGCAAGGTAGGCGGTACCACCAACGGCAACATCAACAACTGCATGCTGTTCCCGTACGCCGATCCGACTTCTCCCGCAGGCGGCATCTCCGTCGACGGTTGGAAGGCTCTCTGGAAGTACTGCGCCGGCGGTACCTTCACCGGCGACTCCTACGGCTTCGATCCTCTGAACAGGGGTGACGTACAGGTCGCGACCTACTACTCCAGCTCCCTCTACGGCAACGTAGACAGCGCCAGCGAGAGCAGCAAGACTCCGCTCACCTACGACGCTGAGAAGAAGGCTCCCGGCAACTGGTCTCTCGTAGACATCGCCGACGGCAGCTACTACATCGCCGAGTACATCGGTGTCCTCGCCAAGGAAGGCAGGACCGACGAGCAGACCGAGGCCTGCAAGGCTTTCTGCGAGTGGTTCGGTTCCACCGAGACTCAGACCGCCTGGGCTAACGAGTTCGACCGTTATCCCTGCAACACCGAGGCAGCTGCCGCGAGCGACATGCTCGACTACGCAGGCATCTACAGCCTCAAGAACCTGGCCCAGGAGACCGTAAACGGCACCGATATGAAGTACTACGAGTACGTTGCCGCTCACAGCGCCGAGTGGACCAACATCATGACCAACCTCGGATTCTACTGGGCGGACGCCAGCGCCGCTCCCGCCGAGCCGGCCTGGGACAGCCTCGATTGGGCGACCCTTACCCAGAAGAAGGAGTAATCCTCTCCTGTCGAGAAGGGCGATCATTGCGATCGCCCTTCTTTTATAACTCAGATAATCCAAGATCATTTGTATAAGGTACGATCTATGATCAGACTTAACGACATCGGAGTCACCTTCGGCGATTTCAAGGCACTCGAGCACATCAACGTCCACGTGAAGGAGGGCGAGTTCTACACCTTCCTCGGCCCCTCGGGCTGCGGCAAGACCACGACCCTGAGGACCATCACCGGCTTCATCAAGCCGAGCGAGGGCAAGGTCTTCATGAAGGACCGCGACATCACCGACGTCCCGATCGAGAAGAGGAATATAGGCATAGTGTTCCAGAGCTACGCTCTGTTCCCGACTATGACCGTATACGACAACATCGCCTTCGGACTCAAGATCCAGAAGCTCTCCAAGGCTGAGATCAAGAAGCGCGTCGCGAGGATCGCCCAGAAGGTAGAGCTCTCCGACGAGCAGCTCGCCAAGGCAGTTGCCCAGCTCTCCGGAGGACAGCAGCAGAGGGTCGCCATCGCCAGGGCGCTGGTCACCAATCCCAGCGTCATCTGCCTCGACGAGCCTCTATCCAACCTCGACGCGAAGCTCAGGGTACAGCTCAGGAACGAGCTCAAGGCCATGCAGAAGGAGTTCGGCATCACCACCATCTACGTAACCCACGATCAGGAGGAGGCGCTTACGCTCAGCGACACAATCTCCGTGTTCAACAAGGGCGTTATAGAGCAGACCGGAAGCCCTAACGAGATCTACAACCACTCCAGGACCGAGTTCGTCTGCAACTTCATAGGCGATATCAACAGGCTCTCCGACGGGATAGTCTCCCGGATGAACGCCTCCGGAGCGGGACTGAGCCCTGAGAACCACCACTACATCAGGCTCGAGCGAATACACGTGAACGACGCCTCCAAGGGCGGAGTAACGCTCAGCGGTACGGTCGAGAGCATGGAATACTACGGTCTCTACATCAAGTACACGATCAGCTGCGAGGGACAGAGCCTCAAGGTCATCGAGAAGAACGACGGAGAGCGCCCCTACGAGAAGGGCGAGACCGTAAGCCTCTCCTTCAGCCCTGACGACCTGATGATCTACGGACCCGACGGCAGGGAGGCGCAGAGATGAAGAAGATGAGGCTCGACGCGGCGTTCGCGGTCAAGCTGATCGGTGGCGTATTCTTCGCCTACCTCTTCTTCGGCTTCATGCTTATACCGTGTCTCAACACGCTTACGAGCATATTCACCGTGAAGAACGCCGCCGGACAGACGGATCCAATGGCGGTCATCAACTTCTTCATGGCGGGCACGATGAAGCACTACGTCTTCAACTCGCTGAAGCTCGCGGTATCGCTGGTCATCACGGTCAACATCGTCGGCACCTCGCTGGTGCTCCTGACCGAATATTTCGATATCAAGGGCGCGAAGCTGCTCAGGGCAGGGTACATGACGACCCTGATCTACGGCGGCGTCTCGCTGGTCACCGGCTACCTGTTCCTGTACCACAGCGACGGAATACTGACGAGCTTCCTGCTCCATTACTTCCCGAACATGAACGCGAGCTGGTTCTCGGGCTTCAACGCGGTGCTCTTCACGATGACCTTCGCCTGCACGAGCAACCACATGCTCTTCCTGCGCAACGCGATTCGAGGCATCGACTACAACACCGTCGAAGCCGCGAGGAACCTCGGAGCGGGGCAGTTCACCGTCTTCTTTAAGGTCGTGCTGCCGACTCTGCTGCCGACCCTGTTCTCGCTGACGGTCATGACCTTCATCACCGGCCTCTGCGCGATGTCCGCTCCCTCGGTCATAGGCTACGACGCGATAAACCCCGAGATAGTAAGGCTCGCGGGCTCATCGACCGCAGACGAGTCCTTTCCGCAGGCAAGAGCCGCGCTCCTGTCGATCATCCTGGCCATGTTCACGATAGTGCTGCTCACCATCCTCAATCACTACGAGAGGAAGGGGCACTACCTGTCCGTGAGCAAGACCAAGACCAAGCTGGTCAAGCAGAAGATCACCAACCCTGTAGTCAACGTGATCGCCCACATCTACGCCTACGTGCTCTTCGCCATCTACAGCCTGCCCGTTATCCTGATAGGGCTCTTCTCCTTCCAGAACTACGGCGCCATCAAGATGAAGAAGCTCGACATGTCTGCCTGGACCACGATCAACTACTACGGCAGGTACGACTTCGAGTACACCACGCCCAGAGGAACGGTCAAGCAGTCCGTGGACGCGATCTCCGGACTCTTCTCCAACGACAAGACCCTGAGCGGAATGAAGATCAGCTTCATACTCTCGACCTTCGCCGCGGCTCTCGGCTGCGTGATCGTCGTAGTCGCGTGCGCCTATATCTTCAAGCATAGGAAGAGCGGCATCGCTCTGGAGTACTCTCTGCTCTTCCCCTGGCTGCTGCCGACCATCCTGATCTGCTACTCCTACAGGGTGTTCTTCAACAGCGACAGCGTGTGGTACACCTTCGGGCAGAACCTCTACCGCGGCAAGAACGTTATGCTCCTCATGATAATCGCCTACACGGTGGTCAAGCTGCCCTTCGCGCTGAGGATGATCAAGGCCTCTTTCTACACGATAGACAACGAGCTTGAGGACGCCGCGAAGAACCTCGGAAGCGGCCCGGTCAGGACCTTCCTGAAGGTCAAGCTGCCCATCATCATGCCCAGCGTGCTGGCAGTGTTCGCGCTCAACTTCAACGAGCTCTTCAAGGAATACGACATGTCGGCGACCTTCCACTCGTCATTCGCGACCACCTACGCGATGGTGATCAAGTCCATGACAGAGACCGACGCCAGGGCCTACTACAACCTCAACGCGGCGGGACGCCAGTGCGCTTCCACCGTGATGATCATGATAGTGTCCGGGATAATCCTGTACCTCGTGTACGGAGTCGGTTCAAGGGACATCACCGAGAGGCTCGAAGCCAAAAAGCGCAGAAGGGCGCTGCTTGAGAAGCTCGGACTGGTAAAGAAGGCCCAGCCGGAAGGGAGCCCCGCAGATGATTAAGACGATCATATTCGACATGGGAGGAGTGCTCATAGACTTCGCCCCTGACAAGTTCGTCGAGCGCTACCCGATACTCAGCGAGGACGAGAAGAAGCTGCTTGCCAACGAGGTCTTCAAGAGCGGCCCCTGGTCGCTGCTCGACTTCGGCTTCATCACGGAGGACGAGGAGATCGCGATGGTCTGCGAGAGGGTGCCTGAGCGCCTTCACAAGGTCGTCGAGGACCTCGTGAGGACCTGGGACGATCCCATCATCCCGATGCCGGGAATGGCCGAGCTCACCACCGAACTGAAGGAGAACGGCTACAGGCTGCTGCTCCTGAGCAACGCCGGCCCGAGGCACGACGAGTACTGGCCCAAGATCCCCGGAAGCGGGAACTTCGACGGCAAGCTCATCTCCGCCTACGAGAAGCTCTACAAGCCGCAGACCGAGATCTTCGAGCTGCTGCTCAAACGCTTCGGGGTAGATCCTCGCGAAGCCGTCTTCATCGACGACTCCCCGCCGAACTGCGCGGGAGCCATGATGGTCGGCCTCGACGCGATAGTGTTCAGAGGCGCGGACGACCTAAGGGCTGAGCTAAAGAAGCGCGGAGTCAGATTATAGATCATAAGACCGCCCGGGAGAACGTCCCGCGGCGGTCTTTTTTATAAAGAAAAAGCCCCGCTTCGTTCGCGGGGCTTTTGAATTCTTTGATCTTCGGTAACGGTTCAGCTGATCCGCCGTATCGGCGACGCGGACAGCCTTAGTCTCTGACGACCCTGGTCTTGGCGAGGTCGACCCTGCTGTAGTATACGGCAAGGATGATCCCGGCCATAGCCCAGCCCGCCGGATAGGCGTAGCTCACGGGGAGGATGTTGCCCGGGAACATGTGGGTCAGAACGTAGAGGTAGAGCTGCCTGAAGGCCACTCCGCCTCCGAGCATCGCGAACATGGGGACCTTCGTGGAGCCCGCGCCGCGAAGGGCGGCCGCGAGAGTCTGATATGTCGCGATCAGGAAGTACATCGGGACGATGTGCCTGAGGAAGTAGGTCCCCATCTTGATGATCTCGGGATTGCTGTTGAAGAAGGCCGAGAGCATCGGGGCGACCGCGTATATCGCGACGCCGGCGACCGCGCAGAAGGCGTAGTTGATGAGCAGCGAGGTCCTGACTCCCTGCTTGGCCCTGTCGACATAGTTCTTTCCGAGGTTCTGCCCGACGAAGGTCGAGAGGGCGGTGGTGATAGACATTATAGGCAGCTGTATGATCTGCGCGACCTTCTGGTAGGCGGTCCAGCCGCCCATCACGGTGCTACCGAAGGCGTTCACGTAGCTCTGAACGAAGAGGTTCGAGAACGAAGTGATGCAGCCCTGGACGGCGGCGGGGACGCCTATGCCTATGATCTGCCTGAGCATGTTACTGTGGATCTTCAGCTTCGCGGGTATGAGCCTGATCTCTGTTGTCTCGGTGAGCAGTATCCTGAGGGCGAGTATGCAGGAGATGAGCTGGGCGAGGGCGGTAGCGACCGCGACTCCTACGACGCCCATCTTGAACTGTATGACGAAGAGCAGGTCCAGCGCGATGTTGGTCAAAGTCGCCACGACCATGATGTGGAAGGGCCTCGTCGAGTCGCCTACGGCTCTGAGTATGCCCGCCGCGATGTTGTAGATGACGGGCGGTATCATGAGCGCATAGAGCAGGAAGAGGTACTTGCTCGCGTCGGGATAGATGTTGGCCGGCACCTTCATCAGCTTCAGTATTCCGGGCACCGAGACGCATCCCAGAACGGCCAGAATGGCTCCGAGCATGACCGAGCTCAGCATGGCGGTGTGGACAGCCTCGCTGACGCGCTCAGGCTGCCTGGCGCCGTAATACTGCGAGATCACGACTCCGGCGCCCGCGCCGAGGCCTATCGCGAAGGATATGACCATGTTCAGCGCAGGTCCCACGGTACCTACCGCGGAGAAGGCCTCGTCGGACACGAAGTTGCCGACGACCCAGGTGTCCACGGTATTGTAGAGCATCTGGAACAGATTTCCTATGATGAGCGGGATCGAGAAATTGATGATATGGCGGGAGATGCTTCCCTGCGTCATATCCACGTCCTTTCTCTTCCCGCGCTTTATTGCTTTTTCTTCGTCCATAAAAACTCCTTGATGATAACGGTCATAAATACAGCCGGGCTTTCGCTGCTCAGAGCATCGGCCCGGCTGCTGCCTGCTTTATGCTTTTAAGCTTCGGCCCTTATTCGGCTCCCATGATGTCCCTGTCGATGGCGGCTGCGGCCTTCTTGCCTGCGCCCATCGCGAGGATGACGGTGGCGGATCCGGTAACGGCGTCGCCTCCGGCGTAGACGCGGGCCTTGGAGCTCCTGCCGTCCTCGTCGGCGACTATTCCTCCGCGCCTGGAGACCTCGAGTCCCTCGGTAGTGGACTTGATCAGCGGGTTGGGGGAGGTGCCCAGCGCCATGATGACGCAGTCAGCGTCGATGACGAACTCGGAACCGGGTATCTCGACCGGCCTTCTCCTGCCGGACGCGTCGGGCTCGCCGAGCTCCATGCGTATGCAGCGGGCGCCGCAGACCTGCTTAGTGCCTTCACCGGCGAGTATCTCAACGGGGTTGCAGAGGAGGCTGAAGACTATGCCTTCCTCCTTGGCGTGCTCGACCTCTTCCTTCCTGGCGGGGAGCTCCGCCTCGGAGCGCCTGTATACCACTGTGACGTCCGCGCCGAGCCTCTTGGCGCAGCGGGCGGCGTCCATTGCGACGTTGCCGCCGCCGACTACGATGGTCTTCGCGGCGTGCATCACCGGGGTGGCGGAGCCTTCCTTGAAGGCGCCCATGAGGTTGATCCTGGTGAGGAACTCGTTGGCGGAAAGAACTCCGCGGAGGTTCTCGCCGGGGATGTGCATGAACTGCGGAAGTCCGGCGCCGGAGCCGATGAACACGGCCTCGAAGCCCATGTCTCCGAGGAGCTCGTCGACGGAGAGAGTCTTTCCGATGATCATGTTGGTCTCGATCTTGACGCCGAGTGCCTTGAGGCCTTCGATCTCGCGGCGGACGATCGCCTTCGGAAGTCTGAACTCGGGGATGCCGTATACCAGCACTCCGCCGGGGGTGTGCAGGGCCTCGAAGATGGTGACCTCGTATCCCTTGCGGGCGAGGTCGCCGGCGCAGGTGAGTCCGGAGGGGCCGGAGCCTATAACCGCGATCCTGTGGCCGTTGGAAGCGGGGCGCTCAGCGGGAGCCGCGCCGCTCTTCATGTGGGTATCCGCGGCGAAGCGCTCGAGCCTTCCGATACCGACCGGCTCGCCCTTGATGCCGCGTACGCAGTTCTTCTCGCACTGGGACTCCTGCGGGCAGACTCTGCCGCAGATGGCGGGAAGGGCGCTGTCCTCGCTGATGATGCCGTAGGCGCCCTCGAAGTCGCCGGAGGCTATCTTCTGTATGAAGCCGGGGATGTTGATCCCTACAGGGCAGCCGCTCACGCAGGGGTGATTCTTGCAGTTGAGGCACCTGGCGGCCTCGTCGAGAGCCATCTCCTCAGTGTATCCGAGAGCTACTTCCTCGAAGTTGTTGTTCCTCACGTCCGGTTCCTGAGAGGGCATGGGGTTCTTCTTCAAAGACATGTTGGGCATATCATCTCACCTCCTGTTTGAAGAGATTGCAGGCTTCGTCGTATGCCTTTCTCTCGAAGTCGAAATAGGTCCTCATGCGGTCCATGGCCTCGTCGTAGTCGATGAGGTGTCCGTCGAACTCGGGTCCGTCCACGCAGGCGAACTTGGTCTCGCCGCCGACGGTGACTCTGCAGCCGCCGCACATTCCGGTGCCGTCGATCATGATCGGAGCCATGCTGGCGACGGTCTTTACGCCGTACTGCTTGGTCATGAGGGATACGAACTTCATCATGATCATCGGTCCGATGGTGATGACCTCGTCGTAGTCGGAGTTCTCCTTGAGCAGGATCTCCAGACCGGCGGTGACGTTGCCCTTCATTCCGTAGGAGCCGTCGTCGGTCATAACTATGAGCCTGTCGCTTGCTGCCCTGAACTCGTCCTCGAGTATGATGATGTCCTTGTTCTTGAAGCCTATGACGCAGTGGACCTCGGCGCCGATCTGGTGGAACTTCTTCGCGACGGGATATGCTATGGCGTTTCCGACGCCCCCGCCTACGATGCAGACCTTCTTGATGCCTTCAGTCTCTGTGGGGTTGCCGAGAGGCCCGGCGAAGTCGGCGATATAGCCGCCCTCGGGCACGTGGTTGAGCTTCTCGGTGCTTCCGCCCACTACCTGGAAGATTATGCTTACAGTTCCCTTGACCGGATCGCTGTCGGAGATGGTGAAGGGCACTCTCTCTCCGTCTTCGTCGACTCTGAGGATGATGAACTGACCCGGCTGAGCCTTGGCTGCGACGTAAGGAGCCTCTACCTCGATCTTGGTGACCGAGGGGTTCAGCGGAGTCCTTGTAACAATCCTGTACATGGATCCCTCCGTTTCTTGAATGATGAAAATACTTTTTGATATATCTATTATACTCCATAGTTAACACAAAACAATTGACTGGCAATAATGATGGATATAAAATTTACAAGGTACTTGTATCACTTTTTATCGCATATCAGAAAGGATATCAACGAGAAATGGCAAACGAACTCTACAGAGAAATGGCTGCTTTCATCGATACCAAAGCGGATTGGATGAGAGAGCGCAGACAGGATTTCCACAAGCACGCTGAGGCCGGCTGGCACGAAGTCAGGACCTGCTCCATCATCGCCGACCACCTCGTAAAGCTCGGCTACGACAAGGCTCCCTTCAAGATCATGATGGGCAAGGAGGGCTTCGACGCCGACGCGCGCATGG
>JAEEGF010773806.1_pt1 | contig 14334 bp, 12 predicted proteins | sample 9134171 | NCBI WGS metagenome assembly JAEEGF01 (sample SAMN16246542, study PRJNA631951) | gut metagenome | biome: gut microbiome; feature: rumen; material: AP-attached | host: Bos | place: Iran: Karaj | collected 2018-10
GTCTTCGTCGTCCGGCTTTACGTAAGCGCCGACCGGACGAAGCGGCTCAACATGGATCTTTTTGAACACAAACCACAGCGCGACCGCCAGGACCAGCATGATCACCGCGATAAACTGAGACGTGGAAAGGAAGCCCACGAAACCACGCACTTCGTCTCCTCTCAGGAATTCGACGAGGAAACGCCCGATGGCATAGAGACCAATGTATAATACGCTGACCTCGCCCGCAAAACGTTCACGATCCGTATACCAGATCAGGAAGGCAGCCAGAAGCAGGTCGCCCGCCACAGACATCAGCTGCGTGGGCCAGAGAAGCACGCCTGCCGGCGCTTCGCAAAGGGCTTCGTTCGGGAACACGACTCCAATGAAGGAAAGCCAGTGTCCCGCGGGGATCTCCTTTCCGAAGCAGCAACCCGCCAGGAAACAGCCGATACGGCCGATGCCCTGTCCGATCGCGATCGAAGGCGCCGCAATGTCGAAGATCTTCAGGAAACTTTTCTTCTTGATCTTCTTCACATAGAACCAGCAGCACAACACACCCAGGATCAGTCCGCCGTAGACCACGAAGCCCGCGGTGAAATTCTTGAGCTGCCAGGCAAAGTCAAAGCCCTTCGGATCCTTCAGGAATTCAACGATCCAGTACGTCAGCTTGGCGCCGATCATACCGCTCACGATACCGATGAGGGCACAGTTGAACAGAATATCCGGATCGGTGGCATAGCGCTTCCCGGCGCGGAGATAGGCCACCACGACGCAGGTGATCATACCCAGCGCGATCATAAGACCGTAGCTGTAGATCGTGATCTTGTCACCGATGGTAAACAGAATCGGATGCATGTTCTTTCCTCCGACAAATGGCTTTCGCCGAATGCTTTCCGTATGGCGGCATTACCCGACCATACAGATAAGATATTATACACCATCCCCTCCCATATCGCAAGAGTCCCGGCATCCGTACAGAATATGAAAGGCCCGCGGCTGTGCCGCGGGCCGTGATGTTTATAGGGTGCAGAGGGACGATAAGCCGGGTTATGTCGTGGGTGATCATCTGTCTAGACCTGCCGTTGCCGGCAGGCTCAAGCAACCAACCTGTGACTGGACGGGCCGCCCGTTGTCACGTTTCGGTCTTGCTTCGGATGGGGTTTACATGTGCCCGGCCCGTTACCGTGCCGGCGGTAGTCTCTTACACTGCCCTTCCACCCTTACCAATGCCGAGCCTGGCGGCTTGGCATATCCGGCGGTACTCACATTCCGCTTCGCTTCATGTTCGTACGTGGCTTCGCCACATCTTGTCTGAAACCCAGTTCACGATCCTGATGCAAGCATCGGCTCGTGATTGTGTTTCAGACACCGCCGGGCTCGGCATTGGCGGTATATTTCTGCTGCACTGTCCCGGGAGTCGCCTCCGCCGGCCGTTAGCCGGCATCCTGCCCTGTGAAGCCCGGACTTTCCTCACCTGCTCATTCCGTGAAGTACAAACGGCCAACGGCCTCCCTCAACGCTTCGCAGCCGCGATCACCTGTCCCTCTGCAGGCGCGATTATAACAGAATTTCGCTTTTTGTCAAATGTCCCGACTTTTTCCCGCCGAGATTCGTATTTAAGATCAGAAAAGCAAAAACGACCGTTCAAAACATCTCGGTCCATGTTCGCTATAGGAGGAAGCTTATTATGAAGAAGATCATCGCCGTGCTGCTCACATTTTTGCTGACGCTTTCCGTTCTTTCGGGCTGCACCGGCCCTTCGCTGCCCAAAGACCCCATAAGCCCGACGACTCCGAAAGATCCCACAGCCGGAACCATTGAAACGGCGGCTCCGGTCGATTATGAAGCGCTTTATCGGGAACTGGACAAATATTTTGACATGGAGCGGATCTCCAAAGAAGACAAAACGTTGTACGAAAAGCTCTTTGAAGCGATCCCCCAGTCCACCCGGAATTACGCTGTAGCGCCGGCCATGGACGGCGGGTACAACATGTCTTACGGAGTAGAAACGGAAGAACCGCTTCCCGGTGATGAGGATTACTTCAATCTACTGCCCGACGACTGCCTGATCTATTTCCGGGAATTCAACACGGAAGAATATGCGTATTATCCGGAGAACGGCTTCAACTCGGTCTTTCAGTCTCCGCTGTCCACATTTGCCGCGGACGTGGACACCGGTTCGTACACGAATCTCAGACGTTATATTCGTGAAGGAAGCGGGATCGACAGCATCCCGGCGGGTCTTCTTCGTTATGAAGAAATGATCAACTACTTCGAGTACCAGGTCGAGAAGCGCTCCGAGGGACGTTTCTCTCTCGGTTACCGCATGGCGGTCTGCCCCTGGAATCCCGCGCACACACTGCTCATGATGACCGTTCAGGCGAATGAAGTAAAAGTGGAGGACGCGCCCGGAAACTATACCTTCCTCATCGACGTGTCCGGCTCTATGGCCCAGAAAGAGAAGATCGAACTCGCCGTGAAGAGCTTCGCGCTGTTTACGAAAACCCTTGGCGAGGAGGACGTCGTTTCCATCGTGACCTATTCAGGTTCCAGCGACACGCTTCTGGACTCCTGCCCGGCCAAAGATTCCGATAAGATATTCGAAGCCCTGAAACAGGCCGAAAGATATTGTGTGAACTATGGCGGCGGGACGAACGGCTCCGGCGGCATCACGGCGGCCTATGCGCTGGCGGAAAAGAATCTGGTCAAAGGCGGCAACAACCGCATCATCATTGCCTCTGACGGCGACATGAATCTGGGCATCACCGGCACGGCCGGCCTGGTCGAACTCATCACCGAAGAAAAAGAAAAAGGCATCTTCCTGACGACGCTCGGCTTTGGTGAAGGCAACTATTCCGACACCAACATGGAACAGATTGCGGACGCCGGAAACGGCAACTACTATTACATCGACTGCATCGACGAGGCTCAGCGCGTGCTGGTGGAAAAGGCCCGTCAGACGACTGTCACGGTCGCCAAGGACGTGAAATTCCAGATGGAGTTCAATCCCAGGATCGTTTCCGAATATAAACTGATCGGTTATGAGAACCGTGTCATGAGCGCAGACGATTTCAACGACGATACGAAGGACGGCGGAGAAGTCGGTGCGGGCCAGATGGTCACCGTGCTGTACGAGATCGTCCCGGCCTCAGGCAATGAAGGCGCGTCTCTCCGTTATCAGGACGTCAATCTCTCCGACCGTGCGCGCTCAGACGAGATCGGCACCCTCGCCATCCGTTACAAAGAACCGGACGGCGAAAAGAGTGTGCCGGAAGAGTATCCGCTCCTGTCCGGTGAGAGCAGTCTCTCCGAAAGAGACCTGAACTTTGCCGCTGCAGTCGTCATGGCAAGCCTGGTTACGAACCGGAGCAGCCACATGGGCGAAGCGACGCTGGACCGCGCCATTGCACTCGCGAAAGAGAACGCCGGCGGAAACAGCTACCGCGAGGCTTTCGTGAAACTGCTTCAGGAACTGAAACTCAATACAGACTGGGAAAATGTGAAGGAGCCTTCCATCGTCCCTCCCACGGATGACTGATCCCGTGGGACCCCTTACTCGACAGTAACGTCGATCGAGCCGGTGGAGGTGCGGATCTCGCAGCGGATACCATCGGTATCAGGGACACGGACACTGCCTGTAGAACTTTGCGTGACGAAGGTCTTGCCGGTCTTGAAACTGCCGCGGACGGAGCCGGTCGAAGTCTTGATCTGGATCTTGCCCGATTCTGCGTCACAGCTCTCAAAATGAATGCTTCCGGTGCTCCTCTCGAGAACCATGTCGCCGCGTGTCACGACATTTTTCATATGGATGGAGCCCGTATTACCGCGGGTTTCCAGTGAGCCGCAGGAGAAATCTTCCATACGAAGCGTTCCGGTATTGACATGGATGATCACCTGCCCCTGAATGACAGACAGGATGGGGTTCGTGTCATACCCGGCTGTACCGGACTGTACGGTGATCTTTCCGGTCGAAGCCGACAGTTCCATATTGCTCGCGGCGAAGTCCTTTACCGTGATATCGCCGGTCGATGTTTTCACGCTGAGTTTCGTCCGGATCGTACCCGATACGGACACGTCGCCGGTCGAGGCTTCTGCCTTCACTTCGTCAAAGCTGAACCCGCCCGGAATCCGGATATCTCCAGTCGTGGAAGAAACGAACAGTTTGTTATAGTTTTCTTTTGGGAGATAGACGGTGACCGACGGCGTCATCTGGAAGAGCGAACGAAGGTCGAACCATTTCCAGTTCTCCTCCACGCTTTCGATCTTTAACGTGTCGTTATAGACCGTGACCTCGTGATGTACTTTCTCGGATTCCCGTGCGACGACACGTGAGACATCGTCTTCGGATGCCTTGAATTCGACGTCGCTGATCCTGACGCGCACATCGATATCCTGAAAGTCCTCGCTGATCGTCCAGCTTCTTTCTGTCATCTGATCTCCTCCCGGAATTCTCGAAAAGTCAAATCCGGACGCAAAAAGCGCTCCGGTGAAGATCGCTGCGCCTAATGCGGTCAGAACGATCGCAACGATGATCCATGCCTTTTTCATCTTGCATTCTCCTTTCTGATAAAGAGAGACTTAATGCCCACCGCGATCTTCCCGGTCAGTTTCACGATGCCCTTTGAAGCTGAAACGCACCCGAAGAAGAGGAAAATGGACAGGCCTGCGAGGAAGAGTCCTGCGCCAAGCGCCATAAGCGCATAGATCGATTCTCCCTGTGTAAACAGATAAACAGCCGAAGCCACGCATGCCAGCGCGCTGACGATGAAGGAAACTTCTATGGCCCAAAGCACGACGACAAGCGCCCAGAGAATGATATAGAGCGCCAGCATGACGGCAAGAAACGCGATGCCAAGCGCAAGCCACAAAGGCGAGCCGACGACGAGAAGCACGATCTCGCCCGTACTCATCGGCTTCCTGGTCCGCGCATTTTCCTTGACCAGTTTATGTAGCGGGGTGTCCGCAATCGTCTGTGACACGATGTTCTGGATCGCTCCGGTCTGGGCAATTGCTTCCTCTTCTGTAAGCCCCTCTTCCATCCGGTCGTCGATCATCTCCGAGTAAAACGCGACGCGCTCCTCGATATCTTCCTCCGGAAAGCCCCTGAGCGCATTCCTTAATTCCGCGAGAAATGTTTCTTTATTCATGTGCGGTCCTCCCTGGTGACGAAGCGGTAAATGGCGTCCACTTCTCTCCACTCGATCTTGAATTCTTCTATACGCCTGACGCCTGCCTCTGTGATCCTGTAATACTTTCGAAGTCTTCCTTCATGCTCTGCCGTCCATACGACGAGCATGCGTGCTGCCTCCAGGCGTTTCAGAATGGTATACAGTGTGGATTCGGACAATTCGATGTACGGCTTCATGTCTTTGATGATCTTGTAACCGTATGAATCTTCATTTTTGATCGCAGCCAGCACACACACATCCAACAGGCCGCGTTTCAGTTGCACATCCATTGCATACCTCCTTTCATGCAATACTTCATATCACGAGGTATCGACGCTGTCAAGCACTTTCCGAATCGATTTCGCTGTTTTTTGGCGGTTTTTTGATGTGATGCCTCCTTCGTCCTGTTCTCCCGGGCTTTTTAGGGAGTCTATTTTTCCCTTGTCTCCAAACAGACTCTTTCCTTTTGGGGATGGCGGAGTCTATTCATTCATTTTTTTAAAAATGACTCTGGAACTTGTAAATGAAGGAGTCCAAAACCTGCTTTTTCATTATAGGACTCTTAACACCAGCCGATGAAAGAGTCCAAAATCGGTTTCCCCTCAATAATGACTCAACCCATGAAACAATTCGGGAGTCTATTCTATGTTTTTCGCCAGACAGACTCTATCTAAACAGGGAAGAGAGAGTCTTTTTCTCCCTTTTCTCCAAACAGACTCTTCAAATGAATCAAAATGGAGTCTTCCTCTGACAATTCTTAAAAAAGACTCCGTAAACGCCAACCTCTGCCCCGCAGCCATAGCGGCGTACCGGCCGAAAGGAAATATCTATAGCGAACGACTTAGCGCATTCCCCGCAGTTCCCGGGTTCTGACACATAGAGTTACCTGAAACTGCCACCTGTTTGAGTGCGGCGAGTTGTGGCAGTTTCAGAATGTAACTCATGGGGCAGGATCCGTAGAAACTGCGAGGGAATGACGCGATTAGTGAGCGATGATATTTCCTTTCGGCCGGTACGCCGCAAATGATCTGGGCCGCAGAGCCCGGCGGCGGGCGGGATATAAAAAGCGCCCGCCGAGGGGCGGGCGCGTGTGGGACAGCGGGGGTTACTGTTCGTTTTGGAGGACGGTCTTAAGGCTGGTGTCCTCGGAGAAGGTGTTGACGTTGTAGAGGAAGAGGACTTCCTGATAGCCTCCGGAGGTCATGAGGAAGTCGATGTTGTCGTAGTAGTAGCGCGGATCCACGATGGTCAGATGGCGGTACTCGGGGATCAGGAAGGGAACGAAAGCGTTCGCGTAGGAATCTTTCACGATCAGGATGGAACGCGTGGAAGCCAGCGAGGTCTCGATCTCGACCAACGGATGGTTGCCGCCGAAGAATACTTCATAAGCATTGTCGCTGTCCAGTTTCGTAACGTCGTAGCAGCTTGCGCTCACACCTGAGCCTTCGCCGTAGTTCACGGTGTACAGGAACCTGTTCTCCTCTTCCTTCGGGAAGTAAATGGAGATCCAGTCTGCCGAGCGCACCGGGAAACCGCTCTCCGCGACCAGAGAGCCCGCGAAATCATTTTTCACGATGGAACGGGTAAACTCCGGCATCTGTCCAAGAACCGGCAGTTTGTAATTCCAGGCGGATCCTTCTTCCGGAACGACGGAGTCACGCTCTTTGATCTCCGAATATACTCTCTTCGCCGCCTCGTAGGCGCCGTCCGTGGTCCAGTGATGGTCCGTGCGATAATACAGATTCTCCGCCGGCGCATAGGACTTGAACTCCTTCCGGATATCCACCGGCGTCATGACTTCAGAAATGTCCTGGAAAAACCGGTTCAGGAAAGCGTCCTGATCCTGTGTCTCAGCGCCGGAAGGCAGAAGTTTCGGATAGCGCCAGACCGCATTGGGGACCATCAGAAAATAGAACTCCGGCCCTTCATATTGTGCCGCAAATGCTTTCAGCGCAGCCATCGTTTCGGCATAGTTTTCAGGATCCATGCCCTCAAAACCTTCCATAAGCCGGTCGTTTCCGCAGTAATAAACGCCCTGCGACTCCCGCTTCCCGAGAAGGACCTGTGTGCCGGTCTTTAAACTCATTGCCTGCGAACGCAGCGGGAACTGGTCCGCCAGGTAATCTTCCGCTCTTTCCATGAAACGCCCGGTTGCCAGGGAATTCAAAGAAAGCTCCGGGAACTGTTCCAGCGCGCGTTTCTCCCCGGCCGAATAGGCACGGTCAGGCATTACAAAATGATAGACCGAGAGCCCCAGGACGGTCAGAATGAAAAGTATGGCAATGATACGATGAAACTTCTTCATGTTTCTCCTAGAACCTGAAATACAGGAAAGGATTATAGTTTTCTGTCGCAAGGAAGGCGATGGACAAAACAAGAAGCGCCACCGCGAACACTGCAAGGGCAACACGGCCCGGAACCTTTTTCTTAAAGGCTTTGGTGATCTTTCCCATCCAGGGTCCGGAGAAGACCGCCTCGATAGCCAGAAGGATGCCGCCTGTCGAGAGGAAATACATGGCATTTCCGCTGAAGAGCGCCGAGGCGCCGGCATCGCCGCGGATCGCCGCTGCGATCGCAGGCACACCGGTCATGGCGGCGAGCATCCGCCCTGCTCCAATAAGATCGTCTGCCGAGAAGATCACCCAGCCGATGATGACGGCCAGCATCGTCAAAAGCCAGCGGACCGCCTTCGGAATCTTCAGTTTGTTCAGCACATATTTTTCAAAAATCAGGAGCACGCCGTAGAACACGCCCCAGACGATGAACGTCCAGCCGGCGCCGTGCCAGAGACCGGTCAAAAGCCAGACGACCATCACATTCAGGATATGACGCGCCACCTTGACACGGTTGCCGCCCAGCGGAATGTACACATATTCGCGGAACCAGGTTCCCAGAGAAATATGCCAGCGCCGCCAGAACTCCGTCACGGAACAGGCCGCGTAGGGATAGTTGAAGTTCTCCGAGAAACGGAAGCCCAGCATGTCCCCGAGGCCGATGGCCATGTCGGAATAACCGGAAAAGTCAAAATAGATCTGGAAGGTATACGAAAGCGCTCCGATCCAGGATGTCGCGAACGACAGCTGGGGCAGCACATGGATCTCGTCAAACAATGCGCCCGCCAGATTGGCCAGAAGCACTTTCTTGCCCAGACCGAAGATAAACCGGAGCGCGCCCTTTCCGAAGCGGGCCAGAGTCAGTCTCCGTTCGCCAAGCTGCTGTTCGATCTCTTCATACCGGACGATCGGGCCGGCGATGAGCTGCGGGAACATCGTGATGTAGCAGGCAAAATTGATGAAATTGCGCTGCGCAGGGAACTTGCCGCGGTACAGGTCGATCACATAAGACAGCGCCTGGAAGGTATAGAATGAGATACCGATCGGAAGCGCGATGTCACGGATCGGGATCGAAAGACCGAAGGCCTTGTTCACCGAGCCTACCGCAAAGCCATAGTATTTGAAGAAGCCCAGGATCAGGAGGTTCAGAATGACCGCAAAGACCAGGACCGCCTTCTTATGCTTCGGCTCCGCCTCCATCAGCCGCCCTGCGGCAAAATTCAGAAGGATGGAGTACAGCATCAGGATTACATAGACCGGCTCGCCCCATGCATAGAACACCAGGCTCATGACAAGAAGCACGAGGTTTTTGACCTTCTTCGGGACGGCGTAATACAGGATCAGCGTGATCGGAAGAAACAAAAAGAGGAAGGTCAGGCTGGAAAATACCATTTAGAACAGCCCTCCTTCCAGGATCACTTTCCGGATGGCCGAAGCCATCGCATCCGCTTCCGCGCCGCAGACGAAGACCACATAATTGCCTTCTGAGAACACAGTCGCGTGTTCCAGAAGGAAAGTCTGGTCCGTACCGTAGTTCAGGAAGTTGTTCTTCTGGGTCGCAAGACGGCTCTCCACTGCCGTAAGCACCGCCGGATTCTGCGCGGTGTCCGCAGTCTTCACAATGAGAAGTTCCGAGACACTCATGGTGTTGTCCGGCGTATAGCAGAGCATTTCCGGAAAATCTGCGGTGTTCAGGCCGTAATTTCTTTTGATCCGCATGCTTCCGGCCTTTTCCATGCCCGAAAAACTGAAGTTCTGTTCCAGCTTCTCACCCAGTTCCGTAAGGGAAACGTCTTTCGTACGGGTACGCCAAAGAAGCACGGTCATGACACCGGCTAAAAGGACGACAAGAAGGATTTCCCAAAGAATGATCTTCTTCATCAGCGCACCAGATAGTTCCGCCAGTCAGCCCCAAGGAGATCGTCCCAGAGGCCCATCTGATTGGCCATGGTCTGCGCCCAGAGGAAATAGAACTCCTTGCTGTAATGCGCGTGGTCTTCGGAGTTGATGTACTTGAAATCCGCGTAAGGATTGGCCGTGACCCAGTAGCAGCCTTTCTCCTGCGCCAGTTCCCTGATCCGGTCGTCGAAAACAGGGATCTGCTTATACCGCCAGAAGAAAGGAGCCGCGGCGTCCGGGACCGGCAGGATCTGCTGCAGAAAGATCGCCGAGTTCGGATTGAGCCGGCGGTAAATGTTGATGAGGTCGTCGTAATCCGCCTTGAACGCCCAGCTGTCGCTCTTATAGGCGCCCAGGTCGTTGAGGCCAAGAATGATGAGTATGCGCGGTTTGTGAAGCTTTGCCGCCTCTTCGATGAAATGATCAAAATAACTGGCCGGCTTTCCGCTCACGTAGATGACTTCATTCATTGTGAGAATGCCGCAGTCCACGATGTTTTTCGCACGGGAGTTGCCCACGACGATGCAGCCCCTGAAGAGCCGCCGGATCAGCGCGATGTCGCGGTCGTCGCAGTCGTAGACGACTTCGCCGGGAACAAGATGCGGGCTTCCGTAGCTCACCCGGATCTTCGCCATCATGGATGCCGCCATGGACTCCTGAATGGAGGCCTGGATGGAAGACTCGCGGATGGATTCAGCGATGGAACGGGACTCGGCTTCAGAGGCTTCCATGGAAGCCAGTTCGGAACTGGCCCGGTAACTTCTCGCATAGGCTTCCCTGGACTCGGAGGCGGAAGCATAGGCTTCCCGTCTCTCCTCGAGATTCCGGATCTCATCTGCCACATAGCCCGGATCCAGTTCATCCATGGCCTGAAGCACTCTCTCCGCTTCCGGATCCACCTTGGGTGTCTTCGGCGTTTCTTCCGCGCGGATCTCCCAAAGCGTGGACAAAAACAGTGTCAGAACGATGACAAAGCCCCCCAGAAGAAGCACCAGAACATAGCTGAGTGCTCTGGCCTTCCGGCGCGCCTCGGCCTTCTGCCGTTCCTTTTTCGATTCTTTCCACTTTTTAAGGTCCATATATATTTACCTCACGAGAACTCCGTTTTCGGAGAATTCTCTGAGTTCACCGTCAATAATGATCTGGCCTGCGGCTCTTCTGCCGTCCGCCTGGAAATAATACGTCCTGCTGCCGAGGGTCTGCCAGCCTTTGATCAGTTTTCCCTGCGGTCCGGCATAATAGGTGTTCCCGTCCGTATTGATGAAATCTTCATAGATCAGGTAGAAGTTGTTCATGTCACCGTAATAGACGCCGCCCGCCGTCTCGATGACGCCCCGGAGGATGAATCCTCTCCGGCTCACCCAGTAGTCGCGGCGGTTGTAGGTAAACACACCGCTGTCGGGCTTTCCCTGACCGGTGAAGAGCACGTAGCCCACGCTGACATTTTCCTGCCCGCGGGCGTTGCTTCCGAAAATCTGAATCAGATAAATGCCCGGTGCATTCAGCTGGAATTCCATTGTTCGGGGTCCCTGGGAAACCGGACCGAAGTCAAAATATTGCGCCGATTGCACACCGTCCACCGTATCCATCAGTACCGCGCGGCCTTTGACCACCCCGTTCCCGTAGGTCCACGAGACCGTAAGGCCGGAGGCATTTGCCTGTGTCACGGTCATGTCATGGATCAACGGCGACGGCGCCGTCGTGCTTCCCTGGATCAGGTCATATGCTTTGTCCGCCAGATTGACGGTATCAATAAAGTGCTGCTTCTCATCCGAGTTCATCGTGCAGACATAGATCTTCTGCCCGACTCGTTCATAAGCTGTCACAAGTGTCGCGTTGGCGCCGACAGTCCAGCCGCTCTTCCCGGCATAGGCGCCATTGTTCTTGTATTCTCCTCTCAGTATCGCATGCCCGGTCCGGAAGGTCCTAGGAGGCGCAAATGCAGTGGCAGGAAGCGTGCAGTCCAAAGCGCTCAGTATGGTTCTGAGCTCGCTGTACTGAACCGCAGCCCTGAGGATCATAGCCATGTCATAAGGCGCGCAGTACTGCCCTTCCTGATCCAGGCCGTGCGGATTGACAAAATGCGAATGCGTGAGCCCGAGGGATGCGCATTTGGCATTCATGAGTTCCGCGAATGCCCAGCTGGTGCCGGACACATGCTCTGCGAGCACATTTGCGGCGGCGTTCGTGGAGGGCAGGATCAGTGCATAGAGGAGTTCACGGACGGTGAAGACTTCGCCCGGTTTCAGCGATGGATTCACGCCGCTTGACATGATCGTCACACTCGTGACGGCCTTTTCGGAGACCGTTACCTTCTCGTCCAGGGAGGCAACGTTCTCCGCAACGACCAGCGCCGTCAGCACTTTGGTCATGGACGCAGGCTGCAGATGTGCATAAGGATTCTTGGCCAGAATAATGTTTCCGGTGTCATCGATCACACAGTAGGCGCTGGAATCGGTCTCGACTTCGTTGCCGATCGGCGCCGTCGTTTCCGTTGGACTCTCGGAATCTCCCGGCGTGTTATCAGCCGGATCCACGGAAGAAGTGCCCGGATCGTCCGCACCGCCGGAACTGCTTTCAGGATCCTCCGTCCGGCTGTCCGTCGGAGGCATCGTGATGGGATCCGTCGCTTCCGAGTGATCCGGTGTCGGAGCCTGGGTGACAGGCTCGATGCGCGTCACGGTGGTCGGCATGCCTGTGAATCCCGGCGGGAAAGAGCCGATCTCACCGGTCACGGTCTCCTGGTTCGGATCCACATAACCCGATCCGCCGAACTTGCCGAAAGCCGCGATCAGGATGGCTAACGCCCCGATCACGACCACGAGAATATAGGCAGGCAGTTTCTTCGGCATTCAGAGACCTCTTTGGCTTTGATATATCAACAGTTGATTATAACACAAAGTAACTCTTTGCGCACCTACGGATGTCCGTGTTTTATGATATTTTTATGAAACATTTGCCTGATCCGCCCGCGGAAAAGAACGGTGCGCAGGTTGCGCGAGCCCTTTCGATGTGATAGACTCCGATACAGGAGAATCCCTATGATCTTTACCCTGAACGTCGGCAACAGACAAGTGGAGATCGGTCTCATGGAACAGCATGAGACTGTTCTTCACGATTTTGTGTGCACCGATCTTCGGAAAACCGCTCTGGAATATGCGCTGGACCTTCTGAACGTTTTGGAAAAGCACGGCGTCACGTCTGAAAATGTAACCGGCGGCATCGTTTCTTCCGTGGTCCCGCAGCTCTCGCTTATACTGGCGCAGGCTGCGGAAAGGGTCTTCGGCATCTCCCCCTTCATCGCATCCGTGCGTAAGCAGCATTCACTGAAGATCGCATTGGATGACCCGAACACACTCGGCACGAATCTGCTTTCAGACGCGGTCGCCGTGAAGGCATTTTACGGCTGTCCCGCGATCTTTGTCGACATGGGCACCGCGACCGCGGTCGGCGTCATCGATCAGGAGGGTGTCTATCAGGGCGGCGTCATCATGCCTGGCCTCCAGAGCGCCGTCAACGCGCTTTTCGGCGGAACCGCCGCGCTTCCGGCCATACGGCTTACGGAGGCCTCCTCGGTTTTGGGCCGTGAAACGGTCTCCTGTATCAATGCGGGAGCGATATTCGGCGGCGCAGGCGCGATCGACGGCATGCTGGACCGCCTGGCGGCAGAACTGAACGACGAACCCCGCATCGTCGTCACAGGGCGGCTGGCTGAGCTTCTTCTTCCGCATCTTGAACATCAGGCCGTTTATGATCCGTCGCTGACATTAAAGGGGCTCTCCCTCCTTTATGAAGAACGGCTCAGGGAGGCGGAATCATGATTCTCACGATCGACTGCGGCAATTCCAACATCTGTTTTGCCGTTCATGAAAATGACACGATCGCTCCGCTCTTTCTGGAGCGCATCCATACGGACCGTAATTTTACCAGGGAAGTCCTCATTCAGGATCTTCAGATGATCCTTCGTCTCCACGGCCTTTCGCCTGACGGGATCACAAGGGCTGTCCTTTCCTCCGTCGTCCCCCAGCTGACCGAAGTGCTCCGGGATGCCGCTGCGGCTGTCATCGGCCGGGACGTTCTGGTGGTGGATTACCGCCTCAATCTGGCTTTCGACAATCTGATGGAGAAGCCCGAAACGGCCGGTCAGGATATTCTTACCGATATTTCCGGCGCGCTCAGCCTGGCCGACGCGCCCGTCATCACCATCGACATGGGCACCGCGACCGTCTTTTCGATCGTGACCCCTCCGGGCTATGAAGAGACCCGGACCGGTAAGAAAAGGAAGGGACGGAAGTGCTCTGACCGCCCGGCCTTCTCGGGTGTCATGATCCTGCCGGGCGTCCGTACTTCTCTGGACTCTCTGACCCTCGGAACCTCCGCGCTTCCGGGCATTTCCCTCAAAGCGCCGGACCGCGCGACCGGAAAGAACACGACCGATTCCATGAAGAGCGGACTCGTGTTCGGAACCGCGGAAATGATCGACCACATGCTGGACCGGATCGAGCGCGAGACCGGGCTTCAGTTCAAGGTTTTCGCGACCGGCGGTCTCTCGCCGTTCATCGTGCCCTATGTGCGGCACGAGATCACTCTGGATACAGAACTCCTCATGAAGGGGCTGTTCTCGATATTACAACAAAATCCATAATGAACAGGAGGCTCTAATGGCTGCAGTCAGACAAATTACGCCGGACATCTTCTACGTCGGCGTGAACGACCACGAGATCGATCTATTCGAGGGCCACTATGACGTTCCAAACGGCATGGCCTACAACTCTTACGTGGTGAAGGATTACAAGATCGCCGTCATGGATACGGTCGATCAGCATTTTACCCATGAATGGCTGGACAATCTGGACGCTGCGCTTCAAGGCCGCGCACCGGATTATCTCGTCGTCCAGCACATGGAACCCGACCATTCCGCGAATGTCGCGGTATTCCTGAAGAACTATCCG
>JAEEGF010985173.1_pt1 | contig 14334 bp, 20 predicted proteins | sample 9134171 | NCBI WGS metagenome assembly JAEEGF01 (sample SAMN16246542, study PRJNA631951) | gut metagenome | biome: gut microbiome; feature: rumen; material: AP-attached | host: Bos | place: Iran: Karaj | collected 2018-10
TAGATTGGGTGCTTCTCTTTGAACTTAGAGGCAATAACAATGGTTTTATCCATTTTGTTGCTGGTAACTACACCCTGTCTTGTCTTTCTTAAATTACGCGTTTCCATCTGGACCATTATTATTTGTTAAGTTCACGTGAACGGAGTTCTGTCTTCATACGTGCGATGTCACGACGAGCAGCCTTAATCTGTGATGGATTCTCGAGTGGAGAAACCTGATGGTTCAGCTTCAGTGTATCGAGAGCTGCCTGTGCGTTCTCCAACTTCTCTACCAAGTCTTTGGTTTCGAGTTCTTTTACTTCTTTAATCTTCATAGTTTAAGCGTTTTTATCGTAATCACGACGTACAACAAACTTTGTCTTTACCGGCAGTTTCTGAGCGCCGAGGCGGAGAGCCTCCTTGGCGATGTCGAATGAAACTCCTTCAATCTCGAAGAGAATGCGTCCCGGGGTTACCGGTGCCACCCATCCTGCTGGGTCACCTTTACCCTTACCCATACGCACGTCAGCTGGCTTGCGAGTGATTGGTTTGTCAGGGAAGATACGAATCCACACCTGACCCTCACGGTTCATATAGCGGTTGATAGCTACACGAGCAGCCTCAATCTGACGGCTGTCAATCCACTTTGGCTCGAGGGTCTTGATGCCGAACGAACCGAAAGCGAGCTGAGTACCGCGGTGAGCGTTGCCTTTGTTGCCGCGCCCATCCTGAGGTCTTCTATATTTTACTCTTTTTGGCTGTAACATTGAATTTCTTGCTTTTTAAGGATTATTTGTTTCTCTTGCGATCCCTGCGTCCGCCCTGACGGTTGCCACCGCCGCGGTTGCCGCCCTGCTTCTCCTGTGAGAAGTTAGGAGCGAGGTCACGCTTTCCATACACCTCACCACGGCAGATCCATACCTTGATACCGAGTATGCCCACCTTGGTGAGAGCCTCTGTCTTACAGTAGTCGATGTCGGCGCGGAAGGTGTGCAGAGGAGTACGTCCCTCTTTCAGCATCTCCGAGCGTGCGATCTCGGCACCGTTCAGACGACCAGAGATAAGAACCTTGATACCCTCGGCACCTGCGCGCATGGTATTCTGGATAGCCATCTTGATGGCGCGGCGGTATGCTATCTTGCCCTCAACCTGGCGAGCGATTGAGTTAGCGACGAGATTAGCGTCGAGGTCTGGTTTCTTTATTTCGTGGATATTGATCTGTATGTCCTTCTTGTAAAGCTTCTTCAGCTCTTCCTTCAGGTTCTCAACATCCTGTCCACCTTTACCAATGACGATACCCGGACGGGCAGTGCAGATGGTGATAGTCACACGCTTCAGTGTGCGCTCGATGACGATGCGTGAAACGCTGGCCTTAGCGAGACGCTCGTTCAAGTACTTACGGATTTTCTGGTCCTCAACGAGGTTGTCTCCGAAGCTCTTGCCACCGAACCAGTTTGAATCCCAACCACGGACGATGCCGAGACGGTTGGCTATTGGATTAACTTTCTGTCCCATTCTGTTACTTATTTAATCTTCATTAGTTTTGGTATCTACAAACAGCGTCACGTGGTTTGAACGCTTGCGGATGCGGTAGCCGCGACCCTGAGGTGCGGGGCGCATGCGCTTCATTGTCACGCCTTCGTCAACGAAGACCTTAGAGATATAGAGTTCGCCGTCTTCTGCCTTACGGTCATTCTTAACTTCCCAGTTAGCGATGGCAGAGCGGAGCAGCTTCTCAACGTCAGCAGCAGCCTGCTTCTTCGAGAAACGCAGTACGCCGAGAGCTCTGTTTACCTCCATACCACGTATCATGTCTACTACGTAGCGCATCTTACGCGGAGAAGAAGGCACACCAACGAGCTTGGCGAAGTATTGGTTCTTCTTGGCCTGCTTGATAGCCTCAGCCATGTTATGTTTTCTAGCTCCCATTTTTTGCTATTAATAATTAATGGTTAGGTGCCTGTCATTATTTCTTGTTGCCAGCGTGGCCACCGAAACGACGTGTGGGAGAGAACTCACCGAGCTTGTGGCCCACCATGTTCTCAGTCACATAGACAGGGATGAATTTGTTACCGTTGTGTACAGCTACTGTATGACCCACGAAATCAGGAGAAATTACAGAAGCTCTGGCCCATGTCTTTACGACAGTCTTCTTGCCGCTCTCGTTCATGGCGAGAATCTTCTTCTCAAGGGCGACGTTGATGTATGGACCTTTTTTAAGTGAACGACTCATAATTTACTTAGTTTTTTGTGGATTACTTCTTGTTAGCTCTTTCGATAATGTACTTGTTAGACTGCTTCTTCGGTGCGCGTGTCTTGAGACCCTTAGCGTACAAGCCCTTACGTGAGCGTGGGTGTCCGCCTGACTGACGTCCTTCACCACCACCCATTGGGTGATCTACTGGGTTCATTACTACACCACGGTTGTGTGGACGACGACCGAGCCAGCGTGAGCGACCAGCCTTACCAGACTGCTCCAGAGCGTGGTCGGAGTTGCCTACGGCACCAACCGTTGCCTTGCAGGCTGAGAGCACCTTGCGGGTCTCACCTGAAGGAAGCTTGATAACACAGTAACTGCCTTCACGAGAAGTCAACTGAGCGAAATTACCAGCCGAACGAACGAGGAGTGCTCCCTGACCAGGGCGCAGCTCGATGTTGTGGATAACGGTACCTACCGGAATGTTTGCCAGTGGGAGTGCATTGCCTACCTCAGGCACTGCCTCTGCACCAGACATCACGGTAGCACCTACCTGAAGTCCGTTAGGAGCGATAATGTAACGTTTTTCACCGTCAACGTAGTACAACAGGGCGATGCGAGCCGAACGGTTCGGATCATACTCTATTGACTTTACTACAGCTGGAACACCATCTTTCTCTCGCTTGAAGTCGATGAGACGATACTTCTTCTTGTGGCCGCCGCCGATGTAGCGGACGGTCATCTTACCGGTGTTGTTTCGGCCGCCGGTAGAACGCTTGCCGTAAACGAGAGACTTCTCTGGCACGGATGCAGTAATTTCCTCGAACGTGCCAATAACCTTGTGTCTTTGACCAGGTGTAACTGGTTTAAATTTACGTACTGCCATTTTTTATTTTAAATATTGCTGTAAAAATCTATTTCCTCGCCAGCCTTCAGGGTGACGATGGCTTTCTTGAAGGCGTTGCGCTGACCCTTGATCAGACCAGCCTTGGTGTAACGAGAAGAACGCTTGCCAGCGTAGTTCATCGTGTTCACGTCTTCAACAGTAACATTGTAGCGATCCTCAACCTCCTTCTTAATCTGGAGCTTGTTAGCCTCTGGCTTAACGATGAAGCCGTAGCGGTTAGGGCGCTTCTCTGTAATCTTGGTCATCTTCTCAGTGACCACAGGTTTGATGATAAATGCCATAATTCTTTTATCTCCTTCTTAAGTTTACTTGGTTAAAATCTCGTCGATTGTCTTGACTGCGCTCTCGCACATCACAACAACGTCAGCGTTGAGAGCCTTGTAAGCATTGAGCTTAGCAGCACCCATTACCTCTGCCTTCTGCACGTTGCGTGCTGAGAGATAGACGTTCTTGTTGTCCTCTGGCATGAGGAAGAGAACCTTCTTGCCTTCTGCCTTGAGGTTCTTGACTACCTCAAGGAACTGCTTTGTCTTTGGTGCCTCGAAGGTGAAGTCCTCAACTACGATGATGCCGTTCTCCTGAGCCTTGTATGTCAGTGCGCTCTTGCGTGCGAGCTGCTTTGTCTTGAGGTTCAGCTTTGTGCGATAGTCGCGTGGCTTAGGACCGAATACGCGTGCGCCGCCCACGAGCACTGGTGAGTTGATGTCACCGCGACGTGCGCCGCCGCCGCCCTTCTGGCGTCCGAGCTTGCGTGTTGAACCAGACATCTCGCTGCGCTCCTTGGCCTTTGCAGTACCCTGGCGCTGGTTGCCGAGATATTGTTTTACATCGAGGTAAAGAACGTGGTCGTTTGGCTCGATGGCATAGATAGCATCATTCAGTGTGACCTTGCGTCCGGTCTCCTGACCCTGTATATTCAATACACTTACTTCCATTTCCTTACTTCTTAATTAATACGGTTGAACCATTGTATCCTGCAACAGAACCCTTCACGATGATGAGATTCTGCTCTGGGATAACCTTTAACACTCTGAGGTTCTGTGTAGTAACACGCTCGTTACCCATGTGGCCGCCCATGCGCATTCCCTTGAACACTTTCGCGGGATATGAGCAGGCACCGATTGAACCTGGCTTACGCAGACGGTCGTCCTGACCGTGTGTTGCCTGGCCTACACCTCCGAAACCATGGCGCTTAACGACGCCCTGGAAGCCCTTACCCTTAGATGTTCCGACTACGTCAACGAAATCATTCTCTGCGAACAGTCCGTCAACAGTGATTGTCTCTCCGAGGTTGTGCTCCTCGTCAAACTTGAACTCGGCCAAGTGCTGCTTCGGTGTTGTGCCTGCCTTCTTGAACACACCCTTCATAGGTGCAGAAGTGCGCTTCTCCTTAGCTTCGCCGAAGCCAAGCTGCAGAGCCTCATAGCCGTCTTTCTCGACGGTCTTTACCTGAGTTACGACACAAGGACCAGCTTCGATAACAGTGCACGGTGTATTCTTACCGTCGGCACTGAAAACGGATGTCATTCCGATTTTTCTTCCAATTAATCCTGGCATTTCTGTTTGTATTATATAAATAATGTGTTATTATAATCGTATATACGCAAAATATGACCACACAAAGACTTCTCCTTTTTGAAGTCTAAGGCGCTCAAATTCAGCAAGTTGATGACTTAGTGTCAGCGCAATCTCGCCTTTTTGCACTGCAAAGTTACACATTTTTTTTATTTCTCGCAAGCTTTTTTGCATTTTTTTACATTCGCCACATAAAAGTAACATACTGAAAATCACGTTCTCCCCGTCACCTACGCAACCACAACCGACATCTTAAAACAAAAAGACTTTCTTTCTCATAATTATCTAATACAATCAAAGTTTTCTTTCACTGTTACTATCTGTCAGTCTTCCCTTCCATACCATGTTCCTCCGCCAGCATACGGAAGAAGGTGTTCTTAGTAAGGAAGAAATCATTAAGCACCTTCAACAGGTAGTTAGGATATGGAATGCTGTCATCAACGAACAAGTTGCATGTCGTATTCAACTCATACAACTTACCATCATCCGACTTCGTATATACCACATTGGCCGGCGATATCCAATTCAAGTCATTGATTACCTTCTTAACGAGTGCCAGTTCGTTAACGTCTGTCACGTCAAAGGTATGCCACACGGGGTCCACCAGGTGGCAGAAGTAACAGTCTGTCGACACACGCAGAGTGAAGTTCTCTGCCTGAAACGTGAAGTATATGACCTCGTCCTCGTCACTTACCTTTTCCACCTTATAGTCGGCATTCATCTCCCTCAGACTGCTGATGAGTATCTGCATCGGTTCGCGCTCGTTTGAAGGTTGGGGCACATTGTCTGCATCGGTGCTTCCCTGTGCTTGCCGTGATTTCTCTTCCTCCTCTTCACTGTATTTCTCACCATTATCCTTTATCAGATAATACAAGAAGGCAAGAATACCCACTATTACTATCCCCCAAATCATTCCTCACCTCCTTCCTCTTCTTGCTGCGCGTCACCGTCGTCCTTCTTATAGTCCTTGCCCAGGATGAACTCATGCGACTGCATCACCTTGTCGAGCATAGCAACGAAGTAATTGCTTATCCCGTCTATCTTCTCCGTCAGCGGCACCGTCACTATAGTGCTTATGTTAAACGTATCATCGTCATCATCATAAGCATACACCATCTTAGGCATGGCATACATATTAAATGGTTTATCTTTGACTGTAGTTCTGTTATTGTTTCCACATCCCACCGGCTTACTGAATGCCAGTTATAATCTACTATCCTTATCATAATAGAGTCGTCAAGCGCCACCATGAAGTGCTCCTTCTCATAGAAAAATCCATAGCGGTTGTCGCCCAACTCCTCACAGGTGGCCCCTCCGTCCTCCATTATCTTGAACAACAGGTCCTTCGTCGTGAGCGGTGTATCACCAGCCTTGTGCAGTTCCTGCTTGTCCTTTGATGTATATGTCTGTTTCTCTTCTGTCATAGTCTTAGATTAAGGCCCTTATTTGTTATTCCTGCTACAAAGATAAATAATGTTTTTTATACTACAAAGAAACAAAGAATGTTTTTCTGCAATCACACTAAGATTCTTCTTACCACTAATAGAATCTCAGAGCACGCTTGTCCATGTCAAGCAAAAACCGCATAAAGTCTTTGTTGTTTCCCTTCAGTGGGTCTATGACTATGGTAGAAGGACACGGCGCGATTATCTGGTCAATGTATCTACTGGGGTGTCTATCTACATTGTATGCATACAAGTTTATCAAGACATACGTCTTTCCCTTCTCCACATAACACAGATATTGCCTGTAATATTGTTCTAAGATATTCTTTTTACCATTGTCATCGTCCGCCAGACCTTCCTTTCTCAGGAAACCGACCAGCAAGGAGTCAACAAACCGAAGTTCCTCTTCTGTGATTTCCTTGTATCTCTGTCCTTCGCCTAACACAGGTTTCTTATTCATCCACGTAGTTTCCCTCTGCAGCAGGTACACCTTCTCATCTGAGGGGGCATCCTTCGCCCATCTCCTTATCACCAGCTCCCGGTCTATCGGTGCCTGTTCATTTACCCAGTAAATGACACATACCACAATCACTATGACTGACAACACATATCTCATACCATTCCTCACGCCTTGTTCATTATCTGGCGTGTCTCCCTCCGCGCCTCCTTCCAACGGGGAAAATACCTGTCCATCAATGCATGAAAGCGGGCGTTGTGGCTCGGCTCCAACAGATGGCACAGCTCATGCACCACCACATGTTCCACACACCATTCTGGCAGCAATAGCAGATAAGCAGAGAAGCACACTGTCCGCGCCTTGACGTTACAGACGCCCCACCGTGATATCATCGCCTTGTAACTGATGCCTGCCGGTTTCACTCCCATCTCCCCTGAGTAACGCTTCACCATCGGTTCCACCAATGCTTTCAGCCGTTGTAATGCCTCGGCAGCCTCAGCCTTTGTACGCAACGGCAGTTGGTTATAGAAGGCTGTCCTGCGCCTCTGGTTGTCCAATACTCTCTCTCGTGCCCCGGCTATCCAGTCGCGATGCTCGTCTATAAACCGCTCCACCTCTTTCCTTGACAAACCGACAGGTGCCGACACACGCACATCGCCATTCTTTGCAATGCGCATTGACAGCCTGCTGGTTCTCCTATATGTCACTTGTATCGCCATTCTTCCCTGTCTGGTGCCATCCGGCATAATATATAGTCTTTCATCCGCAAAGTTACGAAAAAAGTCTATAACGAAAGACGAAATTTGGAGAATTAACGCAGAAAGCACGTAAATAAAGGGCAAGACGGGAAATAATGGGGAAGTTCAGTTTTAGGCTGAATGCAAATTTGGGAGGAAATCACATGGAGGGGAATCCGCTCCCGATGGTCGCAGAAATATGAGTTCGACTACTTTAGCGAGAAGACACAGATAATAATGTATAAGCCTTATTGCAATTTTGAAAGGACGAGACCAGATTCCTTGTCCTTTTTTGCATTTTACGTTGATTTATATGTAAACATTTGTTTTCTTGATACTAATTTACTATATTTGCACACGAAACGCCTATAAAAAAGATTCCTACTAAATGAAGGAATATACCCATTATAACCGCATCAAGTCAGTCTTGGCAGAGAAAAATAAGACCGGAACGTGGCTATCCGAACAGATGGGACGAAACTTTGGTACTGTCTCACGATGGATGACAAACAAGGTACAGCCGTCGATTGAACAACTTTATGAGATTGCTAAACATCTTGACGTAGATGTGAGGGAATTGCTGTATAAGGTGGCATCTAAAAAATATGTAAACTATGGATATAATAGCGAGCAATATAAATATAAAAGACATCACTGAGACACTAAAAGGACTTCAGAATATGTGCAATAGCGTACAGATTTTGTATGAAGCTTATGCAAAAGGAAATACGGAACTGACAAATTTGGCAAATATTTCTTTCTATCTATTGTGGAACTATTCCAAGTCAATGATAGAGTTAAAAATACTTTTGAATGCAACACTCCCCTGTGAAGAAGACTTCGCAAAAGGACAACTATGTCTTACAATAGATGAGTGTATAAAACATGTTATTGGCTTCAATACCAAGGATGGTAAAAATAGAAAAGAAAGTCTTTGGATGAAAGAAATGGGAGAATACATTTCTAAACATCCAGAAATAAAGGAACAATATGGTTTAATAAAAGATGCTTTGATACCATATGCAGATGATTTTGACAAGGGTTGTATCTTGCAAGAGATTAGGAAAATAGCTACTCATGGCGATACGCATATTGACAATTTAATAAAGATACACGATTTATCACATTCAGAAGTTATTCGTTATTTGGCAGGATGGGAAAAATGCATATCACCTGCTGCCCATTTTGCTTTTACCTGCTTTGAAAATGAATGTCAACAAGAAATAAATAAAAGAAAGCTATACATATGATAACAAGAAATCAATTTGAAGAGATATACCCACTTGTAAATGAAATAGTGGCATTATCAGACTCATTTGCAAATGAGGACAATTCATTGTTTAGATACTTTAAAACTATGGGAAAAGTATATGGTTCAAATGACCTTATTAAGATTATACGTTCTAATATTCTTTCCGATTTGCTTCATTGTTATTTTACTCTTGGTTATCAGCAAAATTACAACAGTAATTGTTATGTATTATTTGATTTGCTTCAGTATGCTTTTTGGTTTGATACGAATCATTTCTCATATGAAGATTTCGTAAAATATACGAGTTCTCAATCTAATGCAGATTACTTTCTCAAAGGCTTTAACAACGCAAAAAGGGATAAGAATTCTGGACTGTTTCCTGCTCTTTGCATAGACTTAATTAAAGTTGACCAATTAAAGTGTGTTGAGTATCTTTCTATCCTTAAAGAAATAGCCATCATGCTATTTAAAAACATAGATGAGAAAACAGAACAAAATGAAGAATTAATTAATGCCCTATTAACAGATATAGAGTCTTTCTCAGTATCCTCTGATTATATTAATGAGGGGAATCAAATTGATAATAGAAAATACCATATGGTTACAAATGAAGAATATGAAGAACTTTATCTTCTTGCAAGAAAGATGGTCCGTTTTGTGAATCTACTTACTAACAAAGCAGATTGCAATTCAGAATTATATAAATACTTGGAATCTATAGGCTATGAATTTAACAACGACCGTACATTAAAAGGCTTTGTACAATTATTCATTGAATATGACATTCTTAATTGCTATTTTTTTCTTGGTTATCAACAAATATACAATAGAGAACTATATATACTATTAGATATGGTTGCGTATGGCTTTCATATTCAAGATGTTCCATGGTCATACAATGAGTTTCAGAATGTATATTGTCAATATGGTGATTATTTCTGCGAAATATTCGATATAAAAAAGAATCACTTAAAGTCAATGGATTTTCCCACCTTATATATTTACTTAAACGAGGTCGATGACACAAAAGCTTATGAATATGTCCGTCTTCTTCAAATGATTGCTAATGTCCTGTCCAAGAATCAAGATGGGATATCCAATGAAAAAGACCCACGTATAGACATTCTCTTAACGGATCCGCAGGCTTTTTTACATTCTGAAGATGATATAAATGAGAGCCAACAAATTGAAGATTATTGTGACAATCAACAAGTAGAAGAAAAAAGAATCGAATACAATACAGATAATAGTTTCCAGAATATGAATTTGCTAAAAGACAAAAAAATTAATGGAATCACTTTTGAGATAATAAGAGAGGAGTTCTGCGAAGGATATTCGTGTCCGTTTTGGCTTTTCCTTCGTGTTAATAATTTTACAGACCACAAGAAAAAGATTGACATCGATTTGAATTATATTTCAAGTAAGCATGGATTAAAGAAGAGTTGGCAACAAGAATTTATACCAAATAATAGTTTCGTAGATTTGCGTTTCCTGTTTGATGACATAACCAAGGTATACGATGGTGATCGAATTGAGATGGTAGTAAACGAAGGGAAATTTGCTACTTTAAGGCTGATTAGAGAAAAAGGTCAATGGTCGATTGTTGAATCTATAGAAAGGAATGCATATAATGGACAATTAAAGAGTAAAATAGAGCACTTTGAAGCAATTGATGAGCAATTTGGGATAACCCTTCAAAACTTCTCAGTTAAGGTGGAAGAAGAAAACTACCTTAATTTGTTCTGTGAAGTTATTGCCTTAAATGGTGAGGTTCCTCAAGAAGGCTTCAACGTAGAAGTTGCTGTATATGATTCTGATAACTCTATAGTTTATCAAACAAGTATCAGCAAGTGTGACGGAGATTTTAAGGGGTTTGAGGTCTTTAATTTTGGAATAAGGCTTGATATTCCTGTTGAGGAAATTAGTAAAATACGCATATATCCTACACGATGAATAAAGAATTGTTTGAATTGAGGGAGTCTCTTATTACTGAAGCAAAGAGCTCTCCTATGCTTTTGTCGGATTTGGCAGGTTTAGAAGCATATGTATCTGAGAGTTATAATAGCCGATCATTTATTGAGCTGTTACAGAATGCAGATGACGCTAAGGCAACAAAGTTTTACGTTAAGCGTTCGGGAGATTATCTGTTTGTTGCCAACAATGGCCGTTCTTTTAATATAAAGGATTTAGAAAGCCTTTGTCGTAGTGCTTCGTCAAACAAAGTGCGTGGTACATCTATAGGGTATCGCGGAATCGGATTCAAATCAGTTGTGAGCTTTGCAAAAGAAGTACATCTTGTAAGTGGTGATTTTGAGATAACTTTTTCCAAAGAGTTATCTAGGATGGTTGTTCCACAGGCATCCAAAGTACCTTTGATAAGAATTCCACATGAGATAAACAACTCCGTTAAGAATGAGCTAACTAATGAAATAAAAGCAATTCAGGATGAAGGATTTAAAACAATCTTCATCTTTTCTGGTGTGTTGGCCAATCAAATAGATGAGGAATATACTTCTTTTGCCAGTACTACAATATTGTTTCTGAAAAGTATTCAAGTCATAAAAATCCTTTTAAGTAAAAAAGTTACTGCTAATATTGCTGTTGTTGACGAAAACGAAAAAGGACGTTTTTTAAGGGTCTCAACAACTGATGCCATTTCTAATTGGTTTGTATGCTCAGATTCTAATTGTAGCATAGCATTCTCCATGAATAATGGAAAGGTGGCAAGGCTCCCCAAAAACGAAGCTGTTATTCATGCGTTTCTTCCAACAGAGGATAGTTGCGGACTTGGAGTGGTTGTTAATGGTGACTTCAGTACAGATCCCTCTCGTCGCCATCTAATCATGGATGAGACTACCGTAACAGTTATTTCAAACCTGTCAAAACTATACGCTTCTTTATTAAAATATGCATTATCGAATAAGGATAAGCATATTATTGACGCATTAATGCCATATTTTGATCTGAAGCTCATTCAATTGATGAAACAATCTTTTGAGAAAGAGTTTTCCAAAAAGATAAAAGAAACATTTGGTAAAGAACTTTCAAATTTGAAGTTGTCTCCATCATGGTTAAATGCAGAAGACTTTGCTAAAATAATGGCAGCCTCGAATTTGCCATTTGTAGCTCCAGAATGTAGTGAGGTCAACGGACTTAATGATTTCTTAAAGTACTTAGGTAATAGGACCGAAGAAATTGGCTCTCTTTTGTCAAAAGTAAGTAATGTCGAATTATCTGTTTTGGGATATGCCCAGTTAGTTGCTGCTGGAATTAGGGAAGTCTTGATGAATCATAAATTGGCCTCCCTTTGCGCCACGGATTTAGTTGTCTCGGACGGTAGGTTATGTTCTTTCAAAGAGATAAATGAAAACGAGGAAGAAATCGATGAAAGTTATGTTCAATTACTGTTGGATAATGGCGTTTCTGAAAATGACATTTCTCAGTTCCTCAAAAAAATGGGGTTATCCAATATAAATGAAGTGCAATTCTCGGATGACGACGAGGATGATTATACTTTCAATGATGAAGAAGATGACGACGAGGATCGTTCTGGTAGTGAGGAATCATATAATCCCACAAGTGTTTCTCAATGGTTTAACGATGCAGATTCCTCTTCTAAACAAGTTGTAAATAATGACGGAATCCAAAAATGGAGAAGCGCAGAAGAAAACACTTTAGCAGTATTAAATGCAAATGGATTCAGACTTAAGGATGTAAGTAAACAAAATCTCGGATTTGACCTTGAAGGAAGTGACCCAAACGGAAGAAATATTTATATAGAAGTAAAATCTATAGATTATGTTGGGCAAAAGTTTAGAATGACAAACAACGAATTTGCTGCGGCACAATATAAGCCAAGCAACTATTATCTAGCCTTAGTTTATCAAAACAAAGATTCATTCGAGATAAGTTTGATAAAAGATCCTGTTAATCGACTTAATCTGACCAGACAAGTTGTGCAATGGGTTTGGGAGTGTACAGATTATGAGTATAAGCCGATGAGATTTAAAATATGAAATTAAACTATATTGACAAATCATTCGTATTACAACCATTTCTGCTAACTTCTCTACGATGAAGGATTCATTGTAACCCACATGGCACTAGGGGCAGGTACTCTGTCACGCATCTGAGCTTAAGTCAATAGAACAAGGAGTAAAATCGTTATAAATGATATGGCAAAAGAAATAGAGAAAAGGAATCAGGCATTCCTGATTTACCAAGATGAAAACGGAATAGCTCGAGTTAATGTGCGATTCGAGGGTGAAGATGTATGGCTCAATGTGGAGCAGATGATGGAACTATTTGATGCCTCACAACAGGATGTTAGCTATCACATCAATCAGATATATGCCGAGTGTGAGCAAGATCCAGAACGAACTCACAAAAAATTTTTGTTAGTTCGACAGGAGGGTAACAGAAGTGTGCGCAGAAACATGAGCCACTACAACCTGGATATGATTATTGCAGTAGGGTTTCGCGTGAAGTCACAGGTAGCTACTCGTTTCCGTCAGTGGGCTACGATTCATTTGCGTGAATTTATTCAGAAGGGCTTTACGCTGGACGACGATAGGCTGAAAGGAAAAGGCAGCAGGTATTTCCGTGAACTGCTGCAACGCATCCGAGATATTCGTAGTAGTGAGCGGAATCTGTATCAGCAGGTGACGGACATCTTTGCCACAAGTATAGATTATGACCCACAGGACAACTTAACTCGCATGTTCTTTGCCACAGTACAGAACAAGTTGCATTATGCAGCCCATCAGCATACGGCTGCGGAGGTTATCTATGAGCGTGTGGATGCTGAAAAGCCGATGGTGGGTATGACCAATTTCAAAGGCAACTATATCACAAAGGACGACGTGCAGATAGCCAAGAACTATCTGACTGAGCAAGAGTTGACATATTTGAACCTGCTGGTATCGCAGTACCTAGACTTTGCAGAAATACAAGCTTTGCAACAGATTCCTATGAAGATGGTGGAATGGATCAAGAAGCTAGATGACTTGATGACATTTTCAGGCAGGCAGTTGCTCGTTGGTAAGGGAACTATCACTCATGAGGAAGCTAAAAAGAAGGCCATTGCTGAATTTGAGAAATATCGTAAGATGGAAATGCTGCAATATGAAAGCGATTATGACCGTGCCATCAAGGAACTGATACAGAAAGAAAACAGTCTGCCAGCCAAAGGTGAATCTGACAATGAAAACTAATAAAGACAAGACAAAACCGCAATGTTTTCATTTGAAGGACGTAGCCTAATACGCACTTTTCTGGCAGATGCCACAAAAGATGCCGCAGTATATGAAATGAGCGATGAGCAAGCTTAGAGGAAAAAAGAGATGAATAGATTTGGCTAATTCAAAAGGAATGATTACCTTTGAGACTATGTCTCGAAGTTACTCTCGTTCGAAAATACTCAAATAAATTTGGTGTTTTGCTCACTTATTCGTAACTTTGCACCCGATGATGAGTCATAGTACGGTTGCTGGCTCATTATCGGGTGTTCTTTGATGCAGTTTATAGCAGATTGCAACGCCACACTTCTACCTTTAGGTGGAAGAATGCGGAATTGAGTACGGTTGCTAATTCGTAACCCAGTTTTTCCTCAATCCCCTAAACTGCCTTTATACAAAGAAGAGCTGAGAATTCTTCCAAAGTTACGAAAAAACGTGAGAAATGTAAAAAGAAAAGCGCATTTTTATTGTGCCTTTAGCTGATTTTTTGCCTATCGACTTCGAGCAGCATTTGGCGATGGGAAGAGAAGAACATGTCCAAGACGGAAC
>JAEEGF011328172.1_pt1 | contig 14332 bp, 14 predicted proteins | sample 9134171 | NCBI WGS metagenome assembly JAEEGF01 (sample SAMN16246542, study PRJNA631951) | gut metagenome | biome: gut microbiome; feature: rumen; material: AP-attached | host: Bos | place: Iran: Karaj | collected 2018-10
TTTGCCGTTACCGCCGTGTAATATGCGGACTTTGCGCGGCCTTCGATCTTGAAGCTCGAAACACCCGCTTCGATAAGGTCGTCAAGGTGCTCTATCATACAGAGATCCTTCGCGTTGAAGATGTATGTTCCGCGTTCGTCCTCGGTTATGTCGTAGCTTTCGCCCGGGCGCATATCCTCGATAAGATGATAGTTCCAGCGGCAGGGCTGTGCGCAGGCACCGCGGTTCCCACCGCGGCCTGCCAGGAAATCACTGAACATGCAGCGTCCGGAATGCGCCATGCACATTGCGCCGTGCGCGAACGCTTCAAGCTCCACGCTATCAGGAATGAGCGCGCGCAGTTCTTGTATCCGTTTCAATGAGAGCTCTCTGGAAAGCACGATACGTTTTGCACCAAGCGCTGCAAAGACCCCTGCCGCCTCAGCATTCATTACATTCGCCTGTGTACTGACATGAAGCGTCAGTTCAGGAACGCGCTTATGCAGCATTGCGAATGCGCCCAGATCGCTGACGATAGCGGCATCCACACCCATTTCCGCCGCATGGCGTGCGTCCTGTTCCAGCTGTCCAAGCTCATCGTCATAGGGAAGAATATTCAGAGTCAGATAAAAACGCTTGCCCGCCTTATGAACAAGCGCAAGCGCCTTCTCCAGCGACTGCCAGTCAAAGTTCTCCGCGGATGCACGCAGGCCAAACCGCGTCAGGCCGCCGTATACAGCATCTGCGCCAAATCGCACCGCTGCTTTCAGTTGTTCCATTCCGCCGGCGGGCGAAAGCAATTCCATTCCTGCCATATTACTGTGCCCCTGTACGCTGATCATATGCCTGCCAGAGCGGTGCATAGATCGAGACCGCAGCCTCATGCTCTGCCAGTGTTTTGGAGAAATACAGTTCACCGGTATCCGGATCCTTGGAACAGAAGTATAAATACTTTTCAGCAATGAATGTTTCATCCGGATACAATGCCGCTTCGATTGCCGCAGCAGAAGGACTGCAGATCGGACCGATAGGGAGTCCCTGACGGCGGTATGTATTATACGGCGAGTTCACGTTCAGGTCCTGATTCGTCAGGCTCATGCGCGCAGTTCCCGTCGCATACTTGACCGTTACATCACTGCCCAGTGTCATCCCGCTGTTCAGGCGGTTATGGAAAACAGCGGATACGCGGGCAAAATCGCCGCGTTTTGCTTCCTTCTCAATCATGGACGCAAGCGTAATGACCTGATCCATCGTCATGTGCATGGCTTCCGCACGCTCATGCCAGGTCTCCTTGAAAACAGCCTCTGTCTGGGAAAGCAGTTTGCGAACGATCTCCTCAGCCGTTGCGGAAGTATAGATCTCATATGTATCCGGTGCCAGATAACCCTCAAGTACATAGCGGCGCTGCCCGGCAGAACCGCTGCTCAGCACGTCTGCGATATAGTAATACGCAGAGAAATTCTCTCCTGTACGGCAAAGCCTGAGCAGTTCCTCAGGATCTTTCAGTATGCCTTCCTTCACAAAATAGGCAGCCATGTCCTCGATCGTCCAGCCTTCAATGATCGTGATATTGCGCACCAGCGGGACACCGTCACCGCGTGTAAGCTGTTCGGCGATCTGGCTTATGTTCATGGCCTTATTCAGCGTATATGTGCCTTTCTGGATCTTCTGACCATAGCCCATCAGATCGGCATAATACTTGAATACGGAACGGTTATGCACAAGCCCTGCCGCTTCCAGGTCAGATGCTACACGCGACAGGCTGCTTCCGCTTTTAACCTCCAAAGTGACCGGTGCCTCATTGGAAGCATCGACAGGCCCGACATAGTGTCTGTCGATATATCCCCAGGCAGCTGAAAGAACGCCTGCAACAATGAGCAGCACGCATACGATCAGTACGACCGGCCGCAGTATCCCCCACAGCCAGCTATACCAGTACAGACCGTAACGGCGCTCTTCCCGCAGCCGTTCATAATCGTATTCTTCCTGATATTGAATATGCTTCAACGCTGTTTTCCTTTACATGCCCGGTAGCTCGATGCCCGCTGCGTCGCCCAGTATCTTATATACATCTGCCATCATCTGCTGCACACGCATCTCACAGAGCAGCATCTGTGCGGTACTCTCCTGCGCGAACAGCAGCCCGCTTATCTGCTGAAAGCGGGATACATCAGCATCCGAAGTCTGCGCGCCGCTCACGGCAGCCATCTGCAGCTGCAGCTGCAGCCTTTTGTACTCCTTTACGAGTGCACGGCTCGTCTCGTCACTGTCCACCGCTTCCTTCAGGCGGCGGTAATCCTGACAGACATCACTCTCGCGGATTGCCCGCGCAAGTGTATTGGCTTCGTCGTAAACCTGCATGGTTTCCCTTCCCTTTATAAAATCGGCGGCCGGAAACCGGCCGCGTCTGTTTGTCAGCCCAGATCAACGATGACCGGTAAGATCATCGGATTGCGCTTGATCTTTTCATAAATGTAATGATGCAGCTCATCCTTGATACGTGTCTTGATGCTTGGCCAGTCGCTTCCTTCGATGCGCCCATAGCTGCTGATGATATTGCGTACATTGGTGCGGATGCCTTCGATCAGATCCTCATTGTCGCGCATGTAGACGAAACCGCGGCTGATCACATCGGGACCGGAAACGAGCACGCAGTTCGTGCGGTCAAATGCCATCGCGACAATGATCAGGCCGTCCTGGCTCAGGTGCTTGCGGTCGCGCAGCACGACATTGCCAACGTCACCAATGCCCAGGCCGTCGACCAGTACGGTTCCGGTAGGCACTTCGCCCGCGATACTCACGCTGTCGGGACCTAGCTCGATCACCTGGCCGTTCTCCGGCAGGATGATGTTCTGACGGGGCGTGCCCATGCTTTCAGCAAGCTCGCCATGCTGCCAGAGCATGCGGTATTCGCCGTGCACAGGGATGAAATACTTGGGCTGCACCAGTGCATGGAACAGCTTGATCTCTTCCTGGCACGCATGGCCGGAAACATGGACTTCCGCCATTGCGTCATAGATGACTTCCGCACCGCAGCGGTAGAGCTGATTGATCACGCGGGAAACGAATATCTCATTGCCCGGGATAGCGGACGCGCTCAGGATGACCTTGTCGGACTGCTTGATCTGGAGCTTGCGGTGCTCAGAGAACGCCATACGCGTCAGGCCGGCCAGAGGTTCACCCTGGCTGCCGGTCGTCAGGATCACCAGCTCGTCATCACGGAAACGGTCGAGATCATCGATCTCCAGCAGGAATCCATCTGGTACCTGCAGTTCGCCAAGCTCCATGGCGACAGCGGCTACGTTCACCATGCTGCGGCCGACAAAGCAGATCTTTCTGTTGTATTGCACAGCGCAATCTACGACCTGCTGGAGTCTTCCGACATTGCTTGAGAACATTGCGATGATCACGCGCCCGACCGCACTGCCGATCTGCTCGAAGAACGTGTCTCCGACCTTGCGCTCGCTCATCGTATAGCCGCGACGCTCGATGTTCGTGCTTTCGCAAAGGAGTGCGAGCACACCTTCGTCTCCAAGTGCGGAGAGCGTATGCAGGTCTGTCATTTCGCCGTCCAGAGGCGTAAAGTCGATCTTAAAGTCGCCGGAGCACACGACAGTGCCCACAGGCGAAGTGATTGCGAGCGCGAAAGCGCCTGGGATCGAGTGCGTGACTTTGATGAAGCGTACCGTGAAGCAGCCGAGTGTGATGACCTGCCTGGGTACAACAACATTGAGCGTCACGTTATTCACATGATGCTCGTTCAGCTTGCTTTCGATAAGCGCCATTGTCAGGCGCGAACCGTAAAGCGGGGCCGGCGCTTCAGCGACCACATATGGCACAGCGCCGATATGATCCTCATGGCCGTGCGTAAACACATAGCCTCGGATACGATCCTTATTTGCAACCAGATAGCTGGCATCCGGAATGACCAGATCGATTCCCAGCATATCGTCCTTTGGGAACATGGAGCCGCAGTCTACCACGATGATGTCCTTGTCGTACTCGAACACCGTGATATTTTTGCCGAACTCATCAATACCCCCTAGGGGTATGATCCTCAACTTCGGTGAATTTACCATATTTACCTGCTTTCCTGTCCCTGCCTGCGAAACACTGTCTGCGGAAGGACAGAACTGTTCCCGGCATTCTTTGGTATATGCTATTACTCTCGTGCATTATCGATATACGCAACTCTAAGCATAGCATACCACAAAAATGCTCGGAATGCTATACCAAAAATATAAAAAATATAAAGAAATTTCTAGAAAAATCTGGATTTTTAGGCAAGGCCCAGAAGATCCAGGATATCTTCCTTCTCAATCACGCCAACGCTGCGGCGGGCTTCCTCGCCGTTTTCGAACACGATCAGCGTGGGAATGGACGCGATGCGGTACTTGCGCGCCAGCGTCATTTCATCGTCTACATTGACTTTACCCACGATGGCACGGCCTTCGGTCTCCTCAGCGACCTCTTCCACCGTCGGAGCCAGCATGCGGCACGGGCCGCACCAGGTTGCCCAGAAATCCACCAGGACGGGCTTGTCAGCCTTGAGTACTTCCTGCTCAAAATTCGCAGCAGTAAAAATCTTTTCGCTCATTGTTTTACTCCTTCTTCTCTTTCTGAGAAACGACAGCTACTACTGTCGGACGCCAGTCATCATTCTTGCGCAGGCGTACGTCAAACAGCCGTACCGCGCCGTAACCGACTGCCATACCGGCTATAGCAGCAACCAGTGTAATTCCATCCCCCGCTCCCGCAGCGGATGCAATCAAAAGTCCTGCAACAGCACCGCACAGCGGTGCGCCATATGCCAGCAAAGAAGCCTTCAGCGTCTTCGCTTCCGGCATACGCACAACAACCTCATCACCGATATCGGCCTTGCCGAACACGGTCAGCAGTTCCTTCTTGGGCAGCAGGCCCTTGGAACACCCGCGGCAGCCTTCACAGGCTTCGGGGCGCTCAAAGCATACGCTCAGCGTATCGCCTTTCTTTTCCTTAACAAACCCGGTCCGTTCCATCCAGGCACCCCTCCTTCCACAGGTTCGTGGTATTATAACACAGTTGATTTACTACGTCCAGTTTATTTCTCTGCGGTCGGAATTCCGTCGACCATATAAACCATCCCGGTCTGAACAAATTCAGAGGGAAGCCGCAGCATGTTCTGTACTTCCTTTGGATAGATCAGTTTCTTGAATACGCGCTCCCGATCTTCTGTCTCCGTCAGCTCATACGGTCTGTAGTCCCCCTTGCCTGTTGTGCGGCAGGGAATGACCTCAAGGCGGTCCAGTTCCAGGCCTTCTTCCGTCTTATTATATGTCAGCCGAAAGATTCCTGTATCGCGGTCCACATTGGACGACATCGTGCCGAACGTGAAATTGCCGGTGGAATACAGGATCGGCTTACCCTTATAGAATTGCACCGGCTGCAGCACATGCGGATGATGGCCCCAGATGATATCCGCGCCCAGGTCGATCACGCTGCGAGCGTACCTGAGCTGCCAGGTCTCGGGATATGCGTGTGTTTCGCGGCCCCAGTGCAGGGATACGACGATATAGGCACAGCCCTGTTCGCGCAGTGTCTTAATACGTTCCTCGATCAGTTTCAGATCTGAATCCTGCGGATATGTGAATCCGAGCGCGCCGATCTTCACTCCCTCGACTTCTGCGGTCAGCAGCACGTCCTGGCCGTTGGTCTTGCTGCCGACGTATACGCTGCCGAAATGCGGGAAGTTCAGAGCGTCCAGTGTTGCCATCGTGTCCTGATAGCCTTCCAGATGGAAGTCAAAGCAGTGGTTGTTGACCGTGTTCACGGCATCCACACCCGAATGCAGCAGCACCTCAGCATAACGCGGTTCGCCTACCAGCGGATAGACCTTGTCCGCGTGCCGCTTACGTGAAGTGAACACGACCTCGAGGTTCGCGAATGTGTAATCGTCGGCCTCAAGATATTCGCGCAGCAGCGAGAACGGCCAGTCCATGCCGTTCTGGTCCAGCATCCAGGTATAGCCGTCTTTTTCACCCTTACGCTGATACGTCTCTCCGATGCTGCAGTCGCCGATAAACGAGAACGTGAGCTCCTCGGCAGCCGCGGCAAGCGGCAGTGTAAGTATCAGCAGAAGGCAGATCGCCAGCCATTTCTTCAAAATCGATTCCTCCGTAACGGGATATCAACCGTATTCACAAGCAGATTTTCTGCTTACTTCTCAATGATCCAGGAGCCTGCGAGCTCGATCTGACCGCAGATGAGCTCTGCGGCCCCCTCAACATCTGTCAGCTGTGTATCCGGGGACAGGATATCCGATGTCCTCCAGCCGGCCTGCAGCACATTTGAGACAGCAGCCTCAAGGCAGCCCGCTTCCTTTTCCAGCTTCACAGTATGCTTCAACAGATGGCAGATTGCACGGAGCATGCCGAAAGGATCTGCGGCATCATCTGTGTCCCTGAGTGGTGCATACAAAGCACATTCGCCGCCGGCATACTCATCATAACACATGCCCGGTGCTCCAGACAGCGCCGCTGAGGCCTCAGCCAGGATGCCGCCCGCATAAGGCGGACACACAATCACGCCGAAGCGTGACGTACGGTAGATCATTTCAGGCACTGCAGACGGCAGTGCAAGTTCGCGTGCATGATATGGCGCACTCAGCGAGTCCGCGTTCCCTATCGCTGTCTGCCAAGCCTGTGCGAGCTTTCCGGAAGGCGGGACCTGATCGATCTGCAGATGCTCCTGTGCGGAGATCTCAAATGCGCGCTTTGCAGCCAGTTCAAGTGCAGCAGTCTCGTTTTCAAGTGCCTGTACGATCACGCAGTTCAGCGGATAATCCCTGCCGGTTAAGGACCGGTTCTCGATCAGTGACGCATAGCGTAGGTCACGCACGCGGACCGCGCACATGAGTTCAGATGCAAGTTCCGGCAAACAGGACATGCCGCTTTCGCAGGCAAGCACAGCATCCGCGTCTCCGCAGAAATCAAGCAGTTCATCTGTCACACCCTCACCATGTGCACATTGCCGCACAGGCAGGGAGATCGTATGGCCGAAGGCTACCGCCGTCTCTGCAAGCACACGCGATGCCGCGTTGCAGATTTTCTTGCCTGTTTCCGTTTCATACAGAAGAACGATCTTAGCGCGCATGTTTGCCTCCTGTCAGTCCAGAGCGAGGATTTTGACAGCCGTTTCGCCGTCAAATTCCGGCAGTTGGACTGCGATCACTTCATTGTGGGAAGTGGGCACATTCTTGCCCACATAGTCAGCACGGATCGGAAGCTCTCGGTGTCCACGGTCGACAAGAATCGCCAGCTGGATCATTGCCGGGCGCCCCATCGAAAAGACCGCATCGATTGCCGCGCGTGCCGTCCTGCCGGTATACAGTACATCGTCCACGATTACTACACGCTTGCCCGTCACATCGAACGGCACATTCGTATTGCTGAGCTGCGGCATGTCGGCAATCTTCGTCAGGTCATCGCGGTAGAGCATGATATCCAGTTCCCCTACCGGGATCTCCTTGTTCTCTATACGCCCGATATTGCTCGCGATCATCCGCGCCAGCGGAATGCCGCGCCGGCGGATACCGATCAGCACGACATTGTCTACACCGTCATTACGCTCTATGATCTCATGCGCAATGCGTATCAGTGCGCGGCTCATAGCCGCTTCGTCCATCAGTACAGCCTTGACATTGGGCATAATATCACTCCCAGTCCAGAGGGTATTCGCTCACCGCATACTGCAGCTTTTTGCCGTTATCCTTCATGATCTTGATCGTATTGTTGATCTGCATAGCTTCCGTATAGGGCATCGGAGCGAAGTCGTTCCGGTCTGTCCTGGACGAGATCCTGCTCGGAATGATGCGGAACGGATTCGAGATGATCTCCCCGTCCTTGATCCTGAACCGAGTCTGGAAAATGAAGGTCGACATATCGTCAGGCTTGTTGTTCCCGGCGAATGAGAAATTGCCCACGGAATAAACGATATACTTGCCGTTGTACTTCTCGATCGGATTGATGCGGTGGCTGTGATGCCCGATCACGAGGTCCGCGCCGGCATCCACCGCCATACGCCCCAGCTTCTGCTGGTTCGCATTGGGCGCATAGTCCTTTTCAGCGCCCCAATGGAAGCATACAAAGACCAGATCGTTTTCCTTCTTAGCCTTCTCGACTTCCTGCGGAACCTTAGTAAACAGCGTATTGTAATAGTCAAACGTCTTGTATGACAGAATAGCGATCTTCAGTCCCTGGACAGTGTAAACAGTCGGATGATACTCATCCGCCCACTGGATTCCTGCTTCCGCCAGTGCACGCTGAGTGTCCCTCCTGCCCTGATCACCGAAGTCGTCGATATGGTTGTTCTCGATCGTAGCGACCTCGATACTGTTATTGGCAAGCGCCTGAGCGTATTCCGGAGACGCGATGAACAGGAAACTGTTGCCCTTCTTGGAGGAAGGAATCGTGTACTTCTCGGCAAGAACGCCTTCGAAATTGATAATAGACAGATCGTCTTCCGCAAAGATCTGCTTCGTATTGCGGAAGATGAAGTTCATATCACCGCCCTGACGCTCCAGTTCTTTCTGGAAGATCGTGGACGAGCTCTGCACATTGCGGCCGATGGTCACGTCGCCAACGGCAGTGATCGTCAGAACGATACTCCCGTCAGCCTCAAAGCGGATATCCGCATTCGGGTCCGCTGTCGGCTCGGGCGTGCTGGTCGGAAGGTACGGAGGTATGGGTGAAGGTGTGGCGATCTGCAGCATTTGCTGCCAGCTCATTTCCTGCTCCGCAAGCGCGGTGCAGCATACTAGCAGCAGGCACAGAATCGCCGCAGCGAGTTTCTTCATAGACTTGGTCTCCTATCAGAACAGACCGCTGATGGTCCCGTTCTCATCCACATCGATTCCAAGTGCGGCCGGACGCTTGGGCAGACCGGGCATCGCAATGATATCACCGGCAAACGCTACCACAAAGCCTGCACCAGCAGACAGACGTGCCTGGCGGATGCTGACAGTAAAACCAGTAGGCGCATTGATCTTCTGAGCGTCATCGCTGAAGGAATACTGGGTCTTGGCAATGCAGACCGGCATACTGCCGTAGCCTTCCTTTTCAAGCGTGCTCAGCTGTTTTGCGGCCAAAGGCGATACTGAGATGCCGTCCGCGCCATAGATGCGGCGTGCTACAGCTTCGATCTTCTCAGTCAGGGACATCGAATCAGGATATGTGAATGAGGGCTCAGTTGCCTTGTTATTCTCGGCTTCGCGCGCTACGAGCTCCGCGAGCTCCAGTGTGCCGTTGCCGCCCTCTGCCCAGCCGTTGCATACTGCAACGGGAACGCCTTTCTCGGCGACTGCCTTGTAAAGCGTATCCAGTTCAGCCTGCGTATCGCTGACAAAGCGGTTGATCGCCACGACGACAGGACGCTGCCAGACTTTACGTGCATTCTCCAGATGGCGCCACAGGTTGCCGCAGCCTTCAAGCATAGCAGGAATGTTCTCCTGGTTTAGCATGGTCTTATCCACGCCGCCGTGATGCTTAAGAGCACGCACGGTCGCAACCAGCACGATGCAGTCCGGGAACAGGCCTGCCTGGCGGCACTTGATATCCACAAACTTTTCTGCACCCAGGTCCGCACCGAAGCCTGCTTCGGTGACTACGATATCAGCAAGTTTCAGGGCGAGCTTGGTCGCGATAACACTGTTGCAGCCATGTGCGATGTTCGCGAAGGGGCCGCCATGCATCAGGCAGGGCGTTCCCTCGATCGTCTGCACAAGGTTCGGCTGTACGGCATCGCGCAGCAGCGCGCCCATTGCGCCTTCGGCATTCAGATCGCCGCAGGTCACGGCGGTGCCGTCATAGCGGCGTGCAACTACGATACGCGCAAGACGCGCCTTGAGATCGGGCAGGTCTTCCGCAATGCAGAATGTAGCCATGACTTCGCTGGCTGCGGTGATATCGAAACCATCCTCGCGCGGAACGCCGTTCGTGCGTCCGCCCAGGCCGCTAACGATCGAGCGCAGCTGACGGTCATTGACGTCCATACAGCGGCGGAAGCATACCTGACGGGGATCGATCCCCAGCTGGTTGCCCTGCTGGATATGGTTGTCTACCATTGCCGCGAGCAGGTTGTTTGCAGCCGTGATCGCGTGCAGATCGCCCGTGAAGTGCAGGTTGATCTGCTCCATAGGCAGGACCTGGGCATAACCGCCGCCCGCAGCGCCGCCCTTCATGCCGAAGACCGGGCCCTGGGAAGGCTCGCGTAGCGCGAGCATGACATTCTTGCCGTTCTTGCGCATACCGTCAGCCAGCGAGATGCTGACCGTCGTCTTGCCTTCGCCTGCGGGCGTGGGCGTGATTGCGGTCACGAGCACCAGCTTAGCGCGGCGCGGAAGGTTACGGTAATAAGCAGGGTCTACCTTCGCGATATAGCGCCCGTAGGGAGAAAGGCTCTCTTCTTTCAGGCATGCCGCCTTTGCGATATTTCCGATCGGCTGTATTTTCGCAGCCTGTGCGATCTCAAGATCAGTTGCCATTTTTTTATTCTCCTTTTATCTGTTCGTCAGCAAGCTGGATAAACAGCTCGATATCCTTGGCGATGGTCCTCAGTGAGCTGCGCCAGAAATCAGCGCTGTGCACATCAATGCCCACACTGGCAGCCACGTCCGCGACCATATCGGAACCGCAGGACCGCAGCAGCTTATTGTAATCTTCCACGAAAGCCGGGCCCTTCTCCTGGTAGCGCGCATACACGCCCATACCGAAGAGCTGGCCGAAAGCATAAGGATAGTTATAAAATCCGAGCCCAGGGATATAATAATGGCTCTTGCAGGCCCACATGTAGGGATGCCTGTATTCCGGATCCAGACCGTCGCCGTAGCTCTGCTCCTGTGCATCAAGCATCAGGTCCTTCAGCTCATCCACCGACAGATTATGCGACTTGCGGCCTTCGATCACGGCGCTTTCGAACAGGAAACGGCTGTAGATATCGACGACCACCTGCGTACTGTTCTGCAGGTCAGCATCCAGAAGACCCAGCAGCTGATCATGCGGCACATCTTCGCGCAGAGCATGAGCGAGCAGGGTCTCATTGAAAATGGATGCGGTCTCTGCCAGCGGCATCGGCTCGTTGCGCATGACCAGCGGCAGTCCCGCCATGCAGCGGTTGTGCCAGGCATGTCCGAGCTCGTGCGCCAGTGTGCTGACATCGGACAGGCTGCCGGTGAAGTTGGTCAGGACACGGCTCTGCTCCGCATGTTCAACGCCCGAACAGAATGCACCGCCGCTCTTGCCCTCACGCGGATACAGATCGATCCAGTCGTTTTCAAAAGCGTTGTCGATGAACTTGCCCATCTCAGGCGTGAACTTGCTCAGTTCACGGATCAGGGTCGCCCTCGCTTCCCCAATAGTGTACGTTTTTGCCGGTGTTTTCCCGTCGGAGATCGGTGCGAACAGCTCGAAGAACGGCAGGCCGTTCTTATACCCCAGCAGCTCGCCCTTCTTGCGCAGATAACGGCGGAAGTCCGGGAAGAACTCCCTGCACGCGGTCCACATGGCATCCAGGGTCTCGCGGTCCATGTTTGATCCGTAAAGCGACTGATCCAGAATGCTGTCGAAATGCTCTGCGCGAACCATGGTCAGGCCTTCGCCTTTAATGCCGTTGAGACAGGCTGCCATGGGTAGCTCGATCTTCTTATAGGCTGCAAGCTCTGCCTCATAGGCTTCCTTGCGCACGGCAGGATCCGGATCCTCAGCCATACCGCGGATCTCAGAAAGCGGAAGCTGTTTTCCGCGGTAATCGACCATCAGCGTCGCGTCCAGCTGGTCGCGAAGCTGGGAGAAAGTTCCAGCGCCGCTCAGCGACATATTGAGGAGCCATTCTTCGATCTCAGGCGCGGGCGTATGCTCGGCTGCTTCACGCTCCCTGCGGAGATGGAACGCAATCGACTGCAGTTTAGGGCTCGCGGCGATCGTATCCTCGAATGTCTTTGCATCCATCGCACCAAGATAACGGGAGAACGCAGAAGACAGCATATCCAGTTCAACCGATTCCTGCATACAGCGGTCATACAGCTGCATGGCTTCCTTGTGTCCGGCTTCTGCCGCCTGTGTGAGCCCGGCAAACCCAGTCAGCTTACCGAAAAGCCTGTTCAGCTCTTCTTCCTGATCAGCGGTCTTCTCGAGCAGCGTTACCGGCTCGCCCTTCGAATCAAGTGTTTCCCGAATCTGCACGCACAGATCTGAGATTCGGGCGAAGTCCGCTTCTATCTGCGGGTCGTCAAACCCACGGTAGAAAACGGAAAGATCCCATCTGCCGTCCATAAATGATGCCCCTCCTTACTTGCGGTTGCCTACTGCGGCCAGGCAAGTCATCTTGCTTTCTTCCAGATGATGGCTCATCAGCTTTTCAAGACCTTCCAGGTCACGCTTTTCAAGCAGGTCCACCATCTCATGATGCTCCTGGTGCGCCTTCGAACGCCGGACAATGCTGGCGATCGTTACCGCAGAGAAGCGCGTGATGTATTCTTCCTGGTCGTCGATCACCCGCAGGATACGCTTTTTGTCCGTCAGGTGCTCGATCTTGCTGTGGAACGCACGGTTGAACGAAGCCAGTGCGTCACAGTCTTCCTCCTTCTGTGCAACGTCCATTTCGGAAAGCAGGACGCGCAGTTCGGCGATATCCTTAGCAGATACCCTTTCCACGACTGACGGGAGGATCAGCAGCATCATGGCGTTGCGGATCGTAAAAATCTCTTCGATATCCGCGACAGTAAAGGCACGCACCACAACGCCGTGCCGCAAAACATACTCGACCAGTCCATCGCGCTCCAGCTTGCGCAGCGCTTCACGCAAAGGCGTGCGGCTGATATGCAGCTGTTCCGCATAAACAGTTTCAACAATACGTGATCCGGCCGGGAGTTCGCCCGTGATGATAGCGTGCTTAAGGCGCTCATAAGCTACATCGCGAATGGGTTTGCTCTCGGCGGCAGGTTCAAAAGTTCCGTTGTACATAAATAAACCCCTCTTTGTTCAGGATTGGATACATTGTACAATTTTTGTATAAACATGTCAAGGAAACGCAGGCCTTTCAAATGAAAAGCGGCCGGCATTTTTACAGTGCCGGCCATGCGGAACATGCGTCAGATTTTCTCCATGTAGGGGATCATCGAGGCCAGCCTGTCGAACGTCAGATGAGGCTTGATCTCGCTCTTCTCGCGGTCTTCCCATGTCGTCTCGCCGCTCATGACAAGGATGCTGGTCATACCGAAGTTCACACCCGTCGCGATATCGGTATACAGGCGGTCGCCGCACATAGCGAGCTCGTCCGCCTTCAGTCCGGTGACCATCAGCGCATCCTTGACGATGCCGCTGTAGGGCTTGCCGATAATCAGTTCCGGTACACGGCCTGTAGAGGCTTTGATGAACGCGATGATCGCACCGATATCCGGGATGAAGCCGGTCTCGGTCGGGCAGTTGTAGTCAGGATGCGTGGCGATATAGGGCAGACCGGCACGAACAAAGTCGCAGACTGCGGTCATCTTCGCGTAATCAAGCTCGGTATCGAACGCGATCACGACATAGTCAGGGTTCTCGTTGTCAACCGGAACGCCCATCTTTTCAAACTCGCCTGCCAGGATATGGTTGCCCAGCAGGAATGCCTTCTTGCCGGCAAAATTCGCCTTGCAGTAGCGCGCAGTAGCCTGACCGGAAGTCAGTACGTTCAGGAAAGGCTCACGCACGTTCATGCGCTTGAGCTTTTCGACATAGTAATCCGCACTACGGGAAGAATTATTGGTTAGGAACAGCACTGTACGTCCGGTCGCTTCGACTGCGTCCAGGAAGTCCAGCGAGCCTTCCAGGATCTGGTTGCCCAGATAGAAGGTACCGTCCATATCCAGCATAAAGCACTTGATCTTCCGCAATGCAGCACGCAGCTGTTCCTCCGTCATGCCGTTCACTTCTTCAGGTGTCCGCTTCAATTCAGTCATTGCTTTTTCCATCCTTCCTGCTTGCTTATTACCATGCGCGGCGTCAGCGTTCCATCTGCTTCCGCCTGCGAGATCCCAATAAAGTCATTATCTGCATACAAGCGTATGCATTCGCCTTCGCCGGTCTCCAGCCCATGTTCCTCTTTTGTCAGAGGCACGCCATTCAGGCATTTCTTCCAGAATATTTCTGGCACATCGTACTGTCTGAAATGCTGCAATGGCGCATCCAGCGGCATCAGGTACCTGGATGCGATCTCCTCCGGTGAAGCGCTTTTGAGCTCCTCAATGGTTACCGCAGTATCAATCCCGAATGCACCTGTCTGTTCACGCAGCAGAAAGCGCATATGTGCGGGACAACCGAGTGCGCGGCCAATATCATGG
>JAEEGF011429116.1_pt1 | contig 14331 bp, 11 predicted proteins | sample 9134171 | NCBI WGS metagenome assembly JAEEGF01 (sample SAMN16246542, study PRJNA631951) | gut metagenome | biome: gut microbiome; feature: rumen; material: AP-attached | host: Bos | place: Iran: Karaj | collected 2018-10
TGTGGCGTTAGGAGTGATGCCCTTCCAGAGGTTGAAGTCGCTGTTGGCATCGAATCCCTGCTCCTCAACGAGGCGCTCATCAGGAGCGCTTGTCAGGATGTAGCGCCATGCAATACCGCGATCAGGAGCGTCGTAAACCAGCACCAGCTTGGTGGCTGTGAGTGTCTCGATACGGAACTTAGGATTCTCGTACTGAGCGTCGCTCGAGATGTAGGGGAATGCGGTGTTGTCGGCCAACTGGATGTAGGTCTGCTTGGTTACATTGCCCTCAGCATCCTCCCAGTCGTAGATTTCGAAGCTCCAACTTGAAGTCTGGTTGCCCACTGCTACATCTACGTCGGCATCGTCGTTCTGGGTGTTCCACTTGGTCACGCCCTTATTTACATAGGTGTTACCGTCGGCACCTGCATTGTAGGTATAGCTACCGCCCTTACGTGTGTCGGCAGTGAATGTGATGCGGTCGTCGTAAACACCAAAGTCCTTCTTATCGTTAGGAGCAGCACTCCACCATTCTGTGGCAGCAGTTCCGGCAGGGCCGCAGCCCAAATGTCCCTGCTCCTTGTTGGCAATACGCCACTCCTTGCCGCAGAGACGACGGAAGTCGGCTGAATAGTCAATCTTAGTCTCGTTGAAGGTGAATGTCTTGCTGATAGTGCTCTGGCTGAAGCCATTGCGGTTACCAAGCTTCATCTCGATGGTATATGTACCAGCCTCAGGGTTCTGATAACCTACCTCTTGCAGGGTAGAATAGGTATTACCATTGATAATCCATACAGGATATGTACCAGCCTGTGATGTGAATGTGGCAATCATCTGGTTGGTCTCCTGGTCAACAGTCATGTTGAAGTCAGCACCACTTAGCGAAGGAATGCCGTTGGGGTCTGCGCCGTCGAACTTGTCGGGCGAGCAGGCGGTCATCATCACACCTACTGCCAGCGCACCCATTGTATATTTAAACAGATTCTTCATAATCTATATTTCTTAATTCTTAATTCTTAATTCTTAACTCTTAACTATTAATTAATAGTTGTTCTGCACCAGTGTTGGGTCAGCATCCAGCTCGCTCTGAGAGAGAGGAATGTGCTTCTTGCTTGGTGTCCAAGTGTTAGTGCGATAGCCGTATGTATCGGGCACGAGCTTAACTGAAGCCTTCTCTGTGGCACCGCTGATGCCCTCAGCACGTACCAGGTCGAAGTAGCGCTTACCCTCACCGCAGAACTCCAAGTGGCGCTCGTTCAGGATGTCGTCGATGGTCACATTGCTCAGTGCAGCCAGGCCGGCACGCTCACGAACCTCGTTTACATAACCTGTAGCCTCAGAAACGCTTCCGCCAGTCTGCAGCAGCAGCTCAGCTGCATTCAGCAGGGTCTCGGCATAACGATAGATGCGCTTGTTGTTGTTGTAGTTCAGGTTCTTTGATGTTGGGCAGTCCTGATTGTTAGCGCTCTGTGGACGATACTTACCGTGCCAGATGTGAGTGTCCTGATAACGCTCGGTGTATGTGTAGCCACGAACATCCCAGCAGGTCACATCGCGACGCTTGTCGTTGTCGGCATACATGTTGTAGGTCTCCACCTTGCAGGGCAGGAATCCCCATCCGTCGTTACCGCCGTCCCAGCCTTCGCCGCCAGCCCATCCGTTGGGCGAGCAGAGTGTTGGGAACACTGTACCACCGGCATTGATGGCAGCGCCACCCCAGTCACGCTGGGCCTGATCATCGTTGTAGTTTATCTCGAAGATGCTCTCTGCGCACCACTCGCCGTCTTCCGACCAGAGGTTGGCAAAGTCTGGATTCAAACTATACTTGCTGTCGCTGATAATCTGCTTCATGTAGCCCAAAGCAGTAGGATAGCGTGCTGAGTCGTTCTGATACATTACCATCTCGGCATAGAGCATATAGGCGAATGCCTGGCTAACGCGACCACTCTCGGCAGTCTCCCATCTCATAGGCAATACGCCTGATGCGATGATATCCTCAAGCTCTGGCAACAGCTGATTATAGATTTCATCGGCTGTGAGCTGTGGAGCTGTGTAAGGCAGTGCAAGATTCTCCAGATAGAAGGGCACATTGCCATAGTAGTGCCACAGTATATTATAATAGTACACGCGAAGCAGTCGTGCCTGCATCTCCATCGACTTGCGGAACTCGCTGCTGGCCTTACCTGGCCATCCTGCATATTTGATAGCGTCGTTGCAGCGCTTGATACCACTGTAGAAGTCGCCCCAGAGTGTAGCGAGTGTCTGGTTGCCGTTGCCTTCAAAGTTGAAGAGCTTGTGCCAATGCTCATTGTCGGTAGCATTAGAACCTCCTACCCAGAAGTCGTCACCCATGATTTCGCCATCCACGGTCAGGTCGTTGTAGGCAGATCCGTCCCAGTCGGGCCAGTGCAATGGTGCGTATGCCGATGTGAGCGCCTCGTTAAGAGTCTCTTCTGTTGTGTAATATTCCTCCAGAGGCTCACCTGTAGGATTCTTTACCTCAAGGAAGTTGTCGCCGCAGGCTGTCAGCGTAAAAGCAGCTGCACAGAGTCCTGCTATAATAGAAATATGCTTATTCATATTATATTTATCTTTAATGTGTATTAGAGTGAAATGTTGAATCCGAGCGTGTAGGTACGTGCCTGTGGATAAACGCCATAATCTACACCCAGAGAAGTAGAGCCCGAGCCGATTTCAGGATCGAATCCCCAGTACTTAGTCCATGTGAACAGATTCTCAGCACGTGCATAGATGCGCAGGCGACTGATGTTCACCTTCTTGGTGAGGTTGGTAGGCAGTGTATAGCCCAGTGTGATGTTCTTCAGGCGCAGGTAGCTGCCGTCCTGAATGTACATATCGCTGCAAACCCAGTTTTCGCTCTTGCCCAGTGTAGGCACCTTGTTTGATGTACCCTCGCCAGTCCAGCGCTGCAGCACCCAAGTGGGATAGTTACCCGATGCGATATCCTGACGATAGGTAGCATCGAACACATCGGCTCCGCTAACACCTTGGAAGAAGAGACTCAGGTCAAATCCTTTCCAGTCGGCATCCAGATTAAGACCGAATGTCCATGTAGGCACACCGTTACCGATGTTTGTACGGTCGTCAGAGTTGATAACACCGTTCTGGTCGGTATCTACGAAACGGAAGTCGCCTGGCTGCTTGTTTGTGCCGTACTTGGCATTGTACTCAGCTGCTTCGGCTGCATTCTGAATGATACCATCTGTCTTGTAACCATAGAAGAATGGGAAAGGCTGTCCGTTTTCGGCACGTGTGCCACCATCGCTGAACTGGCTAATGCCGTAGTTCAGGAAACCAGTGTCGTTACCCAGATTCTTCAGTTCGTTCTTCAGATATGAAGCGTTGCCCTTCACTGCGAAGCGTGCATCGCTGATGTTCCACTTGTAACCCAGCTCAAACTCAACACCCTTGTTCTCCATGTCGCCCACGTTGGCCAGAGGACGTGCCTCACCTACGTAGCTTGGGATAGGCATCTCGATAATCATGCCATTGGTCTTCTTGATGAAGTAGTCAACAGAGAAGGTGAGTTTGTTATTCCAGAAACCGAAGTCGATACCGAGGTCGGTCTGCTCTGATTCCTCCCACTTCAGGTCTTCATTAGCCAGACGGTTAGCCTTCGAGCCGTAAACGAGAGATGCTGTTCTGCCGAAGTAGTAGTTACTGCTGGCTCCGAGTGCTGTAAGTGTGGTATAGGCAAAGTCTCCGATGTTGTCGTTACCATTCTTACCCCAGCTGGCACGCAGTTTCAGATTGTTGAGCCATCCCTTGGTGCTCTCCATAAACTTCTCGTTCATGATGTTCCATCCCAGTGAGAATGATGGGAACACACCATACTTATTATTAGAACCGAAGCGGCTCGAACCGTCGCGACGGATGGTAGCCTGCACCATGTACTTCTCGTCGTAGTTATAGCTCAGACGTGCAAACAGTGATGACAGTCTGTGCTCAGTGTATGGACCACCCCATGCGCCTACCAGGCTCTTGGCACCAGTCACCTTGCCATCGGCATCGGTAGAAAGCTCCAGATCGCCACCAGTGGTGTAGTTTAGCGATGGTTTGTTGATGTTTACCAGATTCCAGTGACTGCCTCCCAACTCGTCGCCAGTAAACTTAAGTGCGCTCTGTCCCAGCACTACGCCGATGGTGTGCTTGCCGAAGGTCTTGTCGTATGTCAGAGTGTTTTCTATCTGCCATGTGGTGTTCTGGCCTTTATACGATGTGGCCGATGTGTGGTCGGCATTGTTGTTTCCACTCAGATAATACTTCTGTAGTGTAGCTGCATCATAGCCCCAGAATGAGAGTTCTGCACTGTAAGAGAAGTGGTACTTCAGTGCGTCCCACAGCTGCAGGTCGATAGTGAACTTAGGCATGAATTTGTGACTCCAGTTCTTTGATGGGTTGCCCTGCATCATGGCTATTGGGTTGTTCTGCTCCTGATAGCTGCCCACGTATCCGGGGATGGTGTATGGGTTGCCATTGGCATCATAGTACAGGTCGTAAGCCGAGTAGCGGTCTATCATAGCCTGACCGTAGCGAGCATCGCCGTTTTCCTCGTAGCCCAACTGTGTGAGTGTAACTGGCAGTGTTGGAGCCAGATACAGAGCCGAACCCAGAGGCGAGCCCCATGTAGAGTTGGCCTCGATGCCGGTGTTGTGCACACGCATATATGATATGTTGGCACCCAGGTCGAGTTTGTTAAGGAAGTTGCGCTCCTTTGATTCATCAAACAGGTTGAACTGGTTGTTAGAGCGGATGGTCAGACGGTCGTAGTTACTCTGTCCGTAGTTTCCACCCACGATACCTTCCTGTGTAAAGTAGCCCAGCGACAGGTAGTAGTTCACCTTGTCTGATGCGCCACTGATACTTACGTCGTGCTGCTGGATAGGAGCATTGTCGTTGAACAGCAGATTCTGCCAGTTGGTGCCGAATCCATTGATTTTCTCACCGTTCACGTCGATGAGGTTATATGGATCTTGATACAGTGGAGCCTGGCCTGTCTGTACGGCGCGCTCGTTCTGCAGTATAGCATAGTCGGTAGCTCCAGTCACGTCGCGCTTCTTCCATGCGCTCTGCCAGCCGTAGCTGAAGTTGTAGTTAATCTGTGCCTTGCCGGTCTTACCCTTCTTGGTGGTTACCAAGATTACACCATTGGCAGCACGAGCACCGTAGATGGCACCCGAAGCAGCATCCTTCAGCACTTCGATACTCTCGATGTCATTTGGGTTAACACTCTCCATACCGTCTTGATTGGTAGGCATACCGTCTATAATATAAAGAGGATTAGAGTCGTTGATGGTTCCGATACCACGGATGCGAATCATCGACTTGGCGCCTGGCTGACCAGAGGCTGAGGTGACGTTTACACCTGCTGCCATACCTTTGAGTGCATCCTCAGCACGCAGACGTGTCTTACCCTCCAGATCCTCGGAGCTAACCTTGGCGATAGAAGCTGTTACCACGCTCTTCTTCTGCACACCGTAGCCGATTACCACTACGTCCTGCAGTGTCTGTGCGTCTTCTTTCATCACCACGCGCATGTTGTGTGTAGCTTTTACTTCCTGAGTTACATAACCGATGTAACTCACTACAAGTGTAGTTCCTTCGTTCACTCTGATGGTGAAATTACCATCAAAGTCGGTGATAGTACCTTTCTGGGGATTACCCTTTTCGACGACAGAAGCACCGATAACGGCGTCGCCATTGTCGTCAACCACAGTGCCCGAGATTCCCTGGGCCCAAGATGTCATTGTCACCATAAGTGCCAACAGCATCGTAATCAACCTGCTTTTCTTCATACTTTGGTTTTATTAAATGTTAAATTATAAGTTAGAATATACCACTTAGGTTTTTCCGTTTGCAAAATTAGCCAAAAATTTCCTTCATATCGCGCGTAGTAATGGAAAAAGTGGATGGTTACAGGGGCCCGATTTTCGTAACCCACTGATAACCACCACCTTAACATTTTTAACAACTCAAAAAAGAGTGGACGAAATATAGAGGTGTAATACGTACATTTTTGCTAAATAACTGCCACACTGCCACGCGCCACGCGCTTTTTCTTGTTTACATTCAGCGGTGTGCTGTGGGGGAAGGCTATGCTGTAGGCTGCATCCAGAGCCTTCAGGTCTATGCGATAGTAGCTGATGCCTGTGCGGGCGGCTACTATGGCTCGCAGCAGTTCGCGATGCGGTCGTGGATAGAGGCTCGGCTTTTGCAGCTCGTTCCATCCCTCCTGTTCGCACATGTGGCATACCTGCCAGATAAATTCATCGTTGGCCTCAGTATCAAACCACGCTTTCAATATATTGCGGATGCAAAAACGCTTGCAGTGGCCAGCCAACAGTCGCCTTGTGCGCTCCATCATTCGCCAGAGCAGCACAAACGTTTCCAAATTATTTTCTATTTCCATCTTTCTTTTTGTTTTTTTACCTACGGATTATACGGATTTTACAGATTTTTTTATTCCATCTTTGTTCTTGAAATAATTATTCCGTATAATCCGTAAAATCCGTAGGCCTATATTATTATTCCTGACTCCCAATTTTGTTTTTTACCTACGGATTATACGGATTTTACAGATTTTTTTATCCCATCTTTGTTCTTGAAATAATTATTCCGTATAATCCGTAAAATCCGTAGGCCTATATTATTATTCCTGACTCCCAAACTTTAGTTTATACTGTTCGGTCTTGCAGTATCGGCCGCTCACCTCATCATACACTATGTGGCTGCGCTTTACCCAACTGCGCAGGGTGCTGTCGCCATCGCCGCTCTTGCCCTGACTCTGGCGCATCTGGCGGTACTGGTCCTTGGTAAACTCGTCGGGCAACAGCTCCAGCAGATTCTGCGGACCTGACTGGCGCTGAATCTCCACCTCCTCGCGCAGTTCCTTCTCCAGTTGGCGTCCGAAGTAAAGCATCTTGCACCACAGATTGTACTGCTCGCTCCAGCGCACAAAGTCGGCTATGGTCTTGTCCCATCGGTAGCCGTGGGCCACATACAGTAGCATACCCTTCAGCCACGCTATCACGTTGGCACGATACGACAGCACTCGATAGGCCTCGCTCTCATACAGCTTGGCAGCATCGCTGTTTTCGCGCTTCATATCCAGTGCCAGTTTCTTGGCCTGAGGGCACTCTATCAGTCCGCTAGCAGCCTCCAGTCGGTCGATGTAAGGCTTTAGTTCGGCAGCAAACAGGTGGTCGTAGATTCCCATAATGGGCGCCTCGTCGTCATCATCGTCGCGGCGGATGATGGTAGCCACATCCAGTCGGCCCACGGTGCCGTCGTTCACCATCTTAAAGAAGAACTTGCGCGCGTTGGGCGGCGTGGTGCTGGCGTTGAAGTTCCAGCGCAGCGGGGCGATACCGCTCACGCTGTCGGCACCCACGCGCTCCTGACCGGCCATCGAGTTGTCGAACGCCTTACGGATGAGCAGTCCCACCTCGTCGACAGAGCCCTTCGACGTCACCTTCTTCAGCGCTTCAATCTCGTCTACGATTGTAAAAATGTAGCGCTCGCCATTATTATTAGCATCTACTATGCGCTGGTTGAACACGGCGTCGGTCAGGTTGTCTATCAGCATCTGTATGCAGATGTCGGTGGGGCGCGGGTCCTTCTTCTGCTTGCCGCTGGGGTTCTTCTGTTTCCACTCGGCCTCGCGCTGGCGGTTGGGCAGGTCGCGCTGGCGTATGTCCTCCATTATATACTCGATAGGCTTTTTTATCGAGCCCTTACCTATAGACTGCCTACCGATGAGCAGATTCATAAACGTGGCCTCGTGGTCCACGTTGTCCCAATAGCGGAATTTCACTCCGTGCAGATGTGCGCCCAAGGCAGGAAACACGGCACTGGCCACGGCGGGCTTGTAGTACCAGGGCACGTTCTTGGTCAGCAGCTTTATCAGCGGCGGCAGTTTCTTCGGCATCGGTGGCGGTGTGGTCATAGTGCCGCCACAGGCCTTTACGCCCGCCTGCGATTTCAGCGCCTGCAGCACCTGCTTTAGTCTGTACGACATACCCTTGCGCGGCTCCTTCAGAGCGTTCTCCAGCGTTTGGCGATACTCGGCCATATCGGCCTCGGTGCAAGTGCCATCTGGTTTTACCCAGTAGTTGGGCACCACCTGCATCATCTGCTCCATCTGGTAGCCGCAGATACTACGGATGGTGACAGCCAGTTCGAAGGTTAGCGCATTGCGGTCCCCCTCGGTAGGCGCCTTGCCGCTATTAAACATCTCCCAGTACTTGGCAATAATCTCCTCGTAAGGCGTGCCGTTGTAGCTTCTGCCAGGGGACAGGTTCCTGGCAGAAACAAAGAAGCGCTGGTGGCTGCCAGGAACCTGTCCCCTGGCAGAAGTCGAGACATCTCTAGAGATCTCTCCATGCGCTTCTTGCGTCCCTTCGGTAGCAAGCGAGCAAAGCTCGAGCGCGCTTAGTCGAGATGACAATGCGGAGGGCGCTTCGGCTATCTCAAAGATCGCATCATCCAAATACAGCAATTCGGCTTCCGTAGTCGTAAAGAACACCCTTGTGATATCCTTAGCTTGGGAATCGTAAGCGACTCCGAGCAGGTCGCTGGCCCACTTTAGGTTGCCCTCTTGCGAAAGTTCAGGGCGGCGGCGGAATGCCAGATGATAACCTTTAGTAGCCGAGTGTTCAAACATCTGCAGGCCCAGTTCATCTTTCTTGCTCAGCACCAGCTCGGGCAATCCTGCCATACGCTCGCGGAGCCACGCCTGCTGTTCATCGGCTGCCAGTTCTTTAGGCGCCACAAAGTCGATGTCCATACCCACCGTGGTGCTCATGCGTTGCGAGCCCTTCAGCGTGCCGTCATCATTCGGCAGACAGCTGTAGTTCATCTGCACCAGTCGGTGCTTCAGCGCCTCGTTGCCATTGCGTATGGCAGCCAACGTCTGTTGTTGCTCGCCACCATTGCGCAGCGCCAGATATTCCTCTCTAGTGTGGATGGGGTGCATGTATTTCACCCCATCCTTAACAAATACCAAGTGGCAACTCATCCCAGTTCACCTCCTTCCATTAGTATCTTTCTCAGCATCTTGCCAGCTATGGCACCGGCTTGATCAATTAGTTTTTGTGGCAACTGCCCTACCTCATCATCATCAAGCGAGAACACAAAATAGTAGCGACCGTTGCGCCCGTGCGACAGCGAGCAGTTATCCTCGCGAAATAGCGGTTTGTTCTTTGGGCGCTTCGGTATCTCTGTGATATACACATTACCATCACGCATGCCCTGCACCTGGAAGTGGCCCTTGAAAGCTTCAGCAGCCACATCCTCGCAACACTCAAAATCGAGCGTGCGCTGTCCTGATTCCAACTTGCCGAAGGTCATCAAACCTTCAACCATTACCTGTTCTCCTAAAATACGACTTTTTCTTGTCTTCATATTATTTCTAAGTTTTAAGCGAGAAGAAGTGTTCGGATTCTTTGGCCATTTACTCGAGAAGATCCTCCTCGGCTTCAACTCAGAAATTACTGTTAATGGTTAACTCTCTCTTAGCGGTAGATTGACTTTATGAACTCCTTACCCTGTGGTGTCCAAACCATGTATGGTCGCTGCTTCTTGTCGCCATTCAGAGCGCGGTAGTGAAATTGGCGCACCTCGTCATAACCACAGTCGGCATACTTGGCCTTAAGCTTGTATCTGGAACCGTTCCAGAACTGTATGCCCTTGTTAACCAAGAAGTGGTTCAGCTTGTTTACTGTAGTGTCCAGACTCTCGGCCACCTGCGATGCGGTAAAACAATCATCGGCTGGCAGATTAGCACGCGATATGGTGCGAGCAATAATCTTATTGGCAGCCTCAACAATCTCGCTCTCGGTCATCACCTCGCCCGTACATGGGTTTCGGGTTGGAAGATAACCGCCCGTCTGGCGTATCTGAGGCAGCACCTCGGATGTTACCCAACGCTTGAACTCCTTGGCCTGAGGCAGCTTTGAGCTGAGCACCAAAGCGTAGAGCCCCGACTCGTTGATGATGATTATGTTTCGGGCTTGACCTGACAGAACGATTCGTTCGGTCAGCTTATCATCGTCGTCAACATGGTCGCGAATCGCTTTCTGAGTATTTGTATAACCCAGTGCCTCTGCCACATCTTTACTTACAAAGAAAGTCTCACCTTTCTCATTTGTCATTGTTCGAACCTCGCCGAACATCTCGTGATTGAAAATTTTGATTTCTGTTGCCATAATAATGTTTAATGTTTAATCATTAATGTTTAAATCTTAACAATATCCGTAACCAGTATCTCTTGGAACGTCTGTCCCTGATACTCATGTGTAGAGAAACGAAGTGTGGCTGCAATCACATCACCTTCGTAGAACCTGCACGCTGCCAGATTGCCCAGCATGGCGCACACATACTCATTTTCAAACTTTCCGCCACCCATCTCGCGCAACACGATGTTGCACTTCTGGATGGAACCGCTGTCACTCTTAGATGACTGTACGCTGAAGGCCTCGCCCTGGCGTACCACTTTCAAGATTCTTGTATCCATTTACCTTATTATTTATTTTACGTCGCACCCTTATATGCGACCTTTAAGATTGGCATTCATAATCTATATCATATGGAAACATTTCAAAGATCGCGCAGCCGATATTCGAGACGCAGCCTCAAAGACCGTCGTCATCAGGATTTTGTCCTTTCGACGATGCAAAGGTAGCACGATTTTCATAACAAAAAGAGAAAAAAATTACCCGATACACACTAAGGTATATCGGGTATAATCCAATGTTGTTAAGGTATATCGGAAGGTATAACGAGCCTACCAATCTTTACGTGTCCAAGTCTTTCCTTGCTTTAAAAATAGTGGTTCGTTAGCATAAACATAGAAACCATTTTGTAGTCCCTGGCGTTCTCCAAAGAAAACTTCTTTTATTATGTAAGCTAGATCTCTGTATTGATTGTCTGGCCAAAGTTCAAGGTTGCGTTCCTTTACTTTAATTTTATTAATGGCTGATTTCAGGTCTATCTCGGCATCTATAGGCTTGTCGAAATGAAAGTGTGCGTTTACCCAACGGCAGAAGTCAGCACGCTTGCGAAGTCTGAGCCAGCCAAACCATTCGAAGAGCACACAGACAACAACCCAATATGATTTCTGCTTGAGCACAGCCAAGTCTCCGTCAAGCCTATCGCTAAAAGCAGCTTCTACCTTATCAGCATCCACGCGAGGATCGAATGGTCCAGTCACAAGTGGAGGTGCCAGACTGAGTGGAGCCTTCTCAAACACTTCTTCAGCAAAAAATGCCTCTTGCATCTCTTGGATGGTCATGATTGGCACACCCACCCCTTGAGCATAGTCCAGCACTTGTTCTGATTCGCTCACCAGCCAGCAGTCAGGAATCTTCTGCGACCAATACAGCGCTGCGCTCTGCTCCCACGACATATAGCGACTGATGCCTCGGTGAAAATCCAAGAACTCTCCCCACGCTTCATCATCCAAATCCATCACATCAAACATACCGTGTCTTTGTCCATCGTTAACCTGAGCCTTCATTTTGCATCCCAGGTCTTCGTATGTGTATCGTGTCATCAACAGTTTATTCAGAACTCTTTCTACATTACCGCAGCCTTCAAATAAGTTTGTCGTCTCGGTTGTCTTTACTATGACATTCATTATCCTGTCGAGATTAAAATATTCTATTATCGCCTTTTCGGCAATCACTACTGTATGAATCATATCTATTTATTGTCGATATAAGATATTTCGTTAGTACCAAGAATTTCGTTTGCTTTCTCCTCGCTGATAAGGTCATTGACAAGGGCACGATACACCATACGCGAGAATCTATAGGAAGTCTCTTCGCCCAGATAGGTAGACGTCTTTGCCCACGCCTTCAGTTTCGCATTCCTGTTCTGCTTTATGTAGAACTGGGTGTGGAGAGCATCACTCAATATGCGTTCGTCCTTCAACCTATGGAAAATAGCATCGATACTGATGCCGAACTGGGTTTGCAGATGGCCTATTTCGCTCAGGTAAACCTTATTTATTCGCGTACCAAACACCTGATGAAGCACCTCGGATGACAGCAGCATCTCGCCGGCAAAGTAATGGCACAGGTTTTCTTTTTCCTTAGTAGATAGACTCTCGCTCATCCGCATCACAGAGTGACCAAACTCATGCAATGTGTTGAAGCGTTTGCGCTCCACAGTATAGTGCTTGTTGAGAACCAGCACGGGTTTCTTTTCGCCAACGAATATGCACATACCGTCGAACGCATCGGGAGCCTCAATCTCTATCACACGAAGTCCGTGCGACTCCAACATGTCTATGATGTTGCTCAATGGACCAAGCCCTAAATGCCAGTCCTGACGAATACGAGCCACCACACGCTTCACATCGCCGTGAGTAGCAACCTCGATATCGCTCAGGTCATAGTCGAACTGCATACTCTCACCAAGCGTATCTTCTATCTCCAAATAGCGCTCTGCCATATCCTTCACCGCCTCGTTAATAGCGTTCTCGTCACTCTTGCTTAGTTTCGCTTTCTTGCGATAGTCTGCGGGACGGGTTATCTGCACCGTCACGGGGCGGAAGAAGTATTCGAAGTCCATTCCGAGGGCTTTTGCCAACGCAATGTGTACCTTGGATGACGGCATCATCTTGCCAGCCTCGTACTTCGAGATGTTAGGCTTGCTCACCTCGCCATTTGTACGATGTGATAGTTCATCCATCGTTAGTTTTTTCATGAGCCGGGCGCTCTTTAGCCTTCGCCCGAAAATTTCCTTGTAATCCATAACTTACGACTCTAAGATTCCGAGTTAAATTTCTTTTAGGCAACAAAAATACAAATTTATACTATAAAAGTTGCGTAACAACTAATTAATTATAACTATTTAACAGTAAACAACGTATTATTTGCTTATTCAACTTCGTGCAACCACATATTGACTGATTTTCTTGTTAAGGCTTACAACTTTACCCAGTCTAGGAATCATCTTAAAATTACATTTGGGATTAGGACACGTTAATTTCCCCTCAACTTTATGACCTGGGGTTACTGTTACGAGATTATTACTTTCATCGTAAGCAGACTTGTATTTTATTTTCCATTTCGCAAAATCTCAAATAATTACGTAGCATTCATCGCATTCTGGGAAAATAACTGTCCAATTCCTTCGTAATTGCATTTAATGCCCTTTTTTGATCTTCCTCAATCGACATACCAATACCACTACTCTTTACCACAGCAACAATTTTACCACTTTTAAGATCTTTGAGTGAAATAATTATATATGTATGTCCTCCATTCCATTTTTCAGAGGTCACGTCGATAGAGGGAGTTAAAACTTGTGTACCGATACTCAATAAATTATTCACTTCATTTTCGTCGACAACATTAAAACGCCTAGACAATTCATTTTCAACACTTAAAATAATATCAGATAATTCCGCGCTACCTTCACTTTTAGAGCCAAAAGCAATATGCTTATAATTAAAAACAGAGACACCATCAGCAAGCGTAGTTGTTGCACTTTGAGTACCGCATGCCATCATAATGATTGTACATATTATGAGGACGGCGAGATTCCGAAATTTATTATGCTTCATATTCAAAAGAAATTAAATAAAGAATTATGTGGCAAAGATAGGATTTTTCCTGAGAAAAATTGAGTCGAAGCACATTTTTACACATAATTTAATAAAAGGTGATGGGTACTTCTACCAAATGGGAATCAATTAGAGACGATTCCAATGATCGATCTTGAACAAAAGTACGGTCTACAATGATCCATTTTCGGGATACCTTTATTCTTCAAACGGAACTATCTCGTAAAGATGCTCCAAAAAGTAATCCACTGCATCACGGAGAGGAGTTAAGTCGTTTTTAACTACATCCCACACCATGTTATTGTTTATGTCGAAATATCCATGGGCGATATGGTCGCGCATGCCTTTTACTGCCTTCCATGGAATTTCTGGGCGAGCAGGCAACAAATGACCTTGAGTTCGCTCATCAATGCGCTTAAAGCCCTCGCCTATTGCCTCAATTAACATGCAATCAGCGGCCAATGTTTTGGCTCCTTCGGGCGAGGTAAGCATATCATTAACCTCTACAAACGATGCGTTCCACAACTCCAAATTATGGATTGACTCGCGGATTTGCTTCAGCGTATCCTCTACGATTCTAAGCTGCTGTAAAGATATCGATGCCATCGCGTTCTATTTGTTCGCGGAAGAATGGGCGCAGGTTTTCGTGATCCTGTATCAGGTCGACCTTGCACCCCAGAAGTTCCTCCAGGTATTGTGCAGCCAGAATGTAATTGAAGAACTTGGCGGGCATAACAACAAACAGGTCAATATCCCTTTCC
>JAEEGF010266003.1_pt1 | contig 14330 bp, 10 predicted proteins | sample 9134171 | NCBI WGS metagenome assembly JAEEGF01 (sample SAMN16246542, study PRJNA631951) | gut metagenome | biome: gut microbiome; feature: rumen; material: AP-attached | host: Bos | place: Iran: Karaj | collected 2018-10
GTTGATGGTGGTAGTCACGAAGTTGGTTTTAAAACTGGTTTAACTAAAGCATTTAATGATTACGTTAAAGATAATAATTTAATTAAGGGTAAAGATAGCACTTTTGATGGATCTGATGTAAGAGAAGGTTTATCTGCAGTTATTAATCTAAAAATACCAGAAGATAAATTACAATTTGAAGGACAAACTAAGGGTAAACTTGGTACACCAGAAGCAAGAAGTATAACAGAAAGTATTACCTATGAGAATATAAAATTCTTTTTAGAAGAAAATAAAGAAATTGCCTTATCAATTGTTGAAAAAGCAAGCCGTAGTAAAGTAGCTAGGGAAGCTGCAAGAAAAGCTAGAGAGCAAGCTAGAAACGGCAATACAAATAAAGCTAATAAAGAAAGAGTATTATCTGAGAAGTTAGCTAAAGCAACAAGTAAGGATTATTTAAAAAATGAATTATTCTTAGTAGAAGGTGATTCAGCTGGTGGTTCTGCAAAACTATATAGAGATAGAGAACATCAAGCAATAATGCCTTTAAGAGGTAAAGTTTTAAACACAGAAAAAGCAAGCATAAGTGAAATTCAAAGTAATGCAGAATTAAGACAAATAGAGTGTGCAATTGGAGCAGGCCTTGGTGAAACATTTGATTATAGAGATTCTAATTATGGTAAGGTAATAATTATGACTGATGCTGATGTAGATGGTTCACATATTCAAGTTTTATTAATAACTTTCTTTTATAGATATATGCGACCTTTAATTGAACAAGGTATGCTTTATATTGCAACGCCTCCTTTATATTCCATTGAGGTAGGATCTAAGGGAGAAAAAGAATATATTGCAACTGATGAAGAATTAGAAGAAAGAAAGAAAACATTAAAAGGTGATCCTAAGATTCAAAGATTTAAAGGTTTAGGAGAAATGAATGCAGATGAATTATATGAAACAACAATGGATCCTAAAAATAGAAGATTAATAAGAGTATCATTAACTGATGCAGCGTTAGCAGAAAAAAGAATTCATGTATTAATGGGTGATGAAGTTGCCCCAAGAAAAGAGTGGATTAACGAAAATGTTGATTTTACTTTAGAAGATAGTTTTAGAAAGTAGGATATTATGGCAAGAAGTAAGGGTAATACAGAAGAAATAATTGAAAAAATATCTGATTATAGTTTACATGAAATAATGGAATCTGGATTTGGTAGATATTCTAAAGAAATAATTCAAGAAAGAGCATTACCAGATGTTAGAGACGGATTGAAACCTGTTCAAAGAAGAATACTATTTGCGATGAAAAAGGCAGGATATACATCAACTAAGCCATATCAAAAATCTGCTAAATCAGTTGGTTATATTATGGGTAATTTCCATCCTCATGGTGATTCATCAATATATGATGCAATGATTCGTATGAGTCAAAAATGGAAGATGAGAGAAACATTTATTGATGTTCATGGTAATAATGGCTCAATTGATGGTGATGGACCAGCAGCAAGCCGTTATACTGAATCGAGATTATCTAAAATTGCGGAAGTAATGTTATCATCAATTGAAAAAAATACAGTTGAAATGACATGGAACTTTGATGATACAGAAAAAGAACCAACTGTCCTACCAGCAATGTTTCCTAATTTACTTGTAAATGGTGCATCTGGTATTTCTGCTGGATATGCAACAGATATACCAACTCATAATTTAAGTGAAGTAATTGAGGCAACAATCAAAAGAATTGATTCACCAAACTGTAGATTAGATACAATCTTAGAAATAATGCCAGGGCCAGATTTTCCAACTGGTGGGGTAATTGAAGGAAAAAATGAATTATATAAGGCCTATGAAACTGGTAAAGGTAAAGTAGTATTAAAGGCAGATTGCGAAATTAATAAAAATAAGATAATTATTAAATCTATTCCATATGAAGTAGTAAAAGAACAATTAATTAAAAAGATAACTGATATTAAATTAGATAAAAAGATTGAAGGTATTAATGATATTATTGATGAATCAGATCATAATAATATGGCAAGAATAGTAATTGATTTAAAGAAAGATGCAAACGCTGAACTGATTCTAAATTATTTATATAAGAATACTGATTTACAAACTAATTACAACTTTAATATGGTTGCTATTGTTAATAAAAGACCTAAGTATGTTGGAGTATTAGATATACTTGATGCCTTTATTAGTCACCTAAGAGAAGTTATAACAAGAAGAACAGAATTTGATTTAGAACATGCTAAAAGAGAATTACATATTTTAGAAGGGTTAGTTAAAGCAATATCTATTCTAGATGATGTAATTAAAACTATTAGAGAAAGTAAGAATAAGAGTAATGCTATAGAAAATTTAGTAGAGAAGTTTAAGTTTAGTCCTGAACAAGCTAAAGCAATTGTTGAATTACAATTATATAGACTTACTAATACCGATGTAGTAGCATTAACTGAACAAATGGAATCATTAAAGAAAACAATTGAAGCTTTAACTGCTATTCTTAGTGATGAAGAAGCCTTAAAATATGTTATGAAAAAAGAATTAAAATTAGTTAAAAAAGAATATGGTAATGATAGACGCACTAAGATAATTGATGAAATAAGTGAAATTAAGATAGATGTAGCTAGTATGATTCCTAAAGAGAAAACCTTAGTAGTAGTAACAAATGAAGGTTATGTAAAAAGAGTATCTATTAAATCATTTAATGCTAGAGATGGAGAGACTACTCTAAAACCTGGAGATTATGTTACTAACTTAGTAGAAACTACTACAATAGATAATTTGGTATTATTTACAAATTTAGGTAATTATCTATTTGTACCAGTTCATAAGATAATGGAAGCTAAATGGAAAGAACTTGGTAAACATGTAAGTAATATTGTTCCTTTAACTGAATCTGAAAGAGTAATTGCATCATTTATACTAGAAGATAGTAAAGAATTAACATTATTTACTAAACTTGGTATGGTTAAAACTATATCTATGAAAGATTTATATGTAACAAGATATAGTAAAACAATGACAGCGATGAAATTAAAGGATCATGATGAACTTATAAGTGTATCATACACTGATAATGATACATTAATAGTAACTAAGAATGGATATTATTTAAGATATAGTACTAAAGAAATACCAGTAGTAGGATTAAAAACTAGTGGTGTTAAGGGAATTAATCTATCAAGTGATGAAGTGGTATTTGGTGGATGTATAAATAATACCCATGAATATTTAAATATCTTTACTAATAATAATACTTCAAAAAGAATTAAGATTGAAGAATTAAAATCAATAACTAGAGCCAAAAAAGGTAATATGTTAATTAAGAAAAATAAAACAGTTACATATTACATTGTTAATGCTTATTTAACTAATACTAAAGATATTATTATAGTTAAAAGTGATAGTGAATTAAGAGAAATAAAAAACAGTGAAATTCCTATTATGGATATCTACAGTAACGGAAGTAATATTGCTAAAGGTTATATTGATAAATATGATATAAAATACGATTTAGTAAAGATAGTAAATGATACTTCAAGTAAAGAAGAATCAGCTGAGGAAGAAGTAAAAATAGAAAAGCAAGTCAGTTTTGAAGATTTTGCTAAAGATTTCAAAATATAAAAAAATAAGTGATTAATCACTTATTAAAAATATTGATTAAAGATTTAAATAGTTTTTCAAGATTATTTAAATCTTTTTCATTTTTACTTTCACATCTAAGTGTAATATTTGGTCCTGTATTACTTGCTCTTACATATGCCCACGCATCTTTAAATAATACTTTTAATCCATCTATTTCTATATAGTCATACCCTAGGTAATCACAATATTTTTTAATATTAGTTATTACCTCAAATTTTTTGTCATCACTTGATGGATACTTTTCTTCCGGCGTATGTAAGTAATGATCAATAGTATTAACTAGTTCTGATAAAGATTTATCCGTTTTAGATAATATTTCAATTAATCTTAATGATGAATACATAGCACTTTCTGTATCAAATAATCGATCATTAAATGATATATGGCCAACATATTGGAAACCAAAAGGAATATTTTCTTCCTTTATTTTTTTCATTGTATAACTAGAACCCGTTCTACATATTACAGGCTCACCACCAAGTTTTAATACTTCATCTTTAAAGTTATCTGATGATTTAGCATCATATAAGAATTTCTTATTATTTACTTTATCAATAATATTTCTAAGTATGATAATTGCATAGTCTTCAATTGCTACCATATTACCTAACTCATCAACAATTCCAATCCTATCTCCATCACCATCAAAACCAATTCCTACGTCCGCATGTGTCTCTAATACTTTATCTTTTAACATTCTAAGATTATCTTCAATACTTGGATCTGGATGATGATTTGGGAATGATCCATCACTTTCTTCATTAATAATTATAAAATCAATATTTAGTTTAGAATAAATCTTTCTTAGAATAGTGGTAGTAACACCATTAGCAGGGTCAAGTACTACTTTAACTCTTCTTTTACCAAATTTTAAATTATCTACTACATAATTTATATATTCCTCTTTAATATCTTTTCTTTCTAATTTACCTTGCCCTTTTAAGAATTCTCCTTTATTAATATAATCCTTGAATTCTTTAATCATACTACCTCTAGCATTAGCAAAGTGATCAAAAGAAAATTTAAATCCATTATCATCCTTGGGATTATGGCTAGCTGTAACCATTATTCCAAATAAACCATTTACATATCTTTCATAGTAATTCATTGGGGTAGTAGTAAGTCCATAATCAATAACATTTATTCCTGTTTCTAATAATCCTTTAATTAAGTTATTACTTAAAGATTCACTAGATAATCTATTATCATGACTAACTACACATGTATCCTGTTTTAAATATTCTTGTAAATATGATCCATATCCCAATCCAATTTTATATGCAATATCTTCATTTATTGTAGTTGGATATACACCTCTTATGTCATATTCTCTAAATATACTCTCATTCATACATATCCCTCTTTATCATAATTATATTTTACCATATATAAGTAAATAATGACATAAAAAATGTTGAAAATAGTATTAAATATATGTATACTTTAAATAGAAAGGTAGTGTAGTATATGGATCGAAAAGAGATTAAAGGAAGGGCAAAAGCATTCGCATTTAGTAATAAATGGAATATTTGGAAACCAATACTTGTTGTTGCTGCTATCCCATTTGCAGTTGGAATTATTTTAGGCATCTTAGGTTTTGGACCAGAATATAAAGAAGTTGAAGATGTTGTATTTGGCGGAACAACAATGCAAATGGTATCTAATCCAGTATATGATACTGTTACATCAATAACAGCAATTGCAACAATCCCATTATCATTTGGTTTAATTTATTACATAATTCATTTAATTCATGGTAATAAATTAGAAATTAAAGATTTATTTTCTAAATATAAATTCTTTATTCCATTATTCTTATTAATACTTGCAATTGCAGTATTTACATTCTTATGGTCTTTACTTCTTATTATTCCTGGTATTATCTATGCATTCAAAGTTGCAATGGCACAATATATTGCAGCAGAAGAAGTAAATGAAAATACTAAAGTAATGGATGTAATTAATAAGAGTAAAACTATGATGGATGGCCATAAATGGGAATACTTTGTATTTAATTTATCATTTATTGGTTGGTACTTGCTTTGCGGTATAACATTTGGTATCGCTGCTATTTGGGTAGTTCCTTATGTTACAACAGCTAATGTAATGTATTATGAAAAACTTAAAAAATTAAAGAATGCCTAATGTATTCTTTTTTTAATTGACAAATTAAAAAAATAGAATATAATTGAATTATATGTTTTAAAGACATTGAAGAAGACAAGTGAATTAAAATAATATTTAGAGAGTTAGTAATTATGGTGAAATACTAATATATGATGTTTGATTTATATCACTTCGGAGTTGATACTTGGAAAATAGTATAAGTATCCGCATAATATGCGTTATAGTTAAGAGATGACTTAGTTCATAAAATAAGGTGGTACCACGGTAATTTCGTCCTTAATTTATGAACTTTTTTTATTAAAAAAAAGGAAATCGAAGATTTTTGTCGAATATATATATGAAAGGAGGAAAATATGAAAAACGAAATTGTGATTTTTGAAAATCAAAATGTCAAGTTAGAAGTCAATATGCAAGACGAAACAGTTTGGTTAAATACTAGTCAAATGGCTAAGTTATTTAACAAGGAAGAATCAAATATAAGAAGGCATATCATAAACATTTTTAAAGATGGAGAACTTGAAAAAAATAACAACGTGCAAAAAATACACGTTGATGGTGTAAAACAAAGTGTTCCATTTTATAGTCTAGATGTAATTATAAGTGTTGGTTATCGTGTCAAATCTAAAAACGGTGTTATATTTCGTAAATGGGCAAATAAAGTGTTAAAAGAATACTTATTAAAAGGATATGTAGTTAACCAAAGAAGATTAGATTATTTAGAAAAGACTGTAAAATTATTAGATATTGCTAATAGAAGTCAAGATAGAATAGAAAATGATGAAATAAAAAGCATCTTAAATGTTATTAGTAGTTATTCTAAAGCACTAGATTTATTAGATGATTATGATCATAGAACACTTAAAAAAGTATCTGGAGAAAAAGCAAATATAGTTATAACTTATGATGAATGTATAAAAGTAATAGAAAAGTTAAGATTTAATAATGAATCTAGTTTATTTGCTTTAGAAAGAGATAATAATTTTAAATCAGTAATAAATGATATATATGGTTCATTTGATGGTAAAGATGTATATCAAAGTATTGAAGAAAAGTGCGCAAATGTTTTGTATTTAACAGTTAAAAATCATGCGTTTATTGACGGCAATAAGAGAATTGCTGCAACGATATTCATTTATTTCCTTAATAAATATAATATATTATATAAAGATGATAAAAAGGTGATAGATAATAATACATTAGCGTCAATTACACTCTTAATTGCAGAGTCAAATCCTAAAGAAAAAGAGTTAATGATAGATTTAGTAATGAATTTTTTAAATAGTAAAGAAGGAGAAGGATAGTATGAAAAAATTTGAAAGTCTAGACAGTAGAAAAGTTAGTGAAGTTGAGGCATCAATAAGAGAAAAATTCTTAAATGAAAATATTTTAGAAAAGAGTACAAGAAAAGAAGGCCCTGATTATGTCTTTTATGATGGACCAATTTATGCGAATGCTGCACCTGGTATTCACCATGTATTTAATAAAGCCATTAAAGACTCAATAACTAAATATCAAATAATGAAGGGTAAAAAGATATTAAGAAAGATAGGTCTTGATACTCATGGTTTACCTATTGAAGTTAATGTTGAGAAGAAGTTAGGATTTAAATCTAAAGCTGATATCGAAGCATTTGGAGTAGAAAATTTCTGTATTGAATGTAATAAAGCAACTGCTACTAATATAGATGAAATAAATAAAGTTACTCATATGATGGGTCAATTTATAGATTGTGATAATCCATATATTACATGTACTAATGATTATATTGAATCTGAATGGTGGATTATTAAAGAAATGCATAAAAAAGGATTAATCTATCATGGTTCTAAAGTATTACCATATTGTCCTCGTTGTGGAACAGAACTTGCTACTCATGAAGTTGCTCAAGGATATAAAGAAGTATCTGTTAATACTGTTATTGTACCATTTAAAAAATCTGATGAAGATGTATATTTCTTAGTATGGACAACAACTCCATGGACACTTTTAGCTAACTTGGCATTATGTGTTAATCCTGATTTAACTTATATTAAAGCTGAATCAATGGGATATAAGTTTATCGTGGCGGAAAGTCTAGCTAATAAAGTATTAGGAGATGAATATAAAGTATTAGAAACTTATAAAGGAACTGATTTAGTTGGAATAAAATATGATCAATTACTTCCATTTGTTAAAGTAGAAGGTAAAGCTTTTGAGGTAATTGCAGATAAATATGTAACTGCTGATGATGGTACTGGTATAGTTCATATTGCTCCAGCCTATGGTGCTGATGATAATCGTGTTTGTATTGAAAATGATATAACATTTATTAATCCAGTTGGTAAAGATGGATGTTATACGGAAGGACCTTGGAAAGGTAGAGTAGTAACAGACTCTGAATTAGAATTAGATATTATTAAATATTTAAAAGAAAATGATAAATTATTTAAGAAAATAAAAATGACTCACGAATATCCACATTGTTGGAGATGTAAAAGTCCACTTTTATATTATGCTAAACCAGCTTGGTATGTAAAAAATACCGCTTATAAAGATGAAATAATTAAAGCTAATGAAAAGATTAATTGGTATCCTGATTATGTTGGTAAAAAGAGATTTGCTAACTGGTTAGAGAATATGATCGACTGGGGAATTTCCAGAAATCGTTATTGGGGTTGTCCAATTCCTATTTGGGTATGTCCTGAATGTGGTAAATTCGATGTAATTGGATCATTAGATGAATTACAAGAAAGAGTAGTAGAGGATGTAAATGTTCGTGATATCGAACTTCATAGACCATACATTGATAATATTCATATTAAATGTGAATGTGGACACATCATGGATAGAGTTACTGATGTTATGGATGTTTGGTTTGACTCTGGAGTTATGCCATATGCTCAATTCCATTATCCATTTGAAAATAAAGAACTATTTGAAAGTCAATTTCCAGCTGATTTCATTGCTGAGGGTGTTGACCAAACTAGAGGTTGGTTCTATGTATTACTTGTAATATCTACAATTATAAGTGGTGAATCATCATTTAAAAATGTTGTTGTAAATGATATGATGCTTGATGCTAATGGTAAAAAGATGAGTAAATCAACAGGTAATATTATTGATCCAGTTGGTATTATGGAAGAATATGGAGCAGATACTGTAAGATGGTATATGATGTATGCTAGTCCTATTTGGACACCACTTAAATTCGATTATGAAGGATTAAAAGAAGTATATTCTAAATTCTTTAATCCATTAAAAAACACCTATAATTTCTTTACTATGTATGCTAATACAGATAATATTGATATTGATGAATGTAATATTTCAGTTCAAGATCGCGATGAAATAGATAGATGGTTATTATCAAGATATAATAATTTGTTAAAAGATGTTACTAAAGCATATGATGAATTTGATTTAAATAAAGTTACTAGACTTATAACATCATTTGTATCAGATGATTTATCTAACTGGTATATAAGACGTAATAGAAATAGATTCTGGGGTAGTGAACTTAATACCTCTAAAAAATCAGTATATATAACTACATATGAAGTATTAGTTGGATTATCTAAAATGATTGCTCCAATTATCCCTTACTTATCTGAAGAAATGTATACTAAGTTAACTGATGAATATTCAGTACATACTGCCGATTTCCCTAAATATGATGAATCATTAATTGATTTAAAATTAGAAGAGAAAATGGATTATGTTAGAAACCTAATATCAATGGGTAGAATGGTAAGAGAAGAAACTAAGATAAAAGTTAGAACTCCTTTAAGTGAAGCCATTATTGATAGTAAAGTATATAATAAAATTAAGGATTTAGTTCCATTAATTAAAGAAGAATTAAATGTTAAAGAAGTCATATCGGAATCTGATTTATCTAAATATATGAATATGAGTGTTAAACCAAATTATAAAGAAGTAGGTAAAGTATTTGGAGCTAAAATAAAAGATTTTGAAAAATTCTTAAATGAACATGAAGTATCAGATTTAAATACTGAAGAGTTAGAATTCGAAGGTACTAAAATTACTAAAGATATGTTTGAAGTTAAAATATCTAGTAAAGAAGGATTTAATGTATCAGTATTAGATAACTTATTTATTATCCTTAATACAACTTTAACAGATGAATTAATTAGTGAAGGTAATGCTAGAGAATTCGTATCTAAGATTCAAAACTTAAGAAAAACAAATAATTATGAAGTATCTGATCGTATTAATATTTATTATAAAGGTGATGAATTTAAAAAAGTTATCTTAGATAATGAAGAATATATCAAAAATGAAACACTTGCAATAAGTATTGAAGAAAAAGATATAGATACTAATGAATTAGATGTTAATGGAATAAAAGTATTTGTAGAATTAGAAAAAAGATAATTATTAAAGGAAGAATTATTCTTCCTTTTTTATATATAATAATTTATAATTATAACTAGGTGAAATCTTATGAAAGATAAAAGAGTAGTATTTATGGGAACTCCTGATTTTGCAGTTAGCCCTTTAAAAGTATTAATAGAAAAGTGTAATGTAGTATTGGTAGTAACTAAACCAGATGCTTATGTAGGAAGAAAAAAAGAATTAACTTATTCTCCAATAAAGAAAGTAGCATTAGATAATAATATTCCTGTATTTACACCAGATAGTATTAAAAAAGAATATCAAAAGATAATAGATGCAAAGCCGGATATTATTATTACTTGTGCTTATGGGAAAATAATACCAAAAGAATTAATAGAATATCCTAAATATGGTTGTGTTAATATTCATGCATCTCTTCTTCCTAAATACAGAGGAGCTGCTCCTATTCAATGGGCCCTCTTAAATGGAGAAGAATATACGGGTATTACTTTAATGTATATGGATGAATTTATGGATACTGGTGACATTATTGATACAGTATCATATAAGATAACTAATGAAGATGATATTGGTACATTACATGATAAGTTAAGTTTTTTAGGTAGTGAATTATTATCTAAAAATTTAGAGTATTTATTTAGCGGTAATGTTAAGAGAATAAAACAAGATAATAGTAAGGCTACTTATGCTAAAATGATAGATAGAGAAATGGAAGATATTAATTTTAATGATACATGTTTAAATATCTATAATAAAGTAAGAGCATTTTCACCATGGCCTTTATCTAAAACTGTGATAAAGAATGAAGAAGTTAAAGTAATAAAATGTCATTATGAATTAAAGAATAGTGAAGTAAATAAACTATATATAGATAAGAATAGTTTAGGAATAGGATGTCTCGATGGTATAGTATATTTAGATATAATTAAACCTATTGGTAAAAGTAAAATGGATATTAAAAGTTATTTAAATGGAAAATATGATATACTTATAAAGTAGGAGGGTATTATGAATATAAAATTATGTACTGTAAACTTAATTACAATGTTAAGAGTAATTGGAACGATTTTATTAATTCCTATTTATCATGTTTACGGTAGTTTAACTACGGGTATATTCTCCCTAATCTGTAATTTAACAGATATACTTGATGGAACACTTGCAAGAAAATGGAAGGTGTCAACCTTTTTTGGCTCATTATTTGATAGTGCATCAGATAAAATATTTTTGATAGTTAATTTTATAATTTTATATTTAATAACACCTTATGCAACAATTCCTATAATTATAGAATTATCTACAACATTATTGCAATTTATCAAATTTAATAATAATTATAATATTAAATCAAATGTTTTTGGTAAAACTAAGATATGGTTCTTAACAGCATCTCTAGTAGCAGTATTTATTGTTAGTGATATAACAAATGCAGCATTTGTTCCAACATTTATTAAAGAATTTGTCTTAAGTCACCCAATAAATTCGGTATACTTTTGGACTCTGTTCCCTGCAATTGTCATGGAATTATTGACATTTATAAGTTATGCTGTTGAAATATTTAGACCATCTAAAAGAATAGTGAATTTGAATATTGAAGAAAGTAAACTAAAGGAAAAAGATTTTAAAGGCAAGAAATTTAAAAATTATCTTAAAGAAATATGGTTAAATCCCCAATTTTACGAAGAACATAAAAATAATACTAACTTAAAAGATTTGTGGAAAATTACTAAGACTAAATAAAATTGAGTAGAAATACTCAATTTTACTTTATTTTACATTTAATTATTTAGTATATTGTTATTTTAATAAAAATTAGTTATAATAATTATGAGAATAGAGGAGGAGATATAATGAAGGAAGCAACAGGAGAATTAAATATGACGGTTATTACAATTGTTGCAGTTGCAGCATTACTTGCGTTCTTCTATGCAGTTATATGGCCAAACTTACAAGCTGGTATGACTTTATCTTCAGCATGTAGTGCAGCTAATGGACAAGAGTATAAGGTTCAAAACGAGGATGGAAGTAAAATTGATTGTAAAAATGATCAATGTACTTATACAACAAAGAGTGGCAAAGCAACTTCAAGAACATGTAAAGATAATAAATAATAAATTATGAAAGAAGCAACAGGAGAATTAAATACAACTATAATTGTTATTGTGGCCGTTGGAGTCCTAATGGCCTTTTTTTACTATACTATATGGCCAATCATAAAAACTAATTTAAATAATACAAGTAAATGTAGTAAAGCAATATGTGAACCGTGTAATAACAAAAAAGGTAAATGTGAATTTGTAAAGTGTCACTTAAGTAATAGTGATGAATATTTTGAATGCGTATATAAAGGATAAGGTGGTTAAATGAAAGAATCGTTAGGTGGAATATCAATTTTTCAAATTGTTATTGTTTTTATTCTCTTATTTACTGCTATAATGAGTTTAACTATTAATCATACTAAAGCATTTGGAGTAAAAGATGAAATAATAAATATCTTAGAAGCCGAATCAGAAGAAAGCGTTAAAAATGGTAAATTAAGTAATAAAACTATTGATAAAATAGTAGAAGCCCTAGAAACAGGTGGATATAGAACTACTGGTCATTGTCCTAGCGATTATGTTGGATATGATAGAAGTGGTAAAGAAACATCAAAAAATGCTTCATTTTGTATTAAAGCGGTATCTGCAAATAATTCTTATTTAGAAGATTTAAGAATAAAATGCAAAAACAATAAGTGTGTGGTTACTGAAGGTAATAACCCAGTTATGGTTTATTTTAACATTAAATTATTTTATCAATTAGATATTCCAATAATTAGAAACATATTTAATTTTACGATTAATGGTTCAACTAAATTAATGTATGGGTGATTTATGAGAGAAGCGACAGGAACAACAACTAGTATGAAGATGGCTTTTGCCTTTACAATTTTATTTGCTGCATTCTTAGCTATTGCTATAACCTACAATAAAGCATTTAAATTAAAAAATGAAGCATTATCTATATTAGAAAAATATGAAGGTGTAACAGAGAAATCTTTGGGCATCATAAATAATTATTTAAAAAATAATGGTTATCGTACAAAAGGCGGATGCACTAGTGATGAATTTGGAGTAGATAGCTTAGATGTTAGTAGTTATGAAAAACCAGCAAATGGTAAGAAATATTACTATTGTATAAGTTATTATTGTAATAGTAATTGTAAAATAAATGGTGACAATAAAATATATTATAAATTTAGATTGTTTTTTAAGTTTAATCTTCCTTTTTTAGGAGAATTAACTACGTATAATATCAATGGTGAAACAAAACCGATTAAGTTATATAACGAAAGTCAAAAATTAAAGTAGGAGGAAAATATGAATATAATAGTAGCAAATAAATATCAAACATTACTTAGTACATTAAATATTGATGTAATGAAAAATATAAACGGAGAATTTGCAGTTCAAGATTTAGTTAGTCAGTTTAATAATTTTTACTATAATAAAATGATTATAGATATAACAGCAATTAAAGGATATGAAAATATTAATGTAATGCGTGAATTATCATTAAATTTTGATATGACTAAAGTAATAATATTATTAGATGATTCTGCTAAAGTGAATTCTAGTATGTATCTTTCTCAATTAGTATCAATGGGTATTTATAACTTTACAAGAAGCGTTGATGCTATACCATTTCTAATTGAAAATCCTAACAGTTATAAAGATGTAGCTAGTTATCAAAATATTAATGAAAATTCTGCAACATTTACTGATTCAATAAAAGATAGTACTCCAGTCAAATTAGAACAAAGAGTAATTGGATTTAAAAATGTTACTGAACATGCAGGAGCAACGACATTAATATATATGTTAAAGAAACAATTACAAGCCAAATATAAAGTCGCAGCTATTGAAATAAATAGTAATGATTTTGAATATTTTAATGATAAAACTTTAGAAAGTGCAGACTTTATGAATGTTTCTTCAATGATTCAAAATAATAATGATAAAGAAGTAATATTTGTAGATTTAAATGATGGTGAAGAAAGTTTATGTACAGAAATAATATACTTAATTGAACCGGGTATTATTAAATTAAACAAATTAATTAGAAACAATAAAATGGTATTCCAAACTCATAAAAACGATAAGATTATCTTAAATAAGAGTACATTAAATAGTCATGATGTATCTGATTTTGAATTTGAATCAGGAAGTCATATCTTATTT
>JAEEGF011964545.1_pt1 | contig 14330 bp, 11 predicted proteins | sample 9134171 | NCBI WGS metagenome assembly JAEEGF01 (sample SAMN16246542, study PRJNA631951) | gut metagenome | biome: gut microbiome; feature: rumen; material: AP-attached | host: Bos | place: Iran: Karaj | collected 2018-10
CATATTATCCCGCTCATAGCTCCTTGCCTCCGGTTTTAGTCATCTTAGGCGGCTGATGAAATCGTTCAAGGTAAGTCTCAAAAATTTCCCTATTCAATAGAACAAACCCATCTACTCTGTAAATTGCACCTGCCTTATCAGCTAGCTCTAAGAGCTTTTTATGCTCGATGCTGTAAACATACTCAGCTTCCTTATATCTGTAGAACTTTCTGCGGAGCTTTCTGACTCCACGAATTACCTGGTCTTTTTTATCAATATCCATGTACTCATCAATAACATTACTCATTTCGCATTCTCCTTTAATTTGCCGGGCACAGATCTATGTATTTCCTGATCTTTTCGTAGTCATACATGATGTAGCCATCTACATTTCTTTTGGCATTGGCCCGCTCTCAAATATCTCTGGCCGTATTCTCTCCACAGCTGAGCTTATACATCAACTGATCAATCCTGATATAATCAGGGTCTCCAAAAACTGTTGGTGTTCTTTTTAATCTTCCCATGATCCTGCCTCCTTGATTATTGTGTTGATGAAGCCCTGGTACATGTCATGTCTTTTTTGAAATACAAAAAGAGTCATCTTTGAATTTCTTCAAAAATGACTCTTAAAACTGTTACCTTATTTTATTTATCGCATCATTTTGTGCACTGTAAAAACCCTTACTGCACTGCAATTTACACCCATTCTGCTGTCAAATTTGCTGTCAATTTCCATATCAGCCTTTGAAAGCCGCATGGTTACTGGGCTTTTCACTTCATGGACTTGAGCGTCGGGACGGATTAAGGGAGTTCGTACGTCCTTATCCATCCTTGTCCCATGCTCTCCATACAGCTCCAAATCAGCACCTTTTTGAAATACCGTCCTTGTCCGTCATAATCCACGACCGTGTGGTAATCCGCGGGTCAATCACTATAACCCCGGTAATGAAATGGAGCCTGATGGAATATTCAATTCTTGAAAACTATGCAGCCAAAACAGGCCACTTACAAGATGAAAATCTTATCTTCAATGTTGTGAATGACTTCCTTCTTTTTCTCCTCTGTGCAGTCGGCGTAGATGTCCAATGTGGTCTGGATATCCTTATGACCCATAATGGTCTGGATGACCTTCACATTGGTCTCGGTCTCACACAGTCTAGTGCAGAAGGTATGTCTTAAATGATGTGCCGAAATTCTGGGAAGGATCAGAGCATTTCTCCCCTCTTTTCTGGCGTTGGCTTTCTCTTCTTCATTATAGTCATCTATAAGAGAATGGATCGCCCTATTTACTTCTACCGGTAATGTGACTGTACCATTTGAGCTGGCAAAAACAAATCCTGAATAGCCTTCCACCTCCTGAGTGCAGAATCCTGTAAGCTGCTGGAGCTGGTACTCTTCGAGGAAAGCGTCATACACCTGCTGGATCATAGGGACTGTTCTGCATCCTGCCTTGGTCTTGGGAGTGTTGATGTGGAGTGTTCCACCTTCCTCATCCACTCTGCGATGGACCAGGTTGTGGTTCACATCTATGGTACGCTTCTCAAAATCCAGATCTTCCCACCGAAGGCCGAGGCACTCCCCGCCATTATTAATCTATGACAGCTTAATGCAAACTCCTTTCAGGCATTCCGAGTCAGAACTACTACCAACTAAAAATTCATATTCTGTATCCTCAAGAATCCAGCCGCCGGTTGTTTCATCATAATATTTTAGTTCCTCAAGGGGAATTTCAATTACTACCTTTTTATCCTGACCTGCAGATAAATCAACACGAGCAAAGCCCTTTAATTCTTTCACATGCCGTTCCACCTTTGAATTTGGAACGGATACATAAACCTGCACAATTTCAGTACCATTGCATTTTCCCGAATTCTGCACAGTAGTCTCCACAATAACCTTATCAGAATCAGCATTTGCACTAACATCACCATATGTAAACTTGGTGTAACTCAGCCCATATCCAAACGGGTAAGCAGGCTTATTTCCATCTCTGTCCAGCTTTCGATAACCGTGATCAAAGTCATAGTAAATCTCATTTGCTTTAAAGAAATCAACTTCCTGCAGATGCTTCTCATCTGCAGGAATAGAAAACGGAAGCTTACCTGATGGATTAACATCACCAAATAATACTGATGCCAATGCATTTCCCCCCTCCATACCTGAATACCAGCCATAAAGGATTGCAGCAACGCTGTCCTCCCATTCCTTAGTTAAAATCATGCTTCCACATACTAATACCGCTACGGTATTGCTGTTAAGTTCTCCAGCAGCTTTTATAGCTTCGACTTCTGCAGTTCTAAGCGCTAAACTCTTCCTATCTCCACCTACCGGCTTACCATCATCAGAAGTGTAAGATACGTTTGACTGTCCTGCAGCTGCCTTGTTCATGATCATTCCCATAAGCTTATTTCCATTATTTGTAAAACCACGCGCCATAAGCTCTGTAGAATTAATATCACTGTCAGGCATTACATATTCACCCTCATCGTTGTAATCATTGCCGACTATAGCAACTACAGCATCACACTCTTTAGCTAATGACTTAATCTTTTCGATTTCATTTTCATCAACATGAATTACCTCTGTAGCGCTGCTAACTGCTTTTTTAATACCATCTAATGCTGTTACAACGTTAGGCGGATATACATTACTGCTGCCGTGATCCCCTGTGTTTGCCTGGCTTGCAAGATGACCAATTACAAGAAGTTTTTTAATATCTTTCTTAAGAGGTAAGGTGTTGTCATTATTCTTGATCATAACAACTGATTCCTCAGCAGCTTTTCTTGCAAGATCAACATGATCTTTGCATGCCACTAAAGACATATCATACTTAATTGGATCATTGGTGTTTTCAAATGTAAGAACAGTTTTAAGCACTCTTAAAACAGCCTGATCAATTACCTTCTCATCAAGTTTTCCTTCCTCCACCGCCTTCTTAAGTTCAAGGCCAAAATGCACAGGAATTGGCATCTCCATATCCATACCGGCCTCAATTGCCTTGACTCCATCGCGAAGGGCAAAAATAAAGTCAGTAATTGTAAAACCTTCAAAGCCCCAGTCATCTCTCAATATCTTAGTCAAAAGGTGTTTTGACTCAGATGCCTGGTCTCCACGAAATCGGTTATAGGATCCCATTAATGAAGCGCAACCATTGTCTACACACTTCTTAAAGTGTGGGAGATAAACTTCTCTAAGAGTTCTTTCTGAGCAGTCTACATCTACATAAAAACGCCGGTTCTCCATGTTGTTAACTGCATAATGCTTTGCGCATGCCATTACATTGTGCTTTTGCACCCCCTTAACCAGTTGTACTCCCATTTCACCTACTAAATATGGATCTTCACCATAAGATTCCTGAGCTCGTCCACCTGCAGGATGCATCAAAAGATTGATGCATACACCGGCAAAGTAATTAGCGCCCTGGGCTCTGGCCTCCTTACCTATAGCCTCACCAATTTTCTCTTCAAGCTCTCTATCAAAGCTTGCAGCTCTTGCCATAGAAACAGGAAAACATGTAGAATTTCCCATTACTACACCTCTTGGACCATCTGTAAATGCCACCGGGGAAAGCTTAAGCCTTTTGTTTCCATGTGACTCAATTGGTACAGGGTTATAGGTTCTTTTATATTTGATATTGTCTCTTAGCATCTTCCAATCGCCACTTAAGTACATCACCTTGTCCTTAAGAGACATTTTTCTTATTAAGTCTTCCGCCTTCTTTTGAATCTGCTCTTCTGTTAGATTACATTCTTTTTGAAACATTTATATTACCTCCAAGGTTAAATCTCATCATTATATGTATGAATCCTGACCCTATATAACTGTGGATCTGCCATTGTAAAATTGGTGCCCTCATCACCATTTAGCCTTCTGCCTCTAACCCAGCATTCATCTACAAATTTTCCTTCCTCAAATTCCAGAATATCGAAATTCTTAGCGTCACCGGGAATTATTGAAACAGCAGCCTGATAGCCAATGATAAAGTATTCTTCTTCACTCATCTTAACTGCCAGAATAACGCCATTACCATTTAATTGCAGATATGGATGTTCAAAAACACCTGCTATCTTTATTTTTCCAAAATCCATTGTAGATTCAGAAGATGCACGTTCTGCACATAATGCCTGCAAATCGTCAGTTCCATATCGATTTGCTAAAACTGGCATCATTGCGCTCAATGTTTTTCCAAACCATGAATATATTCCATAATCCTGTGGTGTCTTTAACGCCGGATCATTTACGTCCATCCCAAACAAAAAACCTTGAACCATGGTAAATGGCTTACCAATATCATCAAATCCAAAAGGCGAGTACCCCATAGCGTGATAATGACCGATACAATATGCCAGTCTGGATGCTGCATAAGAATGTGTGGCTGCCTCAGGAATAAAAAGAGGCTGACTTTTTGAATAATCGTCACATACATCCATAAAATCCGGCACATATATGTCAGGAGAGAATACATCTATCGCAGGTGCACAATATCTCCAAACTTCATGCATTCGAGATACCGGACCTCCGCTTGGATACTGTCCGGGTTTTTCTCCTTTATGGGCGAGCCAACAGTTTGCAAATGTGGGCAGTTTGTATTCTGCCATGCCTTTTACTGCTACATAGTTGACATATTTAGATATATGATATGCACTAAATACCTCATCTGCTACTGCGCCAAACACCTCGCTCCAGTTTCCGCTTTTCTTTGATGAAGTGATGGCTTCTCTCACATCCTCATGCATGCTGTCAGTGTTATTTCTCATGTACTCAGCAAACTCATCCGGAACACCACTTTCAAAAGCCAGATCAGCTTCGTCAGAAACCTCTCTGCTATTTCCCAATAATCCGGTCTCATTCTCTACCTGGATACCAATAACGGTTCCAAAACTCTCATCAACATCCTTTATGTGTCGCATTAATTTTGAAAAGGCATTAGCATCTGCATGCATGGTTTCCTCACACAAATATGAAAGAGAATAGTACGGCATTGTGTATGGTCCCATACTCCTAAGACTCTTTGCTTCCCCTTTCACAATTTCTGCTCTCTTAAATCTTTTACGGTCACGCTTTACCCACTCCGGAGCATACATCATCTCTGCATTTTTCCATGAGCCGAACCACAGGAATATAATTCTTTTGTTATTAGTTCTCGCCTGATTAATCAGTGCATCAGGAATAGAAAAATCAAATTCTCCTTCTTTAGGCTCTGTAAGTTCCCAGGTCAAAGGTAAAAGCAGTGTGTTTAACCCCAGTTCATCTGCAATTTTCCAAATACCCTCCATATATTCTATAGACGATGAGTCAGAATTATGTACTTCACCTGCCACTGCATAAAATGGTTTGTCATCTACAAATAGCACCTTCTTTTGATTGAATAATCTAATTTCAGATAACATTTAATCCTCCTCAAAATATGACATCTCTCTAGCTATTTAAAATCATCTCCTGAAATTTGATGGCCTCATCCCTTGGAATTGAAAAAAATCTTAAGAAATCTGGCAAGGACTTTAATGTTATGCCGGCCATAATTGGAAATACAGGGTTTTCTTCGGTTATTTTTAGTACGTCATACAATTTTAATGTTGCTTCCCGATACCTAACATCCTGCAGAAATTCACCAAGAGTATTGTATATTGTTAACGGTAGTCGAACACTTTCTTCTGACTCAAAAAACATTTCTTCTAGTAGCCTGATATCTCGCGAAGAAGCCCCCACTTGAATGAGGAATGAACCTGTTTCCACTGCAAATTTTTTGAGATGTGGAATGTAATAAGCAAATGCTCTTTCATCAAGTTCAACATTTACTGACTTGGTTTCTCCCGGCGAAAGCTTAACTCTGGCAAACCCTTTTAATTCCTTTTCTGGTCGGATCATATATGACTCATTATCAGAAACATATATTTGAACAATTTCCGTACCTTCATACGTTCCGGTGTTAGTTACATCAAAAGTTACCACTAAGGTCTCACCATTCCTTAGTTTATTCGTATTTAACCGCAAATTGCTATACTGATATGTTGTATATGACAATCCATAACCAAAAGGATACTCCACAGGCATTTTCTTCGTATCATAATATCTGTATCCTTGCAGAATTCCCTCACTGTAACTTACTTCATCATCATATCCCGGAAAATATGGATATGTAGGAGTATGCTCTAAACAAACAGGAAAGGTTTCTGTAAGCTTTCCTCCAGGATTGTATTTACCAAAAATAATATCTGCTATGGCTGCTCCTCCGCCTTCTCCCAGAAGGCCACAATGTAAAATAGCTTTAACTTGCCTTTTAACCTGATCAAGTTCAACAGCAGCCCCACTGAAATTGCACACTATAATATTTTTATTTACCTTTGATATTTCTTCGACCAATCTTAAATGACTATCCGGTAGCTTCATGTTCTTTCTATCTGAACCTTCTGATTCTGTTACAGTGGTTGTCCCCACAAACAAAATGATATTTTCAGCATTAGCCGCTACATCACATGCCTCTTTGATTAATCTTTCATTGATTTCTTCCGATTCATATCCCTTAGCAAAAATACAATTAGAATATTTTTTTAAACAATCCAGCGGAATATCCAATTTTTGAGGATTGGTTGATGAACTTCCACCACCACCAAATCTTGGCTCTATTGCAAACTTTCCTATTACAGCTACCTTATTATTATCTTTTAACGGTAAAATATTATCTTCATTCTTTAGTAGAACGACGCTCTCACGTGCTGCCTTCTGTGCAAGTTCATGATGTTTTTCCCAATCGACAGCTACTTCCTTTTCTTCACGACTGGCCTTATCAATAAGGTCAAGTACTCTAAATGCATGCTCATCAATTTCTTTTTCAGATATAATGCCTTGGTTTATTGCGTCTAATAATTCCTCTGCTCTGGCATATGAGCCCGTCTCCAGATCAAGACCATTCTTATGGGATCTCACCTTGTTTTCAACAGCGCCCCAGTCAGATAATATGACTCCCTCATAGCCGTATTCATCTCTAAGAATTTTCTCAAGCAGATAATTGTTTTCACAGCAATGTGTTCCCCGAAGCTTTGGATATGCCCCCATAATTGTCCATGGCTTAGCATTCTTTACAGTCATTTCAAATGGAGTTAATAGTATTTCTCTTAATGTACGCTCATCCACATTTACATTCATCGTAAATCTGCGGGTTTCCTGGTCATTTGCAACAAAATGTTTGGCACTTGTTCCAACTCCCTGGCTCTGAACTCCCTGTACTATTGCTGTAGCCAGACATCCCGATAGAAAAGGATCCTCAGAAAAATATTCAAAATTTCGTCCTGCCAGTGGTGATCTTTTTGCGTTCATACCGGGTCCCAGGAGAATATGCACACCATAATTATGGCATTCCTCCCCCATCATTTCGCCAAGTTCATATAGCAATGAAACATCCCAGGATGCTGACAATGTTGATTCAGTCGGAACAGCAGTTGCCTCAAGAGTTCTGGACATATTATCAACACTCATTCTGACCCCACTTGGTCCATCTGTAAGTGTAATTTCCGGAATCCCCAGCCTTGAAACTCCATTTAGTGTCCAGTCATCCTTTGCCTGGAGCAGAAACACTTTTTCCTCGATAGTCATTTTGTTTAATATATCGTTTATATCCATAGAAATTGTTCCTCGCATGGTGTAATTCCCTGCTCATTTTGAGCAGGGAATCCATTTGATCAGAGTTAAAAATATTTATTTCTTATTACGTCTGGCTTCCAAATCTGCAGAAATCTGCGGCATCATATTATCCAACTTATAGAATTTCATAAGGACGATAATAATTGCAAAGAATACTGCCGGAATCCAGCTGTAGAGGGCAACAATTGAAGCAGTTGCCGATGCCGACTGTGTTGCAAGTGTCCCATCAAATCCTGCTGCGCCCATAACAAAACCGGTTACAACGCTTGAAAGACCTGCACCAACCTTGCTGGCAAAGCCATTTACTGCAGAGAAAGCGCCTTCAACTCGCTCACCATTTTTCCACTCACTGTAATCCATACATGAAATAACCATTACAGGTGCATAGAACGACAATGGAAGAACTGCAATTGTTCCTAATAGATTTCCTGCAATAATCATTCCCATATTAGCTCCTGCAAAACCCTTGATAATATTACCAACGATACCAATTATTGAACCAATGATAACAACCTTTGAGAATGAAAGCTTTTTAAGAATAGCAGGCATAATAATGAGCATAAACGGTGTTACTAACGAAAGCATACCTACCACACCGGCCTTTGTCACATCACCCACAATGTACTGAAAGTAATATGTTCCAACTGTACCAACCGTGTTGATAAAGTTAAAAAGTAGTACAGCACCTGCAAGAATAAAGATATATTTATTATTCTTAAGTGCCTTTATCAAAGTCTTTATATCAATTTTTTGATTTGCTTCTGTTACAACATCATCACGCTCTTTTACAAATAAGAATCTTCCTATTCCAATAACGCCAAGCGGGAGCGCAAAAATTGCAATCATTTTTAGCCATCCACCTGCGCTTGTCCCCAAAGATCCCATTAGGATTGGAAATACAGTAGAAACAATAACTGTACCGAACATGATTACAATGCCATTAACAGACACCAGAATATTTCTGGCCTCATCGCTTTTTGCTGCACGGCTTATATAAACACTTTCTGAAGCATTGAGCAGTGTCGCAAAAACCGAATTAACCAATGTATATGTTGAAAAAATCCAGATAGATTTTCCTATCATTCCAAGATTTGGACATGAAAACATCATTAATGTTGTGATCCATACGAAGATAATAGAAATTTCATAAGGCCGTGCCTTACCAAATCTGGTATTTGTATTGTCGATGATATAACCGGCAACTAAATCCGTTACTCCGTCAAACAATTTACTAACCAGCAATAACGTTCCTACTAATGTCGCAGGCATAGCCAAAATATTTGTACAGTAATATGTCAAATATCCTACAATTACTATGTTACAAGCCAGTGAAACCCCACGCGTTGTCCAGGCCAATGCCCTGTACCAAGGCAATTTGTCTGAAGCAGTCTGTTTTTTACCCATAAGTCTTTCCCTCCATTTGCTTAAGTGCTTGATTACTTTATATTCAAATTTTACAAATAAAGCTCTTTAGTATATGTCACTATACTGATATAATTATAAATATAATGACTCACTTACAGGCGAGGTGCATATGAAATACGATAAATTATCAGAATCACGATCCAACTATATTAGTTATTTGCAAAAAGAAAAAAAATCTCTGGCAGATAAAAGTGAACACTTCCGAAAAGCATCAAAATCTAATTCCCCATCTGCCTACCTATCTGAATACCAGGTGTATAATTCGGAATATGATCGGGAGCATACGGCCTATTCCAACGAGCAGGCAATGCTTGATGCTATTAGCAACGGAGATATAGACGCCTACACTAAAACAGCCATAAATTCCTTGAAGCAAAGTCTGGGACAATTATCCACCAGCTTTTCAAAATCTATCGAGTATCAGTGCGTCATCGGAATATCTCTTTTTGCCAGAGCCGCCATTAAAGGTGGTGTAGATTCATATGTTGCATATAATTTAAATGATCTCTTTTTACAACGTATTTCAGAGTGCCAGGATGTAGATAACTTCATGAATGTGATGGAAGATGCCATATATACCTTCATAAGTGAAGTTAATAATTCAAAGGCAAAAAAAAATATTCCTGCCTACATTGAGCATGCGCAGCAATATATCAGGAACCACATAAGTAAACCCATCACTATTCAGGCTATCGCAGATGATCTTGCAATCAGCAAAGAGCATTTGATGCGTCAGTTTCACAAATATTCAGGATGTACAGTAAGTGAATACATCAATAGAGAAAGAATTCATGCTGCCAGAAACATGCTCACCTATTCAGATTACACAATTGAACAGATATCAAATTATCTGCAGTATTCATCACAAAGCTATTTCGGAAAAGTTTTCAAAGATATCGTTGGGTGTACTCCTAACGCTTTTCGTAAACATATTCGCTAAATTCAAAGAAAAACTCCGGCATCATTTCCTGATAACCGGAGTTTCCCCACTTATTTTATATGAGATTATTTTGCCACACTTGCGTAGAACCCGCGCATTGCCGGTCTGATCTCTCTAGTGTCCATGATTCTAAATTTGCCATGTAGCGGCAAGTCATTGGATGAACCACCGACCATTACCTCCATATCACCAGCCTCTGTAATCCATTTTCCATCTTTTCCGACAAAAGCAAACTGATCAGCACGAATAGTAAAGCTGATAGTTTTCTCCTGTCCTTTTTTAAGAAACACCTTTGCACTGCCGGCAAATTCCTTGTAAGGACGCATACATGAAGCTAATAGATCAGAAACATAAAGCTGAGCTACCTCTGTTCCATCAAAATCCCCCACATTTTTTACTTTGAATGAAATCGAAACGATTTCATTTGATGCAATTTCTGATCTATCAATAGTCAGATTACTGTATTCAAATTTTGAATACGACAATCCAAAGCCAAAATAGAAAAGGGGTTCCATAGTGGAATCTACATATCTGCAAGCCGAGGTTCCGGTCTTGCCACTATAATAGCTATTGCCGCAATACTGACCACTATAAACCGGAATCTGACCCTCGTTTCTCGGAATCGTTATAGGAAGTCTACCGGATGGATTATAGTCTCCAAAAATTATATCAGCCAGGGCTTCGCCCCCTGTTGTGCCTGGGAACCAGTACTCTAAAATTGCAGCAGCTTTCTCTGCAATCTTCGGACTGCATAGAGGTCTGGCATCCATGTGCACCACTATTACAGGCTTGCCTGTTTCTATAATTGAAAGAACAAATTCCTCCTGAATTCCTGTAAGTCCTATATTATCGCAGTCTATGCCTTCTCCTACTGTACAGCTTCCGCCCCAGCCATATTTTCCTCCGACCGTAACAATTACTACATCGCTTTCATTTGCAAGCTCTATTGCTTCATCAAAGCCTTCCCGATTATTTCCGGCAATATCACATCCCTTAGCGTACGAAAAATCAATTTCCGGCATTTTTTCTTTGAGACATTGGAGGATAGTTTTTGTCGTTGGATATGCTGCTTCGACTGCAGAAAGAGCGGACGGATTATCCATATCCACACTGCTTCCCGGATACTTGGGAGTATCATCCTTAACCGACATACTAATACCTGCCAAATCATCCATGGATGCATTTTCATAACCGGCCTGATCTGCCATTGATCCCGCAATCATCATATCTATTCCGGCAGCATTAGTGTATCCTCCAAATAGATGTCTCACACTATTCGCATGAGGTCCTAAAACAGCAATCTTTTGAGATTTCTTCTCAAGTGGCAGTATTCCGTCATTCTTAAGTAAGATTGTAGCTTCTTTTGCAGCCTTAAGGCTAACTGCCCTGCTCTTTGGCGAATCATACACACTTAATCTGTTAAAATCGGCCCCAGCTCCATCAAGCATGCCAAGGCGAATCTTCACCTGTAATATATGTCTTACCGAACGGTCAATCCATTCCAGGTCTATTTCACCATTCTCAAGACCTGACTCTATATTCTCTGTACTATATCCATTGGGGAACGGGCATTCCATATCAAGACCTGCCTCAAGTGCAGCTCTTCCTCCTTCTTTCATGTCTGCAGCAACTCGTTGTCCCACCATGTGTTCTATAGATGTGTAGTCCGACACAACTATTCCTTTAAATTCCATCTCATCACGAAGAAGGTCTGTAAGAATTTTTTTTGATCCAACAACCATCTCGCCATTGATAGTTCCATAAGAATTCATAACTGAAAGCATATCGCCTTCAGTTATGGCCGCTTGAAAAGGTTTTGCATAAACTTCTCTGATTTCTTTTTCAGTTGCAACGCAGCTTGCCATATTAAGGCCTCCGGAAGAGCACCCATATCCCAAAAAGTGCTTCCCTGTGGCAGAAATCATATCTCCCTCCTGTCCCTGAAGACCTTTTACATAAGCTGTACCAATCATTGCGCAAAGTGTGGGATCTTCTCCGTATGTTTCACCAACCCTTCCCCATCTTGGGTCACGACACACATCGAGAACAGGCGCAAGCGTCTGCTGATACCCCATAGCCCTCGCCTCATCATGTATAACAGACGCAACTTCCTCTACTAGTTCCGGATCAAATGTAGCACCAAGCCCGATTGCGGATGGAAATAATGTTCCGATTCCAGTCAATGACTCTGTATGCACAATAGGCTGTATACCAAGCGCATTCTTAGCTACAGCCTTTATGTTGTCATCCATGATCCTTGCCTGTTCTTCTCTTGAAATTCCAAATAAGCCGATATTAGCAACACCAAGACCATCAGGGAATTGATCTGCCTTAAGCTCCGATCCTATAGTCATGAAACATTGAAGCTGTGCTATTTTTTGCTTTAGTGTCATCTGCTTCAATATCTCATCGGCTCTCTTTTCAATTTCTAACCTCTTTGCATCATTGATTTTTTTTGGCATAAAAGCTCCTCCATTATGCATCGAATTGCAATGTTTTTATGCCTCTATTAAACCAGATCATCAATGGAAGCTATATTATTAAAATGATATCTTTCTCAATAAAATGATTTATTTGACAAGCTTCTAAGCAGATTCCTGTAATTTTTATAAATCCATTATGGAAATGGTCTCCCTCCGGGTGTCGTACCAATTATGGAAAGAAACCTCAAAGCTTGATACTTCCATAACTTCTGTATCGATATCAGAATTTATTCCAAGGTCAGCAAAAGAAGAAGCCAGGAGATGAGCTGCTATCATAATTTATAGCTATTCACCGATTATTAGAAACATTAAGATCAGACAGATATTTTACAATGGCATCTGCTACTTCGTTTATATCGTCATCCACCCAGCGTTGCCTGGAGCTATCAACTCTTTTCAAATATTGTTTATCTTTAAATGTATTCGACACTCGAGTAATAATTTCTCCCATCGTGTTTTCTCTCATTCCAGAGTCTGAAAATATATAGTGGTCAATCAAATTTAAAAGCTTATCTCTTTTAGCAACTGTCTTTTGATAATACATGTCGTAAATATCCTTGTATCTTCGACTATTGCTGCCAAATATCAGAAGAGAACGCAATTTCTCTGTAAAAGACTGTTCAACTGTGTTTTTCAACAGGCTCGCCCCGTTTTCATCCATACAAACATCAAAGCAGTACTCTTCCAGTTCGACGTCCAGATCCTTATGTACCCCAATGTCGATCTTGCTGCTGATGCTGTTTCCGGATTCATCAGTGATCAGTACTTCTATACTTTTCCCATGATAATCCTGATGTTTTAGTTCTTTGATATCGCCGGTGATTGCAATATTGAGCCCATCTATGCAGTTTAATTTCTCTACAAACAGTCTTATAGATTCATCAGAAATAGAATAATGGATAAAGTCCAGATCTATGTCACGTGTTGCCCGCCTGTTATTGTTAGTAATACTACGCATGACAACGCCACCTTTTATTGTAACATTCCTGTTTAGCGGTCCAATCGATATAGCCTTCAAAACAACATCCTGACAGACCCTAGCTGCGGCAAGTTCTCTTGTCAGGCCATCTTCCATGTACATATCTATCATTTCATTTATATCCAATTTACATTACCTCCTCATCCAGGGCTTTGGAAATCATTTTGCTTTTAGGGAATTTTTCGGCATACTCCTGGATCCGCCATATTTCAAGGTCCCCAATTATTCCCCTATAATTTAACAGAATCTCTTTATAGATGTCATAAGGCATAGAATTCTTATTCCGAAGAAGTTCGATGAGCATGCGTTCTTTATCATATACTCTTATAACAGCTCCATTCTTTTCTATTTCCTGTACTCCAAGTGGTAAAAGATCCTGACGCACATATAGCTGCTCCACTCTCTTATCTGTAATCCGAGCCGCTTTGGAAGATGTCGCGAGAGAATATTTCTCTGGTATCACATCTGTAAGACCGTGAATATAGAAAGCATATTCTCCTGCAAGTATGGCTTTTGGATATTTTTTTAATATAACTTCCAGCTCATTATTGTACTTTCGACTTGAATATATCCCATTTTCAATTTTAAAAACTACACCTGAATCTATGGCCTTCTTGAGTTTATAATCTGAGCCGTATTCTTTTATTGCTTCTTCATATGACAGAATCATTTTAAGTAATCCTCGGTAAAAAATGTTTTTATTCCTACTTTTACTTAAATATACTCTGTACATAGAATTAATTCAAGTAAATGTCGGTAATATCATATTTTTTACCGGTATTTACTCTATACTTTGTTCAGCTCTTTTAGACTTAAGCAAAGCTAGTAGATCATAGTTTGCCTGCTTCTATATCATGTTTCCAAAGCTCTACTATACTGTTAT
>JAEEGF010515593.1_pt1 | contig 14328 bp, 9 predicted proteins | sample 9134171 | NCBI WGS metagenome assembly JAEEGF01 (sample SAMN16246542, study PRJNA631951) | gut metagenome | biome: gut microbiome; feature: rumen; material: AP-attached | host: Bos | place: Iran: Karaj | collected 2018-10
AAAACCAACGTCTTGTTGTTGGCAAAAGCAAACTTACCTTCGGCCTTCGGGGTGAGGCGCATGATGGCATCGGCCTGCACCTTCTGGAGTTTCTCTTCAGGTATGTCCTGCGAGAAGATGATGCGCACTTCCGTCTTGCGCGAAATGGTGCCGCTGGTGTAGGCGGATACAAACTCATTGAAGTCGGGCGTGCCGGTGTCCTCTTGTTTCGGAGAACATTGGCAGAGGAGCAAAAGAACTCCTGCCCAAAGAATTGAAATAAGGAATTTGTACATATTGTGTGAAGTTTTATAAGTTAGTTTCCTGTTGAATTCTATTGTTTCGTGCGGTCGAATCGTCCAAGTCCGCAGGTGGATACACTCAGGATCCTACCTCGCGGTTTTTGTGCGGTTTTAACGAGGTCACTATTGCCCTATTGTACGTCTTTGATTGAATCAGACCATTATCTTGGTTCAATCAATACCCAATCGATACCCAATCGATACCGCGATAGACTGTCAGCATAGGGGCGAGGTGGTCGGCGAGGAGGAATAGTTTCTGTTCTATTTCACCCGAAACAGGATGCTCTTCTTGGTGCCGTGGTCATCGATGATGGTGAGGGTATGATCACCTGCGGAAGGGGAGAGCGCCAACTCGTGATTGCCCTGAGTCTGACCGACATAGGTGTCGTCGATGTGCCAGAACAAGGTAGCTTCGGCATCGCGGCTCACAGCTTTCATGACTACTTTTTCGGCCTTTCCACCAAAGGAGCGGGGCAGGACTACCGTCGAACCATGTTCGGGGGTGATGATGCTGAGTTGTTCTTTGCTACCCCCCTGACAGTCAGGTCGTAACGGCGGGAGAGGTCGATAGGTGGCGGTGTGCCCGGCATAGTAATATTCCTGGGTGGGAGGCAGGATGAAGCGACTTTCGGTGTGGATGTTGTTGACCGACTCGCCGCTGCTGTTCACTTGCCATCGACCATCGGCAGATAGGTGAACTAACTGACAATAGGGACAGGTGCTGGTCTCCTGACAGGAACGTGGTATCCAGAGGGTCTCGGTGTCGGCGCAGAGTTCGGATGCCAGGTGACCGCTGTAACGGCATATCTTGCTGTCTTTCAAGTCGTTGATTGGTTCGACAAACCAGTCGGAACCAGGCAGGGCCGTGAAGACGTCGAACATCACAGGACCGGCATGTCCCACTCCGGTCAGTCCGGCACGCCCTTCGCCCGTGGAGTTGCCCACCCAGACACCGACCACGTAGCGGGACGTTGTACCAATGGCCCAGGCATCGCGTGCACCCCAACTGGTGCCGGTCTTCCAAGCTACCTGTTTCATGGAACTGAACTGATGCCAGTCGGCCTCTTCTTCGGGGCGGTTGAGTGCACTCATGGCACGATAGGCATACCAGATGGCTCCTGCCTGAAGGCGTGATGTGCTCCGTTGGACGCTTCGTTTTTCTGGTAACTGGCTGAGCCTCAGGGGATGCATGTCCGAGTCGTAGGACGGATGACCTTCGTCTGCATAGTGATTCAACGTGCGTGAGAGGGAGGCATACATGCCAGCCATGTCCCAAAGGGTGCTTTCTGCACCTCCTAAGATGAGGGAGGCACCATAATGCTCTTCGTCGTAGGTCAAGGTGGTCAATCCTGCCCAGCGCAGAACGGAGAGGAATCGGCCAATGCCATATTTGGCCAACATACGCACCATCGGAACATTGAGGGAACGGGTCACCGCCTCGTCGGCGTGGACAATGCCGTTGTACGACTTGCTATAGTTCTGAGGGGTGAATCCGTTGAGGTTCAAGGGGGTATCGGCAAAGATCATGCGCGGCGTAATCTCTCCGTCGGACATCATGGCGGCATAGAGGACGGGTTTGAAGAGACTGCCTGTGCTGCGCGGACTCATGACATTATCTACTGACGATGTGCTTGAGGGCTGACTGCTGTTGCCTACATAGGCGAGGACGTTGCCGGTCTCTACTTCGGCGACGATGACAGCGATGTCGTTGATATAGTTCGACTTATAGCGGAGGGAATACTGGTCGGCTATCTGTTGGACCACTTGTTGCAAGCTAAGGTCGATGGTGGTGCTGACGGCTTTGCCTTTATGGCGCATGGTCAGATGGTCCAGTAATTGCGGTGCCCGGTTGGGGATAGGCATAGGCGCTTCGGGTAGGGGTTCACAAAGCGCTAAAGTGTATTCCTGGTCGGGCAAGATGCCGTTGTCGTGTAACTTGGTTAGCAGGGCGTTGCGTTTGGCTTGCAACTGTGAGCGGTTGCGGCTCAGGTGAATGAGTGCTGGCGAATTGGGCAAAACGGCCAAGGTGGCATGTTCGGCCCAGGTGAGGTTGGAGGCATCGCGACCGAAGTAACGCCAGGCGGCGGCGTTCAGTCCTACGGTGTTGCCTCCGAATGGGGCATGTGAAGCGTAGAGGCGAAGGATGTCGTTCTTGCTGTAAGTCAATTCAATATCGATGGCCCAAAGTGCTTCGATGAACTTCTGCCCTAATGTGCGTTTCTGGTTGCCCCGAGCCATGCGCGCCAACTGCATGGTGAGGGTACTGCCGCCTTCCGAGACTTGTCCCTGCCGGATATTGGCAAGCAGGGCACGGCATATGGCGATGGGATCTATTCCCCAATGATATCGAAACCTGCGGTCTTCGCAAGTAACGATACATTGGGCAAATTTATAGGGGATGCTGTCTGCTTCGGGGAAACGCCATTGCTCGTCGTCGGCAATGCGTGCTCCAATCAGATTCCCTTGATAGTCAGTAACAACGGTGGCCGTCGGACTGTCGAACAAGGGACGCGGCACCCAAAGATGTAGTGCTATGAGGGCAGACAAAAGAAGTCCTGCCGAGATGACCCAACGTCGCTTTTGCTTGACCCTCATAGTCTATTGGTACAATCTTATAATTGGAGGGAAAGGGTGACTACACTGTGGGCTGGGATGGTTACGGTCATAGTGCCATCCTTCTTGACCTTGTAGTCCTTGAATGCCTGTGTGCTGACGGCATTGGGGGTGCCGAAGTCGTTGTGTGCATGTACATCCTTGGAAGTCAGCACTTCGGCGTTCTTCACGGCTCCGCACTTCTTGCCGTCCAGGTTGACAGCTACGACGTGGCTCTTGGCTACATCGAGGTTGCTCAGACTGATGGTGAGGACACCCTCCTTGACCGAGGCCGACTGAGAGACAACAGGAACTTGCTCTTTGTCGTTGACGCGAATCTTTTCGCAAGTCAGTTCGCCGGGGACGAACTTGCCCTCCTTATGTGCCTTGTACATCTTGAAGACGTAATAGGTAGGGGTGAGCACGCATCCGTCTTCGGGGTTCTTCTCGTTGGTCAATATCATGGACTGTAGCACGTTGACTACCTGAGCGATATTGGCCATCTTGACACGGTCGGTGTACTTGTGGAAGATGTCGAGCGAGGAAGCAGCAATGACGGCGTCGCGCATGGTGTTTTGCTGATAGAGCCAACCCGGATTGGTGCCTGGTTCTACATTATACCATGTGCCCCACTCGTCGAACATGATAGCGACATTCTTCTTGGGGTCATACTTGTCCATCACGGCACAATGCTTGCGGATGATGTCCTCAATCTCCAACGACTTGGAGACAATCTCGTAATATTGCTGGTCGTTGTACTGAAGGGCGGAACCCTTCTTGCCCATCGGGATGCCAGTGATCGGGTCATCCTCCGTACCCCAGTCACGTACGGCATAGAAGTGAACCGAGATACCGTCCATGTTGTGACGGCACTCCTTCATGGCCACGTCCATCCAATGGGTGTCACCACCATTGGCACCCGAGGCAATACGGAACAGTCGGTTCTCACCATAGTTGCGTGCATAGGTATTGTAACGGCGATAGAGGTTGGTGTAATACTCAATCTTCATGTTGCCGCCGCAACCCCACGATTCGTTGCCTACACCGAAATATTTGACGTTCCAAGGTTTCTCGCGACCGTTCTTGCGGCGCAATTCTGCCATGGTGCTGTTGGTATCACTGTTCATATATTCCACCCACTTGGCCATTTCTTCGACGGTGCCGGAACCGACGTTACCCGAGATGTAAGGTTCGCAACCAAGCATCTCGCACAGGTTCAGGAACTCGTGTGTGCCGAAGCTGTTGTCCTCGACGGTGCCGCCCCAGTTGGTGTTGACCATGCGTGGACGCTGTTCCTGTGGACCAATGCCGTCCATCCAGTGATACTCGTCGGCAAAACAGCCTCCTGGCCAACGCATGACAGGTACTTCAAGTTCCTTCAATGCCTCGAAGACGTCCTTGCGGTAACCTTCGATGTTCGGAATCTTGGAATCCTTGCCGACCCAGATGCCACCATAAATGCAGCGACCTAAGTGCTCGGCAAACTGTCCATAAATCTCTTTGGGAATGATGTTCTCGGCCTTGTCAGGATGCAAGGTGAGTTGTACGTCCTGTGCAGAAACCGTACAGATAGCAGCAAAAGAAAGAATGCTGGAAATAAGGATGTTTTTCTTTTCCATAATGTTTGTTAAAGCATAAAATCCCCTTCTCTGCTAAGCAGGGAAGAGGATTGTCGGGTTATTCATATTGTACGATGATGTACATAGGTAAATTCATAATTGACAATTGTTAGTCGACAATTGGCAGAGAGGTCTCCTGCGGTCTTATTTCTTGAAGACATAGACTTGGAAAGCCTTGGCTGGAACCGAAAGTACGTTGACGTCGTTGCTCAGGATCTCGGTCTTTGGAGCAATCTTCAATGGATCGTCCAACGAGTTCTCGGCATCCATCTGGTAGGAAGAGAGGGTAATCATCTCGACCTCCTTGTACCCTGCCTTGATGTCCTTTGCCTTGCCCGTCCAGTTCAAGCGGATGGATTGGTCATCGTTGCTCACGTTAGCTACCTTGAGGATGACGGCGTTCATCGTCTTGTCGAAACAAGCGGTGGCAAAGAGTCCGTCTTGACCGTCCTGACCTGCCAATGGCTTCTGGTTCATGGTGCAAGAAAGTACGTTGGTACCCTTATAGACGCTATACAACTGCTGAACGAAGTAACTGCAAGTCTTGAACATATTGGTGTTGTCGTACCAGATCATGTCTGGACGCCACTGCCAACCCTTGACGTGAGCAAAGAGAGGAGCGTAGGTGCACATGTGTACGATGTCGGCATTGCGCTCGAAGCCTGTCATGAAAGCAGCCTCGTAAAGCGAGGTCTCGAAGTGGTTCCACTTCTTGCCTTTGCCGTGGCAGGCATACTCGCCAGCAAAGATCTTTGGACCCTTGCGGTCGTAGCTGTCGTAACGTAACGCACCGCAGTTCAGGAGCTTACCATCACGATCCTTGGCCTTGCCCAGGAACCATTCCTCATTGCGATAGTAGTGTTCGTCGTAGAGGTCAACGCCCAACTCCTTCATGCGAGGCTGGAGCATGTCGAACTTCCAACCCTCTGAGTCAGGACCTGTGGTACCGATGTACTTAATCTCGGGATGCTTCTTGGAGAGCACCTCCATGAACTTCTTGAGTCGGCTGGTGAAGACAGGATTGTCCTTCTCGTCCCACTGCTCGTTGCCTACGCCGAGATAGTGCAGGTTGAATGGTGCAGGGTGACCCATGTCGGCACGAACCTTACCCCAGGTGGTGTTGACGTCGCCATTGGCAAACTCGATGAGGTCCAACGCATCTTGAATATAGGGGTCGAGGTCTTCGACAGCAACATGTACTTGCTTCTCGTTTCGGATGTCGTTCTGGTACTGGCAAGAGAGACCGCAGCTGATGACGGGCAATGCCTCGCAACCGAAGTCCTCGCACAACAGGAAGTACTCGAAGAAACCGAGTCCGTAGCTCTGATAGTAATCAGGGAAATAGCGCTTGGTGAAAGTGTAGTGCCAACGGTTCTCGTTCAATGGACGGTTTTCGACAGGACCGACGGTGTTCTTCCACTGATAACGGGTTTCGAGGTCAGTACCCTCGACGATGCAACCGCCGGGGAAACGGAATACGCCTGGTTTCAAGTCGGCCAATGCCTGAGCCAAATCCTTGCGCATACCATTCTCGCGGCCCTTCCAGGTATCGACAGGGAAGAGGCTGACGTGCTCCAGGTCGGTAGTCACCTTGGCGTCACCCCAAACACGGAGATGAGCTTCGCCAAAGGAACGACGTGGTTTGAGGACGGCGGTATATTTCTTCCATTCCTTACCACTCACTTCGATACCGGCATTGCCCAATTTCTGATCTTCGCCCATGGTAGCATTCTCTACCAAGTCAATCCAAATCTTGGACTTGCCTCCATCAGGAACGCGTGCCCAGACCGAGAAACGATATTCCTCGCCGCCCTTCAAGCCCATGCCGAAGAAGCCACGGTTTTCAATCATCGTGTGCTTGTGTGCGTGACCGGCTGGTTCCAGACGTACGTAATGTGGATTTTTGTCAAATGGACCGTCGGCAAGCACGGAAACCTTGCCCGAAACGTCCCAACCAGCTAAATGGTTCGGAAACTCGAAGGAGCGGTTGACAACCAATTCTGCATACAAGCCACCGTCGGCGGCGTAGTTGATGTCCTCGAAGAAGATGCCGTACATGGTCTTCTGTATCGGAGCACCCATCTTGCTGACATTGATTTCGAAATTGTGTTCAGCGGCCATACCCATTGTCGCCAACATGGCAGCCAAACCTAAGGTAACTATTTTTTTCATAAGCTTATATGTGAATGATTTTCTTTATCTTAAAAGTAAGGAAGGGGAGTGAAAGTGAAGAGAAAGGGGAGAGAACGGGACATTTGAAGTATAACCAGAGTCTCTTGTTCCCATTTGTTTATGCCTCTTCCTCAAAGAATATCTCTTCCGGATATTCAATTTCCTCCAGAAAGAGACCCTTGGCGGGAACGGAATCCCCTGCTGTACAACGGTTTTTCTGTTCGATGACCTGTGCAAACTCCTGAATGGTCATGCGGTGACGCCCAACCTGAATCAAGGTGCCCACGATGGCACGCACCATGTTACGGAGGAAGCGGTCGGCCTTGATGGTGAAGACATAGTCATATTCCCAACCTTCGACCGTCTGCTCGGCTGGTCGTGCTGTCCAATAGGCCTCCATGATCTTACAGTTGTTGGTCTTGGTATCGGTGTGCAGCTTGCTGAACGAAGTGAAGTCCTCGTAGCAGAAGAGTTTAGCACAGGCATGGTTCATCATTTCGATGTCCAATGGTTCGTACATCCGCATCACGAAGTCGCGGTTGTAGAGCGCCTTGTGCGTGGTTATGTAGTAACGGTATGTGCGCGAGATGGGTGAGAATCGGGCATGAGCCTCGTCGCGGACAGGGATGATCTTCTGAATCACAATGTCTGCAGGAAGCACTTGGTTCAACTTGAATGTCAGCGTCTTGAGTTCTTCGGCCGACAGTTCCAGTGGGGTGCTGGTATTGTTCTCCGACCCTGTTTCAGTCGCGTTTCCCGTAGGTGCAGTTTCTGGCTGTACATCCGTTTTGGCGGCTTTCTCTGTAGTTGCTGCTGTGCTCAACTCTTCTGCCTCTTCCGGCTCGCGTACTGCCTGATTTTCAGTGAGGGCGAAGTGTGCCACCATTTGCGAGGCATGAACCCCCGCATCGGTACGCCCTGCGCCTACAATGAATATCTGCCGGCGAAGGAGCATCGAGAGTTTTTGCTCGATAGTCTCTTGCACCGTCACGGCATCCGGCTGAGTCTGCCAGCCGTGGTAGTTCGTTCCGTCGTACTGTAGGTAGATGAAATATTTCATGAGATTAAATATTAAATACTAAATAATAAATATTTGATTGTCGGTAAAATTTAATATTTAATATTTATTATTTCGCGAAAGTCGTATTATTTCACGAAAACTCGCTATCACGCGAGTTTTCGTGCACCGTCGCCAATCACGACAGGAATGACGATAGGTTGTTTGCCGTATTTGGCCTCGAACTTCTTGACCGCAGTGGCGGTGAACTTGTCATAGAGGCTGTCCTTCACCAGGTTGATGGTGCAACCGCCGAAGCCGCCACCCATGATGCGCGAACCGGTCACGCCGCACTCCTTGGCGATGTCGTTGAGGAAGTCCAACTCCTCGCAGCTCACCTCGTAGTCCTTGCTCAGGCCCTGGTGGGTCTCGTACATTTTCTTGCCAACTGTCTCGTAGTCACCCTTTTCGAGTGCCTCGCAAACGGCCAATACGCGGTCTTTCTCGCCCATGACGAACTCAGCGCGGCGGATATCTACCTCCGAGCAGTCGCTCTTCACGCCCTCAATCTGCTCCCAGGTGCAGTCACGCAGGGTCTCGGCCTTGGTGCCGTATTTCTTGTTGATAGCAGCAACGACGTTCTCGCAACTCTTGCGGCGGTCGTTATAAGGCGAACCGACCAACTCGTGCTTCACGCAGCTGTTGATAAGCACCAACTTGTAGCCCTTGGGGTTGAAGGGAAAATATTCAAATTCGCCACTCTGGCAGTCCAGACGCATCAGTTTGCCGGCCTGACCATGCACGCTGGCGAACTGGTCCATGATGCCGCAGTTCAGACCCAGGTAGATGTGCTCGGTGGCCTGACCTACCTTGGCCAACTCCATCTTGCTCACCTTGTTACCACCAAAGAGGTCGTTTAGGGCAAAGGCAAAACAGCTCTCCAGAGCGGCGCTGCTCGACATGCCTGCTCCCAAAGGTACATCGCCGGCAAAGGCGGTGTCAAAACCCTGCACCTCGACGCCGCGCTTCATCATCTCGCGTGCCACGCCGAATATGTAGCGGAAGTGGCTTGCCTTGGGTCCTTTTTCGTCGTCCAAGTCAAACTCGTCATAGTCCTTGAGGTCAATGCTATAGGCGCGGATCAGTCTTGTGCCATTTGGCTTTACCTCGGCGACCATACCTTGCTGGACAGCACCGGGGAAGACGAATCCTCCATTGTAGTCAGTGTGTTCTCCAATCAGGTTGATGCGTCCAGGGGCAGCATACACATAGCCCGAACGGCCATTGAAATGTTTCGCAAAGCGCGAACGTACGTCTTCTATATTCATAGTAAAAAGGTATAGGTGTTAGCTAAAATTATTCTCCTCCATAGGTGGGGGGGATGAGTCTTTAAAAAATCACCCACGCTGCAACCCTCATTCCTGAGAGCTGAGGTGGGCTTCTTTTTAATTCCTCTTTTATTCAATCTGGAGCGGCAGACGAGGTCTCGTCTGTCACCGCCAGAGGAAGAAGTGATTACTTCTTGAGGTATTCTGCCATTGCAGCAGCGTTAGCTTCCTGCAACTTGCTTGGCTTGTTGAACGCAGTGTGGAAACCAAATACCTTTCTGCGCTTCTTCTCAGATTTTGCCATTGTAATTAAGTATTTATTAAATTGTTATTGTTGTTTATTGTCTCGGATAGGCCCGAAGGCTTACTTTGTGCTGAACTTATAGACCGCTACCGACCAGTAGTTCTCGCCTGGTGCCAGGGTGGCCTGCTCGTAGTCGGGCTGGTTCGGTGAGTCTGGATGCTTCTGCGACTCGAGGCAGAAACCGGAGCGACGTGGACACTTGATGCCGTTGATGGCATCGAAACCGCCCAACCAGTTGCCCGTATAGAGCTGAACGCCTGGCTCGTTGGTGTACATCGTCATGACACGACCCGATGCCGGGCACTCGACGGTGCAGAACAGGGTCTCTTTCTTGGCGTTAACGTTGCCCTCGTTGCCTTTCACGCAGTAGCAATGGTCATAACCGGCACCGTTCTTGATTTGAACGTCGTCTGCGTCAATGCGTTCGCCAATGGCGTGTGGGGTGCGGAAGTCGAATGGAGTGCCCTCCACTTTGGCCTTGCCGCCCAATGGGATGCAGGTCTCATCGACAGGGATATACTCCTCACTGTTCATGGTGATGACGTGGTCGGTGATAGACTTGGCTGCTTCGCCGTAGGTCAGACCCGACAGGTTGAAGTAACTGTGATTGGTGAGGTTACAGAGGGTCTTCTTGTCCGTATTGGCCTTGTACTCAATGCGGATGGCATTGTCATCGGTCAACGTGAACTTCACTTCGCACTTCAGGTTGCCAGGGAATCCCTCTTCGCCGTCCACACTCAGATAACCGAGGGTGAGGCTCTGTGCCGTGCTCTCCAATACGTCCCACACCTTGAAGTGGAAACCCTTCATGCCGCCATGCAGACAGTTAGGAGCCTGGCTCAGTGGCAATTGATAGGTCGTGCCGTCCAGGGTAAACTGACCCTTGGCAATACGGTTGCCGTAACGGCCGATGGTCGAGCCGAAGGTAGGTTCTGGAGAGTGTGTCAAGGTCTCGATGTTGTCAAAACCCAACACGACGTTGCCCAGTTGGCCCTTGCGGTCTGGGGTCATGATAGAAACGATGGTACCACCATAGTTGCAGATACAAACCTCCATGCCGTTGCTGTTCTGCAAGGTGTAGAGGGCAGTTTTCTTGCCGTCGATGACAGCTTCAAACTTCTTGGGATCCAAACCTGATTTTGTCATAAAGTACAAAGTTAGTGCCGCAAATTTAGTATAAATATTTGAGTTAGCCAAATAATCGTGCCCAAAATTGGGATTTACTACATCAAAGGCTGTCTTTTTGCCAACTTCGGTTGCTCATTTCGGAAGGAATGCTACCCCAAGTGTGCAAAAGGGCAAAATAAAAAGGGTAAAATTTTTTCATCTGCCAAAAGTTGTTATCTTTGCCGTTCAGTAGGTGTCTCACTCTGTTCCGAGGGACATCTATAAACATAAATACATTTTGTATCAATAATCATTTTATCAATAAACATTATGCAAGCATACGTTTTCCCGGGACAGGGTTCCCAGTTCGTAGGTATGGGCAAAGAGTTGTACGAAAGCAACGCCCAGGCAAAAGAGTTGTTCGAAAAGGCTAATCAGATACTTGGTTTCCGCATCACCGACTTGATGTTCAATGGCACGGAGGATGACCTCCGCCAGACCAAGGTGACTCAGCCTGCCGTATTCCTTTGCTCAGTCATCCCTGCCATCGTTGCTGGTGTCAACCCCGACATGGTTGCCGGTCATAGCCTCGGTGAGTTCTCGGCCCTCGTTCTGAGTGGCGCTCTCTCTTTCGAGGACGGCCTCAAACTCGTCAGCCAGCGTGCTCAGGCTATGCAGAAGGCCTGTGAGCAGAATCCTGGTACGATGTCGGCTATCATCAAGTTGACCGACGAGCAGGTCGAGGAGATCTGTGCCGCTACCCCTGGCACCGTCGTTGCTGCCAACTACAACTGCCCTGGTCAGATCATCATCTCCGGCGCTCTCGAGGCTGTCGAAGCTGCCAACGCCAAGATGTTGGAGGCGGGCGCCAAGCGCGCTCTGTTGCTCAAGGTGGGCGGCGCTTTCCACTCTCCACTCATGGAGCCTGCCCGTGCTGAACTTGCCAAGGCCATCGAGGCTACTCAGTTCAACGCTCCTAAGTGTCCTATCTATCAGAACGTTGACGCTCAGGCTCACACCGATGCTGCCGAGATCAAGGCCAACCTCGTTGCCCAGCTCACCTCGCCAGTGCGTTGGACCAAGTCGGTTCAGAACATGATTGCTGCCGGTGCCAAGACTTTCATCGAGTGTGGTCCAGGCGCTGTCCTCCAGGGTCTTATCAGCAAGATTGATAAAGAGGTAGAGGTCAAGCCATTGGCTTAAGTTATCGTTTTACTTTAAGACGGTCAGAGATAGTCGTTATCTCGACCGTCTTTCTTTTTCATGCAAACCGTACCATGAATTTTCGTTTCAGCACTTGCGCCCTCTTGTGCGCATCCCTTTTCCTTTCCTGTCATTCCAATCCGGAAGAAGAAGTTACCGTCACCGTTCCCTACACTTTCGAAGTCTTTTCCACCTCCACGGGGTCGCTGGATGACCTCGGAACAAGGGGCGTCGATAATTCCGAAGCTCGCAATCTGTTGGTGGTTGATATTAAGGACGATAAACTTGTTCAAAAGAAGGAGCTTATAGATAAGAATTATTATAATATAGTTGCTCCTTTAAGTCTTGATCTTACTTTCGGCAAACACAAAATTTGTTTCTTGGCCTCAAGTACCTCCTGGGCTGAGTTTGACGAACAGACTTTCCAAGCCGTTTGGAATGATGAAAAGCCGTTAGGTGTCGTTTGGGGAAAAGTTGTAGAAGTTAATGTCAAGCAAGGAGACAAGGATGGCAGTCAACAGGTCGTCCTTGAGCGTGTTGTCGCGTATGTACGCACGACAATGAATGACAAACTGCCTGATCAGATTTATTCTATCCGTCAGGTACTTCAAGGTGGTAGCTGGACTTATGACATCCTGCATGAAACGGGTGGCGTCGCTTCCCAGATTTCTTTCGAGAATATTGTTGCTTCCGATTTGAAAGGGCAGGAAGGTAAAAGCGTGGGTATCTTCACATTTGTCCCCGATGGCACTACTACAGCAACCAGTTATACTGTCACAGCTTACGACGAACAGCAGAATGTTCTTCAGTCTCACACTTTCAATGATGTCCCTTTGGTGCAAAACCAATACACCAATTATAAAGGCAACTTCTTCAGTGTAACGAATCAATGCATCATTCAAATAGATAAACCTTGGAAAGAGGACAATATCATTGAATATTGATTCCTTTCTCCTTTGGCGAATAATCTCCGTAGGAGCGATAAACGAAATAACCCAGGACTGCCGTCTTGGGTTATTTCGTTGTTTGATGTGTCGGTCTCGAGGATTCCTCACTCAAAGAGTCTTTTGTCCTTCTGCTACTGCCATTGAACTGAGGTTGTGGTTCAACTTAGGGTTGTGGGGAGGATTATTTTCGAGAACTCGGACGGGGATTCAAGTTCGGTTCGGTTTGCACTCTTTGGAACGTATAACCTTCTCCGTCAATGATTTCTTCGTTGTTGCGGTAGAGGAAGAGCTTGTCGTCCTTGAAGTCTATGATGTAGAATGTGCTGCTAAATTCGTCTAGCAGAATTCCAGTCTTGACTCCTTGGTTTAAATTGGAACCGTCAATCGTGGCGCATAAATAATGAGATGTCTGGAATCGGAATGGAGATTTCTCCTCGTTTATGCCGGCAATCCTCAATTCGTTATTCTTCGAGAAAGTGAAGACGACTTCTCCGGGATTAAATAATGTGACTATTCCTTGGCCGTTCATCTTCTCGATTAAGTTCCAGGAACCGATTAACTGGTCCTGAGCTTTTTCAACTCCGGATACTTCGACTGGGGTTTCGTCGTCGTTGTTGCAACTTGTCAGCCCAATCGTGGACAAGAGCATCATGCCCATACATAAAAAGAAACTCTTTTTCATAAATATAGTGTTTAGGTAAGTAAATGGTTTTGGGATGTTCTAAAAACGTCGTGTTGAACGATGGCAATTCTCAGAAATCCTTTTATGTTCTCGTCAAATAAATGCGGGGAGTATCGGAATACTGCATGAGAGAAGCAAAAAAATAATATAAAAATGCAAAATGTGCGATGGAAGCCCTTGTGCTGGGGATATAAAGTTGGCTTCTGGTGGTCGAAAATAGAAAGCCGCACGCCCCGATAGAGACGTGCGGCGAATATGTTGATATCAATTTGGGTTATCCGAGGAAGGCCAACAAGACACCTGCAGCAACGGCCGAACCAATCACACCAGCGACGTTTGGACCCATGGCGTGCATGAGGAGGTAGTTGGACGGATCGTACTTGAGACCCATGTCTTGCGAGATACGGGCGGCATCGGGCACGGCCGAAACACCTGCATTGCCAATGAGTGGGTTGATCTTCTTGCCCTCGGGCAAAACGAGGTTGAACAACTTGACAAAGAGAACGCCCGAAGCGGTGGCAATGATGAACGAGAGGGCTCCCAAACCGAAGATCTTGATGGACTCGGTAGTGAGGAAGTAACTTGCCTGTGTAGAACAACCAACGGTAAAGCCCAACAGGATGGTGACGATGTCGATGAGCGGCCCCTTGGCAGTGTCGGCCAAACGACGGGTTACACCGCACTCTTTCAAGAGGTTACCGAAGAAGAGCATACCCAGCAACGGCAGACCGGAAGGGATGATCCAGGTGGTGAGCAACAAACCGAGGATAGGGAAGATGATCTTCTGACGGCTTGATACAGCACCCGGTGCCTTCATGCGGATGAGGCGCTCCTTCTTGGTGGTGAGCAGCTTCATGATAGGCGGCTGGAAGATAGGGATGAGCGCCATGTAACTGTAGGCCGCTACGGCAATGGCACCCATGAGGTTAGGAGCCAACTTGCTGGAAAGGAAGATGGCGGTTGGACCATCGGCGCCACCGATGATACCGATGGCACCTGCCTCCATTGGGGTGAAGCCCAAGGCAAGGGCAATCATATAGGCAGCAAAGATACCGAACTGAGCGGCGGCACCTACCAACACGAGTTTGGGGTTGGC
>JAEEGF011635434.1_pt1 | contig 14328 bp, 10 predicted proteins | sample 9134171 | NCBI WGS metagenome assembly JAEEGF01 (sample SAMN16246542, study PRJNA631951) | gut metagenome | biome: gut microbiome; feature: rumen; material: AP-attached | host: Bos | place: Iran: Karaj | collected 2018-10
AAGGCTGTTGGGACGATCATCAACTCATCAGTCGAGAATGGGCGGTTCAAATGACTACAGACCAGTTAAGTACGATGGGGATTGAGCCATCGCATTCTGGTGAGTATAATTGTGGTTATGGCTACTTGATGTGGCGTTGCAGTTGGGACTCGGGCTATCGTGCCGAAGGAAACTATGGACAATATATCATCATTGACCCCTCGTTGAACTTGGTCATCGTTACCTGCGGCACTATCCCCAGTCAGTCTCGGATGTTGGCGCCAGTAAAGAACTTTGTGCAGCGTTTATCACAGAACAATAGTGATTTGGGCAGTTCAGACCAACAAGCACTCGACGATTTGTGTCAAAGTATCCAAATGGACAAGGCCAGCGGCCGACTATGGAACTCGATTTATCCTTGTGCACACCTTATCTTATCAGAGAATTTGATGAATATCAAAGAGTTGTATCTTCAGCATCACTATGGTAATGGGCAGATTGTGATTGTCGATGATACTGGTTGTCGCGACACTTTGTCGCTGGGATATAACGAGTGGTTATATACTCCAATGCGCGGAAAACCCTATTATAACATAGCTGCCAAGAACCGATTCAGTGGGATGGATCGGGGTTTCACTGCTGCAGGCAATTTTGCATGGCCCTCGACAGAGGAAATTGAAATAAGAATTCATCATGTCGATTGGTACAGTGCAATGATACTGGTAATAAATTTCAATGAGAACAAATTGTCCTTCACCTACAATCAGTGGCCTACGTGGCACGAAATGGTTGATTTCACTATGGTTCCACCATCCTCATCGGTATATGGTGATGTGACAGATGACGGCACGGTTGATATCAGCGATGTTAACTCAGTCATTAACATTATGCTAGGCAAAGAGAGGTCGGTAACGAATCAATAGCCTATGGGCCGTGATATCATTAAATGTGTAATTCTCAATTTTCAATTAAAAGATATGACCCTAACAAGAACTGATTTCAATTTCCCGGGACAAAAGAGCGTGTACCATGGCAAGGTGCGCGATGTGTATAACATCAACGATGACCTGTTGGTGATGGTGGCCACCGACCGCATCAGTGCCTTTGACGTCATCCTGCCCAAGGGTATTCCCAGCAAGGGACAGGTGCTTAACCAGATTGCCGCTAAGTTTCTTGATGCGACTGCCGACATCGTGCCCAACTGGAAGCTCGCCACGCCTGACCCGATGGTCACTGTGGGCAAGCGCTGCGAGGGATTTGCAGTTGAGATGATTATTCGCGGCTATCTCACTGGAAGTGCCTGGCGCGAGTATAAGAATGGTTGCCGCATGTTGTGCGGCGTTCCTCTGCCTGATGGCATGCGTGAGAATGAGCGATTCCCCGAACCTATCATCACTCCCACCACTAAGGCCGAAGAGGGTCACGACGAGAACATCTCGCGTGAAGAAATCATTGCTCAAGGCATCGTCAGTGCCGAGGACTATGCTGTGATGGAGCAGTACACCCGGGCCCTGTTTGCCCGCGGCACCGAGATTGCAGCTAGCAAGGGCCTCATTCTGGTTGACACCAAGTATGAGTTTGGCAAGCGCGATGGTCAGGTAATTCTCATGGACGAGATTCATACGCCCGACTCTAGCCGCTACTTTTATGCCGAGGGCTATGAAGAGCGTTTCGCCAACGGCGAGCCCCAGCGCCAACTCAGCAAGGAGTTTGTGCGCCAGTGGCTCATCGAGCACGACTTCATGGGCAAGGAAGGTCAGCAGGTGCCTGAGATGACTGATGCCTATTGCCAGAGCGTGGCCGACCGCTATATTGAGCTATATGAGGAAATCACTGGCACACCCTTTGAACGTGCCACCGACACCGACCTTGCTGCCCGTATTGAGCGCAATGTCACCCAGTGGCTCAACGAGAATCAAAAATGAAATACCGCAACGAAGAGGACAAATGCTATGGTGTGGCGGGCATGGCCATTGGGTTGAGCATCTTTGATGCCGAGGACTTGCTCAGCGAGGTTGACATCGATGCCGATGGTACCGATTGTGTACGGTTTGCACCTGACTTTTATTACACGGGCAGTCCGCGCGTGCCGGCGAGCAAGTCATGGCATCACATCTACGCTCATTACCAAGTGTCGATGGGGCTTGCCATTGCCAATGCCCTGTGCCGCAAGATGGTACTTGATCATGGTGTGCTCGACCGCAAGCGGCGTGACGAGCTGCTTGATGCCGCTGTTGCTGATGGCCTCAACCTATGCCAACTCGACCGTGACGAGGTGGAGCCTATGTTTGACAAGTCCTACAGCTACCTGATGCGGGTGTTTGGCAACCGCGACATCCAGCGCGTCATCAACGATTTTGCTGGTGAGTTGCAGCAACGCCGCACCCTTACCCGCGCCGAGGTGGCTGAACTGCTGCAAGAGCTGGATCTGTAGCCTTTAGCAATTAGCAAATAGCAAATAGAACTCCATGAAAGTTGTCTTGATCAATCGCAGTGACCAGTTGGGCGGGGCGGCAATTGCCACCCTGCGACTGATGCATGGCTTCCAGGCACTGGGCGTGGATGCCCGCATGGTGGTGGTTGATCGGCATGGCAATGAATCCAATGTGTCGCTAGCGGGAACAGCATGGCATCGCCGATGGGCCTTCTACGCCGAGCGCATGGGCATCTATTTGCGCAACGGTCGTTGCCGTGACACTTTGTTCAAAATCGACACTGCCACGCATGGCATTGATGTGAGCAGTCACCCCTGGGTTCAGGAGGCAGACGCATTGCTGCTGGGCTGGACCAACCAGGGCATGCTCTCGCTCGACGGTTTAGATCGGTTGGGGCGGTTGGGCAAGCCTGTCATCTGGACGATGCACGACATGTGGCCATGCACGGGTGTGTGCCATCATGCCTATGAGTGCAAGGGTTATCTGGCCCAGTGCGCCGATTGCCCTTTGTTGCCTAGTGGCAGTAAGCTGGCCAGCAAGACATTAGCGCGTAAGGCTGCACTTTATAGCAAGGCTTCCATCCGTTTTGTGGCAGTGAGTCACTGGTTGGAGCATTGTTGTCGCCAGAGCACATTATTGCAAGATGCTGATGTCACAGTGATTGGTAATCCTTTCCCCACCAGTGACTATTCCTGCGACTATGTGGCAAGCCCCGCTTTGCCCGACGATGCCGTTGTGATTGCTATGGGTGCTGCACGTCTTGATGACCCTGTCAAGGGCTTTGATTTGCTCATCGATTCGATGCGGAACCTTCGTGAAAGTGCACCAACGCTGGCCGATCGCCTGCATCTGCTGTTATATGGTGATTTGCGAGACAAGTCGCTGTTGCAACAGCTTGCGGTTGGCTACACTTATATGGGCTATATCACTGACATCAACGCTGTGTTCCGGCAGGCGCACATCGTGCTGAGCACCTCGCGCTACGAGTCTTTTGGCTACACCCTGCTCGAAGGCATGGCCAGTGGATGCATACCCGTCACGACAGGTGCCGGTGGCCAGGTCGACATCGTGCAGCACCTGCACAATGGTTATGTCACAGGCAGTAATGACCCTGCCGACGTGTCACAAGGCATTGCTTGGGCAGCACAAGCGCAAATATCTCGTGCCGCTCAGCATCAATGGGTTGCCGACAATTTTGATGCCCCCATCATCGCACAACAGTATCTCGCCTTCATCAATAACTCTTAACTATAAACTCTTAACTATAAACTCCCCCGTGCAAACAGTATTATTTCATAGTACCATTTTTGGTCCCATCCACAGCCGTAGGCTAGGGATTTCGTTAGGCGTGAACTTGATGCCCAACGATGGCAAAATTTGTTCATTTGACTGCCTCTACTGTGAGGCGGGTTTTAACGCCCAGGGCCCCGGCACAACGGGCATTCCAACGCGTGAGGCTGTCAAGCGCCAACTCAAGGCGAAACTTGAAGCCATGAAGGCCGATGGCTCGGGGTTGGATGTCATCACCTTTTCGGGCAATGGCGAACCCACGTTGCACCCGCACTTTAAGGAGGTGGTTCACGACGTGATGATGTTGCGTGACCGCTACTATCCTGACGCAAAGGTGAGCGTGCTCAGTAATTCGACCATGGCAGGTCGGCCCGAAGTGGCCGAAGCGCTGAAGCTGGTGGATAACAACATCCTCAAACTCGATTCGGCCATCGCAGCTACCCTACGTGTCATCAATCGTCCGCAGTCGCCCAACCTGCTCCCCACAGGAGTCATCGAGGATCTCAAACAGTTCAGCGGACAATGTATCGTCCAGACCATGATGCTGCGCGGCGAGTGGGAGGGGAAACCCTTTGACAACACCACCGACGCCGAGGTCAACGCGCTCATCGAGGCCTACAAGGCTATCCAGCCACGCGAGGTGATGCTCTATTCACTTGACCGAAAGACGCCCGCCGACCACCTGGTCAAGATTGAGCACGACGAGTTGCAGGCCATCGGCGACCGCATCGCCGCTGCCACCGACATCCCCGTCCAGGTCAACTGACAAAACCTGTCAACAAGATGAAAGTGAAGTTGACATGGCGGCTGGTGGCCGCATTGCTGCTGGGTCTGGTGGGATACTACATTGTTTTCCAGGCGTTCTATAACCAGATCGCTTTTAAGACTGTATTCCCATATGACAATTTTGCCGACATGATGGTTGGAGTATTCTACAATTTCACTCCCACTTTCCTGCAGTCGGTGTTCATCACTGCCGTCATCTTTCGCCCCACCAAGATACAGCACATAGGGCTAAAGATTGCTATCGATGCTCTACTGGTAATTGTCATGCTCATCATTTTCAATTTCGCTTATACACGTCTGATGGATGCTCATGTCGACTGGGGCGGCAGCGCTTTCAATGCCATCTTTGTATTCCTGGGTGTTGAGACCACATTCTATGTGCTCAATTTCAAGAGTAGCATGCGTGAGGCAGAGACTCAGAAGCAACTGGCCCTGCAATATCGCTATGACGCACTCAAAGCACAAGTCAACCCACACTTTCTGTTCAATTCGCTCAACACTTTGGGAGGTCTCATCGGAAACGACGATGAGCGTGCCCAGCGTTATCTTCAGCAGTTCAGCGCCACCTACCGGTACATCATGCAGGGCAAGCGTCTGGTGACGTTGGAGGAGGAATTGGGTTTTGTGGAGAATTACGGGCAGATGATGGAGATACGCTACGGGAAGAACCTGCACATTGAGCAGCATGTGGACGCCGCTCTCTTGCATTGTTATGTTGTCCCCATCAGCATTCAGTTGCTGTTGGAGAATGCCATCAAGCACAACGTGGTGAGCGACCGTTACCCGTTGCGGATAGAAGTGGCGACGACCGACAAGGGCACTATCCGGGTGAGCAACGCCATGCGCCCCAAGCAGGGGGAGAGCGACTCCAGTGGCATGGGGCTTGCCAATCTGGGCAAGCGTTACCAATTGCTGGGTCAGCGCGACATCAGTATCACCAGCATCAACAATGTCTTCACCGTTGAGGTACCGTTGATAGAACCCCAAGCGGCGGCAAAGATGCTGGAGCAACTGAACAACAAGAAAAGCTAAGAAGTATGAAGGCATTAATTATTGAAGACGAGTTGATAGCGGCGCAGAACCTACAGCGTCTGATAGCCGAGAACACCCCGCAGGTAACGGTGACGGGGGTGTTGCAGTCGGTGGAAGAGGCGGTGGAATATTTTGCTCAGCCCAACGAGACTGAGCTGGTGTTTCTCGACATCCATCTGGCTGACGGATTGGCGTTCCACATCTTTGAGCAAGTGGACATCGCGTGTCCGATAGTTTTCACGACCGCCTACGACCAATATGCCATAGAAGCTTTCAAGGTAGGGGGCATCGACTATCTGCTCAAGCCCATCAATCCTGAAGAATTGAAACGTGCTGTGCAGAGAGCCGGGACACGGCAGGAAAGCCCTGTGTCAATCGACAAGTCACTGCTTGCCACCATGAGCGAGATGATGCAGCCCCGTCGATATAAGTCCCACTTTCTGATTCCTGTAGGCGACCGGCTGCTGCCCCTCAGCGTCGATGCGATTGCCTATATTTATGTGAACGAGAAGATGTCGCATGCCGTCACGTTCGACGGTCAGTCCTATGTGCTCGACCGTCCGCTGGATGCCCTATTCCTGCAACTCGACCCCACCCGGTTCTTTCGTGCCAATCGCCAGTATATCATTGCCCACCAGGCCATCAAGGACATCTCGCTCTGGCCCCTCAGCAAACTGAATGTGACGCTGACTGTCGCCACACCCGAGAAAGTCATTATCCCTAGGGCCCGTGCATCGGAGTTCAAAGATTGGTTTACAAATTAATAGAGTGTTTGGTATTTTTGCCGTCCGCAACAATACCCATTATCGTCCGCAATAATACCCATTATTGTCGACAATCATACCCATTATCATTTGCGGTGACTCCCATGATAAAAACAGACGATGCGCGTCATTAGGGTAAACGATGCGCATCGTGAGGACAATTGATGCGCGTCACTGAGGTAAATGACGCGCATCAATGGAGTCAAGGTTGTTATTTCTTGGTGGAGATGACCAGGAAGCTGGTGTATTTCCAGAAAGTGGCGGGATTCAAGATTTTGAGGTAAGCAATCTCGTCGGGGTCGTTCTCATTGGGCACCAGTTCGTAAGAGTCGGCCGGATGCTTGGAGATGACCTGTGCTTTCTTCAGGTTGACGGTGATGGTGGTCACCTTGGTACGGTCGATGAGGGTGAAGTGCTCGACATTCATATTGGAGTTGAGTCCCTGTTTCTTGCCGATGCCGATGAAACCTCCGTCTTTGCCTACGATGCCTTTGCCGTTGAGTTCCTTGTAGGTACCCACGACGAAGTAGGCCTTGTTGGCCTCAGCAGTCTGGTGTGCGATAGTGGCGTCTTTCTCCTCGTTGGCACGGGTGAGGGTGTTGACATTCTCGTTAAGGTTCTTGATGACAACCTTGTTCTGCTCCAGTTCGGTGAGCAAGCTGGCAATCTGGCTCTCCTGGGAAGCCACGCGCTCTTCGAGGTTGGTCACGAATTCCTGCAACTTGGCATTCTCCTTGCCCAGTTTGCTGATTTGGGCGTTGAGCGAAGCCATCTTGGCCTTGTTGTCGGCAAGCATGCTCTCGATGGTGGCAATCTGGTCCTTGATTTCACCTTTGACATTGCCGCTCTCGATGCCGGTGCTGCGGAGGGTTTGCACCTTGCTGTACTTGTCGGTGATAAGATTGAGGTTGGTCTCAATCTGGTTCAGCATGTCGAATAGGTCGTCAATTTCGCCGTCCTTGGCATCGATGATGGCCTGGAGGGAGTCGGCACGTTTCTGGGCGGCCTCCTCAATCTTCTGTGTGCAGGCGCTGAAGACCACGGGCAACAGAACGAGGATGAGGATGATGTGGATTTTCTTCATGGTTTGGATATTTTTGTTTTGTAATTGTATTCTGTGCAATATATATAATAGGTGTGCGTTATACATTTATATATTCGAGAAACGCTGCATGTGCCATTTTATTGCCCGGCAGCGTGCGCAAAAACCAAAAATAACCATAAAATATAGCAAATGAAGAAATTGCTTGCTGTGCTAATGATTATGACTACAGCTATGACATCTGTCCTGGGACAGGACAACCCACTCCTTGGAGAATGGAAAACACCTCACCAGACTCCGCCTTTCAGCCAGATAAAGAACGAACACTATCGGCCTGCCATGCGGGCTGCCATCAAAGAGGCCAAGGCAAATATCGACAAGATAGCGAGCCAAAAAGCTGCTCCCACTTTCGAGAACACCATCGTGGCGATGGAGAACGCCTCAATGACGTTGGACCGTGTGAGTGGCGTGCTCTTCAACTTGAACGAATGCAACACCGACAGCGTGATGCAGCAGATCGTGATGGAGCTCTCGCCAGAACTGACTCGTTTTGAGAACAGCGTGACGATGAACGACAAGCTTTTCGCCCGTGTAAAGTCAGTCTACGACAATCGTGAATCCCTCCATCTGACATCGGAGCAGACGATGCTGCTGGAGAAAACCTACAAGCGTTTTGTACGCAGGGGTGCCTTGCTGGACAAGAAGGACAAAAAGACCTTTGCCAAGAACGCAGAGGAACTTTCCAAGTTGTCGCAGCAGTTCAACCAAAATGTACTGGCCGACAACAATGCCTTCACTCTCCATATCACCCAGAAGGAGAACCTTGCAGGACTGCCCGACAACGTCGTGGCTGCAGCCCGTCAGGAGGCAGAGAGCCGTGGAATGGACGGATGGGTCATCACGTTGGCCTACCCCTCCTATGGTCCCTTTATGACCTATGCCGACAACCGTGTGCTGCGTCAGGCACTCTGGATGGCCTACAACAGCCGGGGCAACCGCGGCAATGAGAACGACAACAACGAGATCATTCGTCGTATGACTCAGCTGCGCTGCGAACAGGCGCGACTGATGGGCTATAATGATTATGCGGAGTATGCGTTGAGCGACCGCATGGCCAAGAATCCCCGCAACGTGAGCGACTTTATGCGCAAGCTTATCGATGCCGCTTCTCCTGTTGCGGTAGCCGACTTCAATGCCGTGCAAGAGTACGCTATCAGTCATGGTTTTGATGAAGAATTGCAGCGGTGGGACTTCAGCTACTGGAGCGAGAAACTGAAACAGGACAAATACAGCTTCGATGCCGAATTGCTGCGTCCCTACTTCCAGCTGGAGAAGGTGCGGCAGGGTATCTTCGACCTCTATGGCCGTCTTTACGGACTCACGTTCAAAGATGCCCCCCAGATTGAGACCTATCATCCCGATGTGCGTGCTTACGAGGTCTACGATGGCAGCCGCTTCATGGGTGTGCTCTACCTGGATATGTTCCCCCGCGAGAGCAAGCGCAGCGGCGCCTGGATGACAGAGTTTCGCGGACAGTCGCGGTCGGCAACGGGCGAGGTGCGTCCTCTCATACAGGTGGTCTGCAACTTCTCCAAACCCGTGGGCGACAAGCCGTCGCTGTTGAGTTTTGATGAGGTGGAGACCTTTATGCACGAATTTGGTCACGCCATGCATGGTATGCTCAGCGATGTGACCTACGAGAGTCTGTCGGGCACCAACGTGTATCGTGACTTTGTGGAACTGCCCTCACAGCTGATGGAAAACTGGTGCTACGAATCCCAGTTCCTCAACACCTTTGCGAGACACTATGAGACCGGCGAGACCATCCCGTCCGAATATGTAGAGAAAATCAAGAAGAGCAAGAACTACCTGGCGGGCTACCTCTGTATACGGCAGCTGAGCTTGGGCATGGTGGATATGGCCTTCCATTCGCTGACGGAGCCCTTTGAAGGCAAGGTGGAGGATTTTGAGCGTCAACACATGATAGAGATGTTGCCTGCTGTGCGGGGGTGCAACACCAGTACGGCGTTCACCCACATCTTTGCTGGCGGTTATGCTGCGGGCTACTACGGCTACAAATGGGCGGAGGCATTGGATGCCGATGTGTTCGGTAAATTCAAGCAGAAAGGTATCTTCGACAAAACTACGGCAACCGCCTTCCGTCAGCAGGTGCTCTCCCGTGGAGGCACAGAACATCCGGAAGTGCTGTTCCGCAACTTCATGGGACGTGACCCCAATCCGAATGCCTTGATGCTGCGATCCGGGTTTATACAGCTTCCGAAATTGGACAGATAAAGATTATGAGTGAAAAAATCGAGATACAGATATTAAAGGTTTTTGCCAACAACCCGTTCACGGCATTCAACCATAAGCAAGTCTCGTCGCGAGTGGGGGCCTACGACAAGGGCACCCGACAGATGGTGCAGATGAGCATATTGGAAATGGCGGAGAACGGCATCCTTATAGAGGAAAGTCGTGGCAAGTATAAGATCAATCCCAAGCATATCAACGACGACCTGCTGCCCAAGAACTACCTTGTGGGTACCATCGACATGAAGCAGACCGGCAAGGCCTATGTCATACCGCAGGAAGAGGGGCGCGAGGATGTGATGATTGCCCCCAACTATACCCACCATGCGCTGCACGGCGACCTGGTAAAGGTTCTCATGTTTCCCCAGCGCAAGATGCACAAGCCCGAAGGTCAGGTGACGGAGATATTGCAGCGGGCCAAGAGCCGTTTTGTGGGGCGCATCCGCCGGCAGGGCAACTTCGCTTTCCTGTTGCCTGACAACAGGAACATGGTGGTGGATATCTTCATCCCTTTGGCCGACTTGGCGGATGCTGAGAACGGCGAGAAGGTGTTGGTGGAGATGACCGACTGGCCCGATAACATGAACAACCCCGTGGGCAAAGTGGTGAAACGTTTGGGACGTCCGGGTGACAACAACGTCGAGATGCAATCCATTTTGGCAGAATATGATTTCCCGCTGGAGTTTCCCAAAGGTGTGGAGGCCGAAGCTGCCAAAGTCAAGGAGCCAGGTCCTAAAGACTTCGAGGGTAGGCGCGATTTCCGTAAGGTGACAACATTTACCATCGACCCTTCCGATGCCAAGGACTTTGACGACGCTCTTTCATTTCAGCGACTGCCCGACGGCAACGTGGAGGTCGGTGTACATATTGCCGACGTAAGCCACTACGTAAAACCCGGCACACAACTCGACAGAGAGGCCTACGAGCGTGGCACGAGTGTTTATCTCGTGGACCGTACCATACCGATGTTGCCGGAAGTGCTCTGCAACAATGTCTGTTCGCTCCGTCAAGATGAAGACAAGCTCTGCTTCAGTGCGGTATTTGAGATGAACGACAAGGCCGAGGTGCTCAAACAATGGTTCGGGAAGTCGGTGATACGCTCTAATCGTCGTCTCAGCTACGAGGAGGCACAGGCCATCATTGAGAGCGGAGAGATGCCGGACAGGAAATCCAGAGGGCAGGTGTCGCCCGAACAGGCCATCTTGGAGCTGCACAAACTGGCTACCATCATGCGGGCGGCACGCTATAAGGATGGTGCTATCAACTTTGAGAGCCAGGAGGTGAAATTCCAGCTTGACGAGAATGCCAAGCCCATCGGTGTGTATATCAAAGAGTCAAAGGAGGCAAATTGGCTTATAGAAGAATTTATGCTGTTGGCCAACAAGCGGGTGGCAGAATACGTGGGTGCCCGAAAGAAGGATCCCAAGGAGAAAGGCAAGAAGATTAACGCCAAGACATTCGTCTACCGTGTACACGACGAGCCCAATCCAGAGAAACTCAATACTTTTGTGGAGTTCGTCACTAAGTTGGGCTTCAAGATGCAGGTGGGCTCGCGCAAGGCGCTGGCAAGCTCGTACAACAAGCTCTTCAAGGACATCGAAGGCCGTGGGGAGGAATATATGATCGACAGCATTGCCATCCGTACGATGGCCAAGGCCTATTACAGCACCGAGAACATTGGCCACTACGGGTTGGCGTTCCCCTTCTACACGCATTTTACCTCGCCCATACGTCGCTATCCCGATTTGATGGTGCATCGTCTGCTGGCGCTCTACCTGGGCGGTGGCCCCAGTGCCAATGCCGACGAATACGAGGAATACTGCCGCCACTGCTCCATTATGGAGAAGAAAGCTGCCGATGCCGAACGCAGCAGTGTGAAATACAAACAGGCCGAGTTTCTTAGCGACAAAGTGGGGCAGGTGTTCCCTGCACTCATATCGGGTGTGAGCAAATGGGGCATCTATGCCGAGATAGAAGGCAACAAGTGCGAAGGTATGATACCGATAGGTACGCTGAAGGGTGACTACTATATGTTGGATGAGGATAACTATCAGGTCATAGGCCGTCGCTTTGGTCATTGCTACAAGTTGGGTGATTCCGTCACCATTCGGGTCAAAGGGGTCGATATGCTCAAAAAACTGATAGATTTCGAGTTGGTAGAGGAGGGGAGTGTGCGGAGCGACATGGAGTATCTGCCCGATGTCAATCCTCGCAGCAAGCGACAGGAACGGTACGAGCGTCACAAGGCCAGTCGCAGCACATCCAAAAAGAACACAAAGCCCACCTCGAGAGCTGGCTCGCAGGGTAAGCGTCGCTCCCGTAAAAACTCGAAATAACATTAAACAACACACCAATGACACTGCTACTTGTATTTCTGCTGGGTGCAATCATCATATCTTTCCTCTGTTCCATCCTGGAGGCGGTACTGATGTCCACACCGCTGTCGTATATCACGATGCGCGAGGAAGAAGGGTATCGTCCTGCCCGCCGTTTCAAAAGTTACAAGACCGACCCCAGCCGCCCCATAGCGGCTATCCTCTCGCTCAACACCATCGCCAATACCATCGGTGCCGCAGGGGTGGGTAGGCAGGTGACCGACGTGTTCGGCAGCCAGTGGTTCGGCCTCGCATCGGCGGTGATGACAGTAATGATACTTGTGTTCTCCGAAATCATCCCCAAGACCATAGGCACCTCCTATTGGAAGCATCTGATGGGCTTTGCCTCACGGACGATACGGCTGCTCATTATCTCGATGTATCCGTTAGTGTTGCTGGTCAAAGGACTGACTCGTCTGGTGGCTCCACGGGAGCAGGAGGCGGCGGTGAGTCGCGAAGAGGTGTCGGCAATGGCCAATGTGGGAGAAGATGAAGGGGTGATAGACGAAGATGAGAACAAGATCATCCAGAACGTCATCAAGTTGGACAATGTGAAAGCGTCCGATGCTATGACGCCTCGCATTGTGGCAGCCATCGCTCCAGAGTCGATGACACTCAAGGATTTCTACAAGGACGACACATACAGCCACTTCTCACGCATCCCCGTCTATGCGGAGTCGCCCGAAAACATCACGGGATATATCCTCCGCAGCGAGGCGTTGGAAGAGCTGGCCGATGACAATTTCAACAAGCCGTTGGGCTCCATCCGTCGCGACATACCGCTCTTCAATGAGGAACAGTCGGTGAGCGACATCTGGGAGTCGTTGCTGAAACACAAGGAGCAGATAGCTATCATCATCGACGAATATGGCAGTTTCCAGGGCATTCTGACGATGGAGGACATTATTGAGACCATTTTCGGCTTGGAAATCATCGACGAGAGCGACGCTGTGAGCGACATGCAGCAGTATGCGCGGGAGCGCTGGGAGCAGAGGCAGAAAAAGTTCAAGAGTGTCCGGCTGCCCGAGGATACCGAGTTCGACCCCCAGTAGCAAACCACATTCCAAGATATTTCTTATCACCTGCCAAGATAGGTCCCAAGAAGACCAATCCGAGTTACAAAATATCCTTCACAGGGGAGTTTGTAGAGGCATTTCTATTTGGAATCTGACAAGAAAGAATACACTTTTTAGTCGGAGTTTTTGTAGTCAACGTACACTTTTTAGTCGGAGTTTTTGCGTATAACGACATTTTTTAGTCGGAGTTTAGCTATTATTTTGTATCTTTGCAGCAGGAATTATACAATCAAATTGATATGATACGATATAAAATCAACGAGTTATACCAATGGAAAGAGCGAAAGAACCGTAAACCTCTTATCCTTCAGGGGGCGAGACAGGTGGGTAAGACTTGGCTGATGAAGGATTTTGCCGCTAAATCCTTCCCCAAACACATCTATGTGAATTTTGAAGAGAATGTCCAACTTAGACGTCTCTTCGAGAAAGATTTCGACATGCAGCGCATCCTGTTTGATATATATGTGGCTACAGGTATTCGTGCAGATGAGGACACCTTGCTGCTCTTCGACGAAATACAGGAGGCACCTCGTGGGGTTACCGCATTAAAGTATTTTTGTGAGAACCTTCCGCATCAACCGGTGATTGCCGCAGGTTCGTTGCTGGGCATCGCCTCGCACCAGCGCGACAGTTTCCCTGTTGGCAAGGTTGATTTCATAACACTTCATCCTCTCTCGTTTTTTGAGTTTCTCGAAGCCATGGGGATGGAGTATATGATAGATGCGATGAAACAAAAACGGTGGGAGTCGGTGGCAACCGTCCAATCCCAATTGGAAAATATGTTGCGTCAATATTACTATGTGGGGGGAATGCCGGAAGTGGTGCAGTCGTACGTTGAAGACCAGGATTTAGCGCAGGTGCGCAGGTTGCAGTCGGCCATACTTGATTCTTACGATCGCGACTTCTCGAAGCATGCCCCTATGGAGGAGGTTCCGCGGATACGTATGGTGTGGCAGAGCATCAGTGGCCAGCTGTCAAAAGAGAACAAGAAGTTTATCTATGGGTTGATAAAGGAGGGCTCTCGTGCAAAGAATTTCGAGATGTCCATTGAATGGCTTCGCGATGCAGGGCTCCTTTACAAGGTCCACAGGACAAAGAAAGGTCTGCTACCCCTTGCTGCCTACGAAGATTTGTCCGCTTTCAAGGTCTTTATGCTTGATGTTGGTCTACTTGGATGTATGTGCGGTCTACCCACAAGTGCATTGATAGGTGGCAACGCCATGTTTTCCGACTATAAAG
>JAEEGF011711407.1_pt1 | contig 14325 bp, 11 predicted proteins | sample 9134171 | NCBI WGS metagenome assembly JAEEGF01 (sample SAMN16246542, study PRJNA631951) | gut metagenome | biome: gut microbiome; feature: rumen; material: AP-attached | host: Bos | place: Iran: Karaj | collected 2018-10
GTCAGGGTCACGTCCAGGTGCTTGGGGCCGGTGGCATCGGCGGTGATATAGGGGAGGTTGATGTTGGAGGTGGTGACGCTGGAAAGCTCTACCTTGGCCTTCTCGGCAGCCTCGCGCAGACGCTGCATGGCGACCTTGTCCTGGCTCAGGTCGATGCCCTCGGCCTTGCGGAACTCATCCACCAGGTACTGGGTGACGCAGGCGTCAAAGTCGTCGCCGCCCAAGCGGTTGTTGCCCGCGGTGGCCAGCACTTCGATGATGCCGTCGCCGATCTCCAGGACGGACACGTCGAAGGTGCCGCCGCCCAGGTCGTAGACCATGATCTTCTGGTCGCTTTCCTTGTCCAGACCGTAGGCCAGAGCGGCCGCGGTGGGCTCGTTGATGATGCGCTTGACGTCAAGGCCCGCGATCTTGCCAGCGTCCTTGGTGGCCTGGCGCTGGGCGTCGGTGAAGTAAGCGGGAACGGTGATGACCGCCTCGGTGACGGTCTCGCCCAGGTAAGCTTCGGCGTCAGCCTTCAGCTTCTGCAGCACCATGGCGGAGATCTCCTGGGGGGTGTAGTTCTTGCCGTCGATGCTGACTTTGTAGTTGGAGCCCATCTCACGCTTGATGGAAGAGATGGTGCGGTCCGGGTTGGTGATGGCCTGGCGCTTGGCAACCTGGCCCACCATACGCTCGCCGGTTTTGGTGAAGGCCACTACGGACGGGGTGGTGCGGGCGCCTTCGGCGTTTGCGATAACGGCAGCCTCGCCGCCTTCCATCACGGCGACGCAGCTATTGGTCGTTCCAAGGTCGATACCGATAATCTTACTCATTTTTTTGTCCTCCTATATATAAGTGATGTGTATACTTTTTTGGATCGCCGAGCACTGCTCGGCGCTGCAGAACTAATTTGCCACCTTTACCATGGCGAAGCGGATCACCTTGTCGCCTACGGTAAAGCCCTCCTGGAAGACCTCCACGATGGTGTTCTCTCCCAGGCTTTCGTCGTCCACATGCATGACGGCGTTGTGCTTGTTGGGATCAAAGGTCTGGCCCAGGCTCTCGATCTTCTTCACGCCCAGCTTTTCCAGGGTGGCGTTGAACTGGGTCATGATCATCTCCACGCCCTTGCGGTAGGCCTCATCCTCGGTGCCCTGCTTCAGGGCCCGTTCCAGGTTGTCATACACCGGCAGGAACTGCTGCACGGTGTTGGCCCTGATCTCGCCGTAGAGATTGTCCTTTTCCTTCTGGCTGCGCCGGCGGAAGTTGTCATACTCGGCGCAGATGCGCAGGTACTTGTCGTTGAGGGCGGCCTTTTCCTTCTCCAGGGCTTCCTTCTCCGCCTCCAGAGCGGCCCGCTCGTCTTCCTTCTTCTTGCCGAAGCGCTTTTCCTTCTTGTCTTCCTTTTTTTCGTTTTTGTTCTCCGCCGGTTCCCCGGCCTGGGGCTCCTCCCGCACTTGGTCGGGCTGGCTCTCGGTCTGGGCTGCGGCGTCCATCTTATCCTTTTCTTCGTTCATGTCCGTCATCTATCTCCTTGATGATGAGTTTGTTGTGCATGCCCTCGGGGGGCGCCTCGCCTCCGCCCAGGCGGCGGCTCAGGCCCGCTGCCAGGAAGCTGAGCTTGGCGGCCACGGCGGAATAGTCCATCCGGGTAGGGCCTACCACGCCGATGAGGCCCCGGGTGTTGTCCCCGGCGTCGTAGCTGGCAATGACCACGCTGGAATCCTTCAGCTCCTCGGCCACGTTTTCCGGTCCGATGAGGACCCGCACCTCGTCGCTGCCGCCCAGGCTCTCCGCCGCGGGGAGGATGTAGCCTCCGCCGGAGAGGTAGCTCATGAGCCTGTGTGCCTTGTCCGGGTCCCGGAACTCCGGCTGGTTCAGCAGCCGGTTCTCGCCGGAGAGGAAGGCGGTGGGGGTGTTGGCCTCGCTGAGGACCTCCATCACGAAGGAGGAGATCACCGCCGTGAGGCCCAGGGAATCGTCTGCCGCCCGCTCGGTGGCGTGGATCAGGGTCGGCGTGATCTGCTGATCCTCCACGCCGGTAAAGCTGGCGTTGAAGAGGGTGGAAAGGCGCTTGATCATGTCCTGGTCCACGGACACCGGCAGATGCACCAGCTTGCTCTTTACGCTGTTGTTGGACAGCATCAGCACGATGATGAAGTTGTTGGCGTCCACATAGATCAGGTCGAAGCGCTTTACCGTAACGGAGCTCTGGGCCGTCAGGGCCAGGGCGGGATAATCCGTCAGCTGGGAGGCCAGCTTGCTCACGTCCCGGATGGTGTTGTCCAGCTCCTGGAGCTTCTGGTTCAGGCGGCGGTTCATCTCCTCCGTCTCCTCCAGGCTCATCTTCTGCTTCTCCATGAGCTCGTTGACGTACATGCGGTAGCCCATGGGAGTGGGCACCCGGCCCGCAGAGGTGTGGGGCTGCTCCAGATAGCCCATGGCGACCAGCTCCGCCAGCTCGTTGCGGATGGTGGCCGAGGAGCAGTTCAGCCCGCCGCTCTGGGCGATGGCCTTGCTGCCTACCGGCTCTGCCGTGCGGATGTATTCATCCACCACCGCCGCCAGTATTTTCTTTTTCCTCTCACTGATTGCCATGTTAGCACTCTCCGCTTCGGACTGTTGGCACTCTCGCTTTCCGAGTGCTAATATACCACCGTGCCCCCTCCTTGTCAAGGGGATTCGAGACCTCTACCGGCAGAATTCACAGATTGGACACGGAAAAATTGGTACAAAAATTTGTTCCTCCCGCATTTACAAATTCCAAAAAAAGGATTATCATAAAAAATAGCCGGAACAGGAAAGCTGGGGGGATCCGCTGCCGCAAGCTCCGAATTTCCCAAGGAGGAAAGGAGAATCGAACATGCTGGAAAAGAGCTTTCTGGAGGTCTATGATAAGTTCAAGCTGCAGTTCTACCGCAAGGTGTTCGAGCATGTGCGGGAGCGGGACGGCTCTCTCTCCGCCATGGAGGGCTTCTCCCTGGAGGTCATCCAGATCCTGGGCGAGCCTACGGTCAGCGAGTTTGCGGATTTCCTGAACATCTCCCAGTCCAACGCCACCTACAAGGTCAACAACCTGATCAAAAAAGGCTATCTGGAGCGGGCCAACTCCCAGGTGGACCGGCGGGAGTATCATCTGATCCTCTCGGAGAAGTACTATTCCTATCTGCGCATGTTCACCAATTACGAGCAGAAGGTGGTGGAGCGCATGAAGGAGCGCTTCTCTCCCGAGGATGCCCAGAAGCTGGACGAGATGTTCCAGATCATTTCCAACGAGCTGATGCCGGAGTGCGACGAGAAATAGTTTTTAGTTTCTGGTTTTTAGTTTTTAGGAGACGGGGGACGCGGCAGCGTCCTCCGTCTTTTGCCTTCTCCTTGAGTAAACGCTGATCAAATCGCCTGCGGCGCCTCCCGGACAATTTGTGCTCTGATTTCGTCACTTTTTCTTGCAATACACAAAGTATTCCTGCGAAAAAGTGCCTTCATCAGAACTCAAATTCTCTCGGGATTCGCTCTTGCCGATTTAATCATCGTTTACTTGGGGGGAAGTGGCCGAAGGCCGATAGGGGGGAAACCCATCGGGTCAAAGAATGATAAAGGAGAAATGCTGCTATGGAACTGAATCTGCGTCCCAGAGAAGAATGCAAGTTTGACGCCGTGAGCCTTGGCGAGGTCATGCTGCGCCTGGATCCCGGCGAGGGCCGGATCCGCACTGCCCGCTCCTTCCGCGCCTGGGAGGGCGGCGGCGAGTACAACGTCATCCGCGGCCTGCACAAGTGCTTCGGGCTGAACACCGCGGTCATCACCGCCTTCGCCGACAACGAGGTCGGCTTGCTGATGAAGGACTTCATTGAGCAGGGCGGCGTGAACACCGATCTCATCTATTGGAAAAAGACCGACGGCATCGGGCGCATCTGCCGCAACGGCATCAACTTCACCGAGCGCGGCTTCGGCATCCGCGGCGCCGTGGGCTGCTCTGACAGAGCCAACACCGCCATCTCCCAGGCCCGGCCCGAGGACTTTGACTTTGAATATATCTTCGGCAAGCTGGGCGTACGCTGGCTGCACACCGGCGGCATCTACGCGGCGCTCTCCGAGCAGAGCTGCGAGACCGTCATCGCCGCCTGCAAGGCCGCGAAGAAATACGGCACCGTCATCTCCTACGACCTCAACTACCGCCCCTCCATGTGGAGCGCGATCGGCGGTCTGGAAAAGGCGCGCGAAGTCAACCGCGAGGTCGCAAAATACGTCGACGTGATGATCGGCAACGAGGAGGACTTCACTGCCTGCCTCGGCTTTGAGATCGAGGGCAACGACGAGAATCTCAAGGAGCTGAACCTCGAGGGCTACAAGAAGATGATCGGCAAGGCGGCTGAGACCTACCCGAACTTCAAGGTGGTCGCGACCACGCTGCGCACCGTCAAGACCGCCACGGACAACGACTGGAAGGCCATCTGCTGGGCCGACGGCGAGATCTACCAGTCCAAGGAATACAACGGGCTCGAGATCATGGACCGCGGCGGCGGCGGAGATTCTTTCGCCTCAGGTCTGGTCTACGGGCTGATGACCACGGGCGACGCCGAAAAGGCCGTCAACTACGGCGCAGCCCATGGCGCGCTGGCGATGACCACGCCTGGCGACACCTCGATGGCTTCCAAAAAAGAGGTCGAGGCCATCATGGGCGGCGCAGGCGCCCGCGTCAAGCGCTAAACCTGATAACGCAAAACCGACAGGGAATCTGACCCTGTCGGTTTTCTGTTATCTGTCTTTTCTCAGTCGAGGTATCCTTCCCTGCCCTTGACGCCGAAGCGCTCTTCGAGCTGGTGCATCATGTCGTCGGTGATCGTGTTCACGCGCGGGAGATGCGCGATCTTCATGTAGATCTCGGCGGCCTTCTCGGCGGTCTCGATCAGGCCGAAGGTCTCGTCGAGGTCTTTACCCGCGCCGTAGATGCCGTGCAGGCTCCACACGACGAGGCGGGCGGTCTCCATCTTCTGCGCGGTAGCTTCGCCGATCTCGTTTGTGCCGCAGAGCATCCAGGGCAGCACGTTCACGCCGTCTGGGAAGACCACGATACACTCGGTGCACATCTGCCAGAGCGTGCGGGTGAACTCCCTCTCGTCGAGGGTGTGGACATAGGTCATGGCGAGGAGGTTCGCCGGGTGGCAGTGCATGACGACGCGGTTCGCGGGGTCGACCTTGAGACGGGCCACGTGGCTCATCATATGGGCGGGGAACTCGCTGGTGAACTTGCCGCCGTCGGCATAGCCCCACAAAAGCTCCGCCGTCTCGCCGCCGTCGGTGAGGCGCACGAGACCGAGGTTCACGTCGGGCGCATACTGCACGTTCTTGAAATACTTACCGGTGCCGGTAACGAGGAAGTATTTGCCCTCCAGCTCCGGCGCGGAAAAGCCGGTCGGAATGCGGCGGATGACCTCGTTAAGGTTTACATAATCCTCTATCTCTTCCTCATCCAGCAGCAGGCTGATGTTGCCGCCGTTGCGCTCGTCCCAGCCGTGGGCGTACATATTGGTCGTAGTGCGGATCATCTCCACCATAAAGGGGGCGGTCAGAATGTCTTTCATGCTCTTGCCTCCAGAACTTCCTTTTCGTATTTCGCGACTTCCGCGAACCACTCGCCGTCGAGCGGCGCGCCGCAGCTGCGGCAGTACTCGTCCCAAATTTCCCCGAAGGGCAGGGACTTGAGCTCCTCCTGACGCACCATGAGCTCCGTGAAGCGGCCCTCGTTCTGCAGAGCGGACATGTCCGGCGTCAGCAGGGCAAAGAGCAGCGCCTTCTGCAGGTTACGGAAGCCCACCGTCCAGGCGGCGATGCGGTTGATGGAGGCGTCGAAGTAGTCGAGCGCGATGTCCACCCGGCCGTCGAGGCCGCCGCAGCGGACGATCTCCTTGGCGATCTCGCGGGTCTCGTCGTCGAAGAGCACGACGTGGTCCGAGTCCCAGCGGATGGGGCGGGTGACGTGCAGGGCGATCTCCGGGAAGAAGGTCAGCAGCGCCGGGATTTTGTCGGACACGACCTCGGTCGGGTGGTAGTGGCCGTTATCCATCAGCGGCAGGCATTTTTCCCTGTTCTGCGCGGCGTAGCTGAGGGCGAATTCCGCGGAGCCCACGGTGTAGGCCTCGACGCCGATGCCGAAGACCTTGGACTCCACGCAGGGCTTGACCTTTTTGAAATCATAGGGCTCGGAGAGGATCTCGTCGATCGACTCCTTATAGCGCATGCGCGGGCCCATGCGGTCGGCGGGGATGTCCTTGAAGCCGTCGCCGGTCCAGATGTTCATGACGCAGGGTTCGCCGAGTTCTTCGGCGAGATACTGCGAGATGCGGATGCAGGCCTTGCCGTGCTCGATCCAAAAGCGGCGCGTCGCCTCGTTGGGGCTCGCGAGCGTCAGCGGGTCGCACATGGGGTGCGAGAAGAAGGTGGGGTTAAAGTCGCAGCCGCAGTTATGCGCCTTGCAGAACTCGACCCACTTCCGGAAATGCTTGGGCTCCAGCTTGTCACGGTCGACCCACTCGCCGTCTTCAAAGATGGCGTAGCTCGCGTGGAGGTTCATCTTCGCCTTTCCGGGGATGAGGCTCAGCACCTTCTCCAGGTCGGCCATCAGCTCCTCGGGAGTCCGGGCCCGGCCGGGATAGTTGCCGGTGGTCTGGATGCCGCCGGTGAGGGGCTTGTTGGGGTCCGTGTCAAAGCCGCGCACGTCGTCGCCCTGCCAGCAGTGCAGGGACACCGGCACGGTCTTCAGCTTTTCGATGGCCGCCTGGGGATCGACGCCCAGGGCTTCGTATCTGGCTTTCGCTTCCGTGTAGCTCATTGGTCTGCCTCCATCTGAATGTTTAGATTTCCGATCGCCGTGGCCTCGATGGGCAGGGCGATCACTTTTTTGCTGCTGGCGCTCTCGGTCAGCGCGTTGAGAAACTGGTTCTTCGCCCCGCCGCCGACGATGTAAATGCTGTCGTAGTGTTTTCCTGTGTTGTGCTGCAGCTCCTGGATCGCGTTCATGTAGGAGAGCGCGAGGCTCCGGTAGGCGCAGCGGAAATAGTCGCCGACCGTCTGCGGCTGCATCGAGAGCGATGCGTCGAAGGCGACCTTCATGCTCTCGGGCGCGAGGAAGGCGGAGGCATTCGCGTCCACCGTCTCCTCGAAGCGGCTCGCTTCCGCCTCGGCGACGATCTCACCGAAGGGCTTTCCGGGACAGAGCTCGTCGCGCAGGCGATTGACGAGCCACATGCCCATGATGTTCTTCTGATAGCGGTTGTAGCCCACGCCGCCTTCGTTCGACCAGTTTGCGAGCTCCGAGGCCGCGTTCGTGATGGGCTTTTCGGTCTTGACGCCCAGCAGCGACCAGGTGCCGGAGGAGATGTAGGGCGCGTCCTCCTCCATCGGGATGCCCTCGACGGCCGAGCCCGTGTCGTGGGTGGCGCAGAGCGTCACCTTGATCCCCTCATACGCCCCGATCACTGTCCCCGGCTGCTGCAGCGGGTGGAAGAGATGCTTCGGAAGGCCGAGCGCGTCGATAATGACTGGGTCGAATTCGCTGGTCTCGGCGCTTACCATGCCGCCGGTGGTGGCGTTGGTATACTCGTGGGATTTGACGCCGCAGAGCCTGTACATCAGATATTCCGGGATCATCAGAAAGTCCGTCACGCCCTCGAGCCGCCCCGCGAGCTTATCCGCATAGAGCTGATAGATGGTGTTGAAGGGCTGGAACTGGATGCCGGTGTGCCGGTAGAGCCGCGTGAAGCTGATCTTCTCGTGCACTTTGGGGATCACAGCCTCGGTGCGGCTGTCGCGGTAGGCATAGCAGGGGTATACGACCTCGTCGCCCTTGAGCAGCACGTAATCCACGCCCCAGGTGTCGATCGAAAGGCTTTCGAGCTCATAGCGCTCACGCGCCTTGTCGATGCCGGCCTTCACATGCGCCGTCAGCGCGTCGATGTCCCAGGTCAGGTGTCCGTCCTGTTCGGTCACGCCGTTTGGGAAGCGGTAGACCTCCTCGGCTTTGAGCTCGCCGTTTTCTTTCCAGCCGACGATATGCCGCCCGGAGGAGGCGCCGACGTCAACGGCCAGATAGCATTTGGGCATAGCAAGACCTCCCATCCTTTTCTTCTGTCCGGATCTTAACACATGGGAAGAAAAAGCGGGAGGTCGGTATTTGTGTAAAAAAGCGTCCTTATTTGCAGTCCTGCGAATCTCTGTAATGCTTCGGCGAGCAGCCGTAGGCCTTCTGAAAGAGCCTGTGGAAAAAGCTCGTGTTTTCATAGCCGACAGCCAAAGCGATCTCGCCGACCTTGCGCTTCGTGCTTCGCAGCAGAAAGGCCGCCTGCGCCAGACGCTTTTCCTGCATCAGTGCGGTGAAGGTCTCCCCGGTCTGCGTCTTTATTTGCCGCGAGAGCCAGGCCTCGTCGTAGTGCAGCTGGCGCGCCGCCTCCGCGAGACTGCCGTGGGCGTACTCCCGTTCGATATAGCGCAGGATCTGCACGGCGATCGCGTCCTCATCCTCCGGGTAGGAGAGCATGTCCGTGTGATCCATCAGCTCCAGAAAGAGCATAGACATTGTCATCTGCGCGAGCTTGCGCTTCATGCCGCTTGAGCCCAGCAGAATCAAGATCAGATTTTCGAGCAGATTCTGCACCTCCGGGATCTCGGCAATGCGAAAGTGCAGATAGCCGACGCCCGCCCCACCGCAGAGACAGTCCACCAGAAAGTGGCGCAAGGGCGTCTCTTCTTCGCCGAGGGCGGTCAGCGTGGAGGTGAAAAACTGCGGCAGAACGATGAAATTCACGGCGATATCGTCCGCCTCAGCGCACTCGATGGCCTGCACGGCGCTCTGACTGAGAAGCAGCAGCTCCCCGGTTCGCAGCTCGATACGCTGGCCGTTGACGCGGTGCACCGTGCGCCCGGCGGCCATGTAGACCATCTCCACATAGTCGTGGCTGTGCTCGGGAAAGTCGATAAAGCGCGTGTGAGGCCGCAGCGTGATGAGCTTCCCGGCCGACAGAAGCCGCGAGGCGCTGACCTCTGACCCGATCCCATTCATATAAATACTGCGGTCGATCTCGCCACTACCGTTTAGGATCGCCTGCTCCTCCTCGGTGATTCGGGAGAGCTGCTGTAACAGTTTCGCGTCCATTCTCACACCCCTTATGCGCCAGTATAGCATAAAAAGGCGTCCTCTGTCACGGCTTTTCTTCGTGACGGAGAACGTCGCTGTCAGAGTTCAGGATTCGACAATCTCGTTTTTCGCCACTGGCCGGGGGTCACTTCACAGTAGCGCTTGAACAGATAATGAAAGTTGTTCGGGTCCGGGATGCCCACCAGACTCCCGATCGTCGACACGGTATAGTTTGTGGTTTTCAGCAGAGTCTTGGCGTTATCCAGCCGGATGCGGATCAGGTATTCATGGGGCGGCATGCCGGTGTGCTTCCGAAACTCCCGGCTGAGATGGTATTTGCTGATGTTGGAGAAACGGCTTAGTTCATCGAGCGTCAGGTCGGCGGAATAGTTGCTTTCCATATACGCTGTCAGCTGTCGGATCGCTTCCGGGATTGCGACGCGCAGCGCACCCTGCTCGGACTGGGTGATGATACCGGTCAGCAGACGGTACAAGCCTTCCGAGACCAGCACCTCCCGATAGACCCTGTTTCCGCATACAGTCTCAAGCAGCACCTCGAGCTGCTCCTCCAGCTCATGGCTCATGGAGAACTTCACGGACGGCCGCTGCAGGAAGACCTGGCCGAGCGCCTGCGCGGGAAAGCCGTCAAAATGAAGCACAGCGTGCCGCCAGCCCTCGTCTTCCACCCAATAATGGTGAGGCTCCCGGCAGTCGATCCAGAAGCAGTCGCCCTGCTCGAGCGTATAGCTGTGACCGCGGTATTCCAGATGGCCCCTCCCGCCCAAGGTCAGCAATAACATCCAAGCCTGGTAGTCCTTCCGCCGGGTGAAGAAACCCTTCTTCGCGTCCATGATGTGAAAGCTCTGCACGGTGAGCAGGCCGTCGCGCGCAAAGGCCGAGATCGGAGGCGTGGGCAGCAGGGAGAGATGCCCCACATTCCGGTATTCCGCACGGACGGCGGCAGTGTCAAAATAGATCTTCCGCTCCTCCTGGAACTGCTGCAGCTCCTCCCAGAACTGCGGATGAGACTGATCCATCGGCTGCTCGGACAGCTCCATATGCAAAAACGGCAGCTTTTCAAACATGGGAACACCTCAAATAGCAATATTTTATGGTAATCAAGCAAATATCCCGATTACTCTTCTGCTGCAATCATACTATACTTTACTCAGAAGTACAATCGCGGAACTATAAAAAACAGAGGAGGAAAACACCATGTTGGAAATCATTCGCCTGAGCTGCAATCACGAAGCGAAGCCCGGCCCTTTCAGAGAAACGCCGGCGTTCAGCTGGGCCTTTACCGGAGACTCGCAAGATCTTATGCAGAAGGCCTATCGCCTGCAGCTCTTTGCCGAGCAGAGCACAGAGCCCGTGTATGATTCCGGCCGCGTGGAGAGCAGCCGGAGCATTGATGTCGCAGCCGAAGGCTTCGAGCCCGCTCCCCGCGTGCGCTATACCTGGCGTGTACAGCTTTGGGACAGCCGGGATGAGACCGCCTGCGGCGAAGGTTGCTTCGAGGGCGCGCCGGAGGAGCTGACAGCCTCCTGGATCAAGCCCTCCATGCCGAGTGTTCTGTGGGAAAAGCCCGTAAACATCATTGCCAGCATGCTCTTCCATGCCAAGCAGAAGAAGCCGCCCGAGGAGCGTCTCTGTCCGGCCACGCTGCTGCGCCGGGAGTTTGAGGTGAAAGAGGGTCTCACCCGTGCGGAGGTCTACGCCACCGCGCAGGGCATTTACCAGCTGGCCTTCAATGGCACGGAGCCCGGTAACCGCCGCTTCGCCCCGGAATTCACCCCTTATGACAAGTACATGTATTACCAGAGCTATGATGTGACGGGGCTGCTCCATCCCGGCCGCAACGCCTGCGGCGCACTGCTGGGCGACGGCTGGTGGGCCGGGCGCATCGGTGCGGGCGGCGAGTGCGCGCAGTACGGCATGTCCCGCGCGCTGCTGATGCAGCTGGAGCTCACTTATGCCGACGGCAGCCGCGAGACGATCTGCTCGGATGAGAGCTTCCGCTGCAGCCAGGACGGCGTGATCCGCTACGCCGACCTCTTCATCGGCGAGATGCAGGATCACAACTTCGGTACGACCCTCGCCGCGGTCAGCCGCCCCGGCTTTGAAGACGCCGGATGGGCTGCTGTCGTGTCCGAGAAAAACAAGAGTAATCTTCTGCCGCAGGCCGGCCCCGGCGTCACGGTGATCCGGGAAGTCCCGGCCAGGCAGGTTCTGCGCACGCCTAAGGGCGAGTGGGTCGTAGACTTCGGTCAGAACTTAGCCGGCGTCGTGCGCACCAGCGTCAGTGCGCCGACTGGCACGAAGATCACGCTGGAGCACAGCGAGGTACTGGACGCCAAGGGCAATTTCCTGATGAACATTCTCGGCGTCAACAAGGATCAGAAGGATATTTTCGTCTGCTCCGGCGAAGGGACCGAGGTCTTTGAGCCGCGCTTTACCTACCACGGCTTCCGCTACGTCCGCGTTAGCGGTCTGGATAATCCGAAGGCGGAGCAGTTTACCGCGCTGGTGTTCTCTTCTGTGCTGGAGGAGCGCATGGACTTCGCCTGCAGCAGCGAGAAACTCAATCAGCTGCACGATAACTCCCTCTGGTCGCAGCGCGCCAACATGATCTCCATCCCCACCGACTGCCCGCAGCGTGAAAAGGCCGGCTGGACGGCGGACGCTCAGGTCTTCGCGCCGACCGCCTGCTATAACCAGGAGATGAACGCCTTCCTCGACCGCTGGATGGATGCCCTCGCTGCCGAGCAGCTGCCCGACGGGCAGGTGCCGATCGTCGCACCCTTTAATGCCTCCTACAAGAACACCGCCAAAATGCAGGGCGGCGAGCACGTGGGTGCGGCCGGCTGGTCTGACGCCATCATCTTTGTGCCGTATACGCTCTATCGCATGTACGGCAACCGGGAGGTGCTCGCCAAACACTACGATGGCATGGTGCGCTATCTCGACTATGTCGCCAAGGTAGCCGCGGCCAGTGTGCCTAAGTCCTTCCGCAAGAAGAAAAACCCGACAGCCAGGGAGATCGAGAACCAAAAGTACCTATGGAATGTGAATTGGCAGTACGGCGACTGGATGGCGCCCAGCGTATCGAAGGGACCCATGGGCGGGGCAAGCGGCGCTAAAATCACCGGCGAATTGACAGCGTCCATCTACTACGCCTATTCCGTCCGCACCATGAGCAGGATTGCCGCTGCCCTTGGCAAGGATGAGGATTCGAAGCGCTATGAAACGCTGCGCACGCGGATCGTGGAGGCGATTCGGGAGACCTATCTGAGCGAGAACGGCCGCCTGCAGCCCGATATGCAGGGCAGCTATGTGCTGGCTCTGGCCAATGACATCATCCCCGATGAGCTCAAGCAGGCCGCGGTGGATCGCCTGTGCCTGTTGATCGAGAAGAACAAGGGTTGCCTTGACACCGGCTTCCTGTCGACGCCGATGCTGTTGGACGTGCTGACCGAGAACGGCCGGGCGGATGTGGCCTGGGCGCTCCTGTATCAGACCGGCTGCCCCTCCTGGCTCTACGAGGTGGAGCGCGGGGCCACCACGATCTGGGAGGCCTGGGACGGGATCAATCCCAAGGGAAAGGTCGGCAGCCTCTCCTACAACCACTATTCCTTTGGCTGCGTGTTTGATTGGATCTACCGCACGGTGTCCGGCATCTCCGGTGCGGAGCCCGGCTTTGAGAAGATCCGCATTCAGCCACGGCCGGACGCCTCGCTGAGCTGGGCGAAGACGAGCTATCAGAGCCCCTACGGCGTGATTACCACGGATTGGGAACAGGACGGCGAGAGCTTCACTCTTCGCGTGGAGATCCCCTGCAACACCCGCGCCGAGGTGATTCTGCCCGACGGGACGACCCACGAGGTCGGCTCCGGTTCATATAGCTTCACTTGCCCGAGCGTGGCCGTCAAGGCCCACACCTGACCGCAGAACTTTGCTGGAGCATGTCTGGAACAACGCGGACAGACTCGGCGTCGACCGGGACAAGCTCCTAATCGACGGCGATAGTGGAAGCGGTACGCTGGTTGCAGATGTCACACATCTCGTGCGTGATAAAGCACATATCGCCCAGCACGGACAGGTTCAGCCTATCCTGTGACGGACTGCGATACGGAGAAGTATGCCTCCATGCGTCTCTATCTGCGGCTGACTGGTCCACGGACGGCAGCCGCTGGATGTAGGAGGCCTACCTTCCCGGCAGAACGGACGCCGATCCCAAATGCGTGGTTCCAATGCAGGCAGAGACCTTCACCGGGCTTCCGGCGGCCTATGTCGAGGTCGCAGAGGTCGATATTCTGCGGGAAGAGAGCATAGCCCACGCAAAATGCTGGAGGAGCCCGGCGCTCCGTGGAACTCCGCTCCATCCCCGGCACCTATCACAGATTTAGAGCGACGGGAAGAGTCCGATTACAAAGCGCTTCCTCGCCGCTCGCTGTGCGGTGATGAGACAGATGTGAACAACTGAAAAGCATAAACAGCCCATGCTGCACCAGTTGGTGCGACATGGGCTGCATTTACCGAAAAAGATTATTCTCCCAATCAATGCTATTGTGCTGCTTGCTTTTTGGCATCGCCATAGATTCCGTGAAATAATTGCATAGCTTACTTTTCTTCTACTTTCTCGGGATAGATCAGCTCTTGCATAACGAATTCTTCTGCCCGGCTGCGGATGCTGTTCATCCTCCGCACCCATTCCATCTGATCGGCGGCTTTGAGTGCTTCGGTCACACCCTCGTGCACAGCCATTTGAGATTCCAGTAGTGCCAGGCGATCCCGACAGGCCTCGTCGATCTCCAGCAGATGCAGCCAGAGCTTCTCTGAGAGCAGCAGCTCCGAGAACACGAGCGGGTGCTGCTCCTGCAGATAGCGCTTTCGCATCCTGCCCCACTTGCCGATGGGCTTTTGCGTCGTGTCTTCAAGGGTCAAATTGGGAAGAAGATAATTACCCACTTGGGTATAGGTTCCACCTTTGTGTTCAAAAAGAGAGTTTTTCATGTTTTTCCTCCATAGCTCAGTCATGATTGATTTGTATTTCCAATCCTGTCAGACAGCTACCAAGTAATTTTACTTCAAAACTCTCTTACGAGTGGTGGACTAAGCCCCTCCCCTACAGTGTTGACTGGAATTTACGCGTTTTACAATAGCCCCAATTTGTTATAGCATGCTCTTGTAATCCGGCTCGCTCTCCACCA
>JAEEGF012120997.1_pt1 | contig 14323 bp, 11 predicted proteins | sample 9134171 | NCBI WGS metagenome assembly JAEEGF01 (sample SAMN16246542, study PRJNA631951) | gut metagenome | biome: gut microbiome; feature: rumen; material: AP-attached | host: Bos | place: Iran: Karaj | collected 2018-10
ATTCCCAGGAACTTATCCCCTTAGCCATACTGGCCGGGCCCGGTCTTGAAGAACCGCGCCAGCCCGGCCACCTGCGCCGGGTCCGCCTGCGCCAGCATCTGTGTCAGGAGGACGTTCATAGCGTTCCCAGGGCGATGTCTATCTGCCTAGAACACACGGCTCCGCAGGTGAGGAAGGATGCCCTGCGCACCGCTCCCTCCCGGGTGTCAGAAATGGGAATTACTTCAAACATATCGCAAAGATAGACTTTTTGGGCGAGTTGCCGATGTGCGGGAAAATGCTTATCTTCGCAAAGGAAACTTTTTAGATTGAAACCGCATATGTTTACCCTTATCGACCTTCCATACGCTCCGGATGCGCTCGCTCCGGCGATCAGTGCGCAGACCATCGGCTTCCATCACGGGAAGCACCTGCAGACTTATGTCAACAACCTCAACAACCTGCTGCCGGGGAGCCCGTTCGAGGGCCTTCCGCTGGAGGAGATCGTCCGCAAGGCAGAGGGCGGGATCTTCAACAATGCAGGGCAGATCCTGAATCATAATCTGTATTTCACGCAGTTCCATCCGGTGGCGGCCAAGCAGGCCCCGGCAGGGGCGCTGGCCGCGCAGATCGCCAAGCAGTTCGGCTCGTTCGAGGCCTTCCAGGCCGAGTTCGTCGCCAAGGGCGGAAGCCTCTTCGGCAGCGGCTGGGTGTGGCTCTCCGCGGACGCCAACGGCGAGCTGGTGATCACCCAGGAGGCCGGTGCCGGCAATCCGGTCCGCAAGGGCCTGAAGCCGCTGCTGACCTTCGACGTCTGGGAGCACGCCTATTATCTTGATTACCAGAACCGCCGTCCCGACCACCTGAAGGCCCTCTGGGCCATCGTGGACTGGGACGTCGTGGAGAAGCGTTACCAGGAATAAAATGCATATCGTCCTCCTTTCCGGCGGCTCGGGCAAGCGCCTGTGGCCGCTTTCCAACGACATCCGCTCCAAGCAGTTCATCCCCATCTTCAAGTGCGAGGACGGGAGCTACGAGTCGATGATCCAGCGGGTGTACCGCCAGGTCAAGACGGTGGATCCGGACGCGACGGTCACGATCGCCACGTCCAAGAGCCAGGTCTCCGCGATCCGCAACCAGCTGGGGGACGGCGTCGGCATCAGCGTGGAGCCGTGCCGGCGGGACACCTTCCCGGCGATCGCCCTGTCCGTGGCCTACTTGCACGACGTGCAAGGGGTGGGACTGGACGAGCCGGTGGTGGTGTGCCCCGTGGACCCGTGGGTCGAGGAGGACTATTTCGCCGCATTGCGGCGGCTTTCCGCGCTCGCGGAGAAGGGACACGCGAACCTGACGCTGATGGGCATCGAGCCCACGTACCCGAGCGAGAAGTACGGCTACATCCTCCCGCGCGCCAAGGGGGAGGTGAGTGCGGTGAGCACGTTCAAGGAGAAGCCCTCCGCGGACGTGGCGCGCGGCTACATTGCGCAGGGCGCGCTGTGGAACGGAGGCGTGTTCGCCTTCAAGCTGGGCTACGTGCTGCGGCGCGCGCACGAGCTCATTTCGTTTACGGATTATCACGACCTCTTCGGGAAATACGCCACGCTGACGAAGATCAGCTTCGACTATGCCGTCGTGGAGCACGAGCGGAGCATCGACGTGATGTGTTTCGGCGGGATGTGGCGCGACCTCGGCACGTGGAATACCCTCACGGAGGCGATGTCGGAGCCGACGATGGGCAAGGCCATCCTGGACGATACTTGCGAGGGGGTGAACGTCATCAATGAGATGAATGTTCCCGTGCTGTGTATGGGGCTGAAGGACGTGATCGTGGCGGCGGCGCCCGACGGGATCCTTGTCACGGACAAGGAGGCGTCGGGGCGCATCAAGCCGTATGTGGACGGCATCGAGCAGCAGATTATGTTCGCGGAGAAGTCCTGGGGGCGCTATCAGGTGCTCGACGTGCAGGACACTTCGATGACGCTGAAGGTCACGCTGAAGGCGGGGCAGCAGATGAGCTACCACGCCCACCTGCACCGCGACGAGGTCTGGACCGTGGTCGCGGGCGACGGGGAGATCCTCGTGGACGGGATGTCGCAGGCGGTGCGGCCCGGCGACGTGATCACGCTCGTCGCCGGCTGCAAGCACCGCGTCAAGGCGCGCACCGAGCTGACGCTCATCGAGGTGCAGCTCGGGCGGGAGATCACCGTGCAGGACAAGACGAAATACCCGGAGCCGTGACGCCTTTTCTTTTGAGCCCTTCGGGGAAGGATTACATCTGGGGCGGTGAGCGCCTGAAATCCGACTACGGCAAAGCGCTGGAGCTTTCGCCGCTGGCGGAAACGTGGGAGTGCTCGGTGCATCCGGACGGGCCTTCTTTCGTAGCTTCCGGCGCGTTCGCAGGGCGGACGCTGGCGGAGGTCCTCGCGGAGAATCCCGCGTGGCTCGGGACTTCGTTTTCCGCCTTGGGCGGATTGCATATCCTCGTGAAATTGATCGACGCGAAGCGGGATCTGTCGGTGCAGGTGCATCCGGACGACGATTTCGCGTTCCGCGAGGAGGGCGGCCAGCAGGGGAAGACGGAGATGTGGTATGTGCTGGACGCGGAGCCGGGGGCTTATCTGTATTCGGGATTCAAGGAGGAATTGAGCTCGGAGGAGTATAAGCGGAAAGTGGCTGACGGTACTATTGTGGAATCGCTGGCGAAGCATGAGGTGAAGGCTGGGGATGTGTTTTATCTGCCTGCCGGTCGTGTGCATGCCATCTGTAGCGGGATATTGCTTGCGGAGGTGCAGCAGTCGAGTGATGTGACGTATAGGATTTATGACTATAACCGACCAGGGTTGGACGGGAAACCTCGTGAACTGCATACGGAACTGGCGGCGGAGGCTCTGAACTATCAGGTGGAGAAAGAGTATAGAACAGAGTATTCGTCGGAGAGCAACAGGGCGAACAGCGTGGTGGAATCGCCGTATTTCAGTGTGAGGGTGACGGAGTTTAGTGACACGTTCCATCGTAATCTGATCAAGTATGACAGTTTTATAATCTCAATGTGTCTGAAGGGGGATTGCAAGATAAAGGTTCGGAGCACGGGAGATGAAATTACTCTTCGCGAGGGATATAGCTGCCTGATTCCGGCGGCGATAGCAGATTATGCTATTACGCCGGTGAAGGGAAGTAGCAAGGTGCTGGATGCTTATATCAATAATATGGATAAGAGTTTGCTGAATAAGGTGAGCAGGTTTTTGCATATTAGTATGAGGTGAGGATGCTGATGAGAATAATAAGGGGAATATGGAAATTCTGTTCGTACCTCTTTGTGCCTCAATGGGGACGAAATCGGGATAGTAAAAACGTCAGGCACATATAATATACTGATATGCGAGCCATGAGATCTGTTGGTTATGAGCAACTCCAATAGTGACGTGGCTCGTTATCGGTTTTATGATATAGGCTACAATGGCAAAGACTAAAGAAGAATTGAGAGAGGCGCGTAAGCAGTGGTTTGCTCCGATGGAGCAGAAACTGCAGGAGATGCATACTAAGGAGGATGATAGCCATTTCTACTATCATTCCTCTGAGGATCGTATTGTCCTGTCGCATGCCATGTTCTGGACAATGACACAGCTTCAGTTCTTCAAGAGTAAGATAAGAAAAGAGAAGTTTTTCCTCCTGTTGCGACAGTATGAAGAAGAAATGCTTGATGCTTTCCTTCAGGATGACGATTATTATTCGGATCTGCTACATTATTGCAACATCCTGTATGAAATGCTGCCCACAATTCTGGGTGCATCGCATTTGAGGGCAGAGAAGGATGCCCGCAAACTTGCCGCCATCGCCCTCGTCGCCGCTGGCTATGCTGGTGATATGGATGAGGAGTTGGCAAATGAACTCCTGGATGACATCGATTATCATTTCAATAAGGTGAAGTGTCGGAAGGTCGAACTGATGATGCCACAGCTGATGAAGATGGTGGAGAGGGAATCGCTGTAGCGATGGAATTACGGAACCACGGAGTAACGGAACTACGGAAGCAAGCAGCATGGCTGCGGATAAACGGATTCACGAATCAACGGAACTAAGGATCTACGACAATAACTATGGCAGACTATAAGGATACATATAAGCCTAAGAAGAAGTCTTTTCCGAAAAAGGACTCACGGAAGGACGGAGAAACGGAACAACGAACTTTTGAGGTGACGTTGAAGCCGTTGATGACGGAGGAGGAAAAGAAGGAGGCACAGATTTTGGAACTGAGCTACGACTTTTCTTGTAGGATTATACGGCTTTACAAGTTCCTGAATGAGGGGAAACTGAGTAAGGCGGATAGGGATGTTGTCGATGCGGTGGGGAGACAATTACTGAGGTCTGCTACAAGCATCAATGCGAATATAAACGAGGCACAGCACCCGCAAAGTGATGCTGACTTTCTGAGTAAGGCCAGCATTGCGCTGAAAGAAGCGAGGGAGTCAGAAAACTGGCTACATATGCTTTCCGATAACGGATACCTGGATCAACGGATGAGTGAGTCCATTCTACATGATTGTGGTCGTATCAATAAGATATTGATAACGATTACTGCGAAGGTGAGGAAACGGATTAATAGCTAATGCTGGGAAATACGGGACTAAAGGACCAAGGAGTGATGGATGGAAGTGGCGGTGGTGTTGAATGATCTTGGGACATATACAGGAATGAAGGTAAAATTAAGTAATGGAACTTGTATCTTTAGTACACGATGAGCATATTATCACTTTTCTATGTGGTTTAGGCCAGAGAAGATGTTATGTGTAGAGGATGTGAATGCAAGTCATATTGACGATACGATTATAATCATAGTATGTTTGAACGTAAAGAAAAAGAGAATAATAGCTACTATCCTTCATTTTTCTATACTTTCTTGAATATTCCGGATGATCCGCATTATTTAGGAAGGTATCCACTAGATGAAAGAACAGAGGCTTTCTTTTTACATGAATATATACATTATCTTCAAGACTTAACTACGATATCTGGTTATGCTCGAATAGAAACTATTGTAGACCAGGTAAAATGGGTGGTGTCAGACGCGAGTGGGAAGAAAAATATAAAAATACCTTATAACCCTGATGCGTATTGGGCATATAGCATGAAACCTAATGCGGCATGTCTTCGTGTGTCAAAGGGAGAGATGAAAAAGAAAACGAATGCAAATGCGGATGTGAAGTATGGTAGCCCTAAGGACTTTAAACTTGAAGATGAAAGAGTACCTATTAAAAATGGGAAATACATAAGAGTTAGAGTTAATGCTACATTTGTATTTGAGGATGTTGAACACAACGAGTACAAGTATAAAATAGGTGAAATGGCCATCTCAGAGTCGATGGCTTACATTATTGAGAATCATATTTATCCAGGAGTTCTTGCGTGTGGTACAGATTTTCCATACAATGTGGTAAGGAATGTGGTGAGGTGGAAATGTCCTAAAGCGGAAGATGACTATATACTGGTTGCAATATGCGATGTAAGTCTGATGTATGCTTTTCCTGGGTTAGCATTTTATCATATCGTTGACTTTCTTGAAATATATGAGGGAGAAGTGACACCCGCCTTAATATATTTGTATGGGTTAGGTGGTGATATGTGTCGGAAACTTGGAACTATTTTCTGGAAGGAACAACTCGATGATAAGAATAGACAAACCATAAAGCAACTGAACGACTATTTCAATCATCCTTATTGGAATGATACCCAACATGCATTAACAGCAGCACTTGTCAATGCTTATGCATATAGAAAAGATAACCCCACATTCTTCCTTGACATTATGAGGGGAGGAAAAATTCATAAAAACTACGTTTTTCAAGAGTCCTTGTCGTATATGGGTTGTATGGCAGTACATACTGCGCAGGATCAATTGTTTTATTTTGCACCAAGATATGCGGATAACATCAAAGTTGACCCAGACTGGTTTGTTAGTCTTTATCAGTTATATTTGATTCTGTTTACCAATGAAGCAATAGAAGAATATCGCGGAAACAAGTTTATAAAGTGGAAATGCTACTTGAAAAACTGGTGTCATGAGAGTTTTGTCAAGAAACATCTGCCGGATATTACTTCAACATCGTATAATTGCATTTTGTCACCATGGATGAATACTACAAATCAACTGATGGCTCAATGCGCATTTGGAAGGCTTTGGGCTGCGTATGATTTGAAAAGAGTAAAACTAAAGTTGAATAATAATTGATGAATAAGAAATCAATATCCCAACAGTCTATCTTTGGAGAATATAAGAACGGTGAAGATAGAGTAACAGCTGCCCTTTTGCAGATATTCCGTCTTGGAGGACCGGAATTGATGAATTCTGTTTTTGAGGATTTCAATATCAATTTGGATGCTCAGGTAAATACACAAGTGAAGAAAAAAGGAGCGAAGTCGAGACCTGATGGGGAATTGGTTGCAAACTATCACGTGTTTATTGAAAGTAAGATATACCCATGGGATATTAATAAGGAACATAATGTAGCCCAACTGCAGGAACATCTAAAACTGATTAAAGCTGAGAGGGCTGTGATAATCTATATCACAGTAGATAAAACAAAACCGATGGAGATTCCTGATAGGGAGGATGTATATTGGACAACATGGACCGATATTACCCAAAAACTAAAAAAGTATGTTCCCTCGTTCAATAAGGATGTAATGTCATTTTTGGCTGATCAATTTAAATTGTTGGTTGAAAATGTTGTATTTAGCAGGATTGATGATACTACAGATGAAAACAGGGTACTGATAGTAGGTGGAAGATTCGCAGAGGGCATTGCACGGAACTACGGTTTTTATTCATGTCAAGCAGGACGTAAATTCAAAAAGTCTAAATATATTGCATTCTACTTCAATAAGCGGATTTCCCACTATTTTGAGATAAAGGGAGAACCAAGGTCTGTTAAATCACTTGAAGAGGTTAAGGATTTGCTGCCCGAAGGCTATATACTCTCTGATGAGGATAGAAAACCTCATACATTCATCAAATTCAATATGGGATATACTTTTGAAGAGCCAATAACCCATGACTATCCAAATCCATTTGTTCAGAGACAGAGATACACTACGATAGACAAACTGAAAGTTGCTAAAACAACAGATGATTTGTTGTGAGAATGAAAAGAAGAAAGGTTGACTTTGTATGTGGAAATGCATTATTAGACTATTCAACTGGTTAAAAAAGAAGATGTGTACATATACTACATATATAGATGAAGCAGGGAATACACTCACTGACTTGCAGAACCCTGTACAACCATTCTTTGTGATAGCAGCAGTGTCTGTCCCAAGGAGTAAATTTCAGCAGGTTATGAGTGTTTATCTGGCCGAGTTTGAAAAGGCAAAGCAGCCTTATGATCAAGAAATAAAAGGCCGAATATGGGTGAAAAAGCGACCTAAGCAGATTGCCTTACAGAATATCATAGATGCTCTTAAGGATGTTGGCAGTATTATGTCTGTGGTTGTTGTTGAGAAGAGGAGAATGATAATCCCTTTGGCCGTTAATAAGTTCTTTGATAATTTCCTGAATGGTAGTGATGACAATAGATGGGTAGCTCCTATCGGAATGAAGCAGGCAACGGCTAAGTATTACTATGCTAAATTGTCGGATGCAGAGGTCGATGTTGTGTTTAAAGCTTTCGATAACCCATCTGTTAGTACATACATAGATGCGATACAGGTTCTAAAAGCTCATGCATATGATAAATCATGGATAGATATGCTTGACTGTTCATTATCTCATATACAAGATTTATTAGAAGAGGAGGATTTGCTCGATGGTCATGAAGGATTGTCAAGTAAAGCTTCACACTCACCAAATTTAACTGCATATCATAGTCTGATGAATTGTCATGTTAACGAGTTGAATAAACAGAATAGTACCTCTTTCATTGTCTTTGATCATTGTAAACAGTGTGATAAGGATTTTGAGTTAGTATATACATGGATGAAGAATATGAAGGGTGTTATTGAAATAGAGCCAGGAAAGGTCCTAAATAATTGGAATTGCATAAAAGGGTTTGCCGTCGCTGATTCAAAAAATGAAATGGCCCTGCAATTAGCAGATATTATAGCTTCATCTGTTTATTTTATGCTCTTATCAAAGAAGAGTGGAAATACATTGAACAGTTACGAGCAATATATAGAGAGACTACTGCAGGATATCTCGAAAAATGAGCAATATTGGGAGATATAAAGTATCCCCAAGGACTATTTCGATGTAATGACGTTTAAAATTGAAGACATATGCGCATAGAGTTTCTTCAAGCAGGTACAGGGGATTGTATCTGGATTAGCCACAACAAGAAGAATATTGTGATTGATGGAGGCAAGTCAACAACCGCCATCAAAGCAAGGTATGCCCAAATGCCTCTGGAAGAAAACATAGACCTGCTGGTAGTAACTCACATAGATTCTGACCATATAGCGGGTGTCATCGCTTTGGTGGAAATGATGAAAGAAAAAGGGGAGACTGCCAGACTGAAACAGGTATGGTTTAACTTCCCGGAAAAACCAGCGTCAGACGAGTATTCTGTCCCTGAGGGAAACGAACTGTCATCAAGCATATGCGAAATTGAAGGTCTGAAATGGGTCAACAATACCTCGGGATTAATAGGTCAGAATATTGAGATAGGGGACATTAAACTTCATGTCCTTGCACCCGACCACGATGTTGCAGACGAATATAAGCCTAAAGCACCAGATGAACTGGGAGTAGAAAATGCAGACTGGGGTGTGAACTTGCAGACTTTGATGGAACATGCGGATGACGATAACCTGGATGATGGAGGCCCGAACAGTCAGTCAATAGTCATCGTGGCAGAACATGACGGTAAAAAAGTTTTGCTGCCAGGAGATTGTACGCCAGAAGAGTTGTTTAATGCACTTCACAACTATAACAGCATAAATGGTTCGCCTCTGAAACTTGACTTGATGAAACTGCCCCATCATGGGAGTACCCGTAATATCACAAAGAACATTGCCACTGAGATAGAATGCACGGATTTCTTGATTTCAACAAAGTTAAACAAGAAGTATCTGTTCCCAAATAAAGAGACGATAGCCAAACTTATCTGCTATAGAACACAAAAGAACAGAGCTATCAATGTATATTTCAACTATCAGGAAGCACTGGATGTTCTTGGAATAACTAAGGAAGAACAAGCAGACAACAATATTAATCTCACTGTTTGCCGTGAATTCAACATTTGACATACGTCGTAATTGCGTCAGGATAAAGGCTGATATAAAAGGAAGGGGGGGCCACTTCCGAGGGACAGGCGTGCTCTATCCCTTGGGAGAGGATGAGCAGTACGATTATGTCTTTACGGCTCAGCATATTCTGAAGGATGACAAGAAAAAGAAATTGAATTCCGTTCTTGATAAGATAGGGGTAATTGAAATAGAGGTCTTTGATGATGGACACTTCACGACCTATAAAAGCATTGCCAAAGAAAACGTCTCTAAATCTTTACTCCCAGTGGGTGATGATTTCCTTATTATAAGGATTCAAAAGGGTGAGAAGCAATTTACCCCCTTTCTGCTGGCAGATGACCTCATTGAAGAAAAACCCATGCAGCTGTATGGGGTTTCTGGTGAAGCGCAAGATATAATCACCAGACTGGATTGTAAATGTGTGGATAGTCGGGTGGAGTTGGTTAATATTACTTCGCCTGTAGATAATATGGATAGTCTGCACGGAATGTCAGGCGGTGGCATATTTGCCTTGAACCAGCCATTGATGTATGGCGTGCTGTGGAAATATGCAGCTACTGATGGAGAGTTTCATAATGTCAAGATTACACAGGCATTAGAAGAGAAAATCACATTGCAATTAGCACAGCGAAGGTGGAAAGGCATCGAGTTCATCAATATCACACAATGCAAACGAGCTATGAGCGGGGTATATGATGGCATATTCCGGGATATTAATGACACAATACTAGTCAACCGTAATAATTCCAGATTTCCGCTTGAATCCAGATTCGTAATGCCGGACTTTGTGGATGAGGTACAAAACATGGCTTCTGATGATTCGATTGAGCCAGATGTGAAACCTGTGGAGTTAGATCCTACGAACATTTATTACAAAGGCGGAGAAATTCAAGAATACAGTGAGCAGTACCTCAAAGAATTCTATAGCCATCTGAACAAAACCAGCAATAGAGAGGTCAGAATTCCAGCATCTTCTATATTGAATTCCGATAGAAGTATATTGCTCATAGTGGGTGGGCCTGGTTATGGCAAGTCTTCGCTGTTGAAATACCTTACGCTACAATTGCTGAAGGGTAAGATGGATGCGTATGACGGCTATCTGCCCGTATGGATGCCATTTTCATATATGGCCAGGAATTGTGACAGTGATATTAAAAACATCATCCAGGCCTGGCTACAGGAGAGTAAACTCTGGGAAAAGAACAGTCATTATCTGGAGTATGCCTTTGAACAGAATAAAATATTGTTGATTGCTGACGGTATTGACGAGTGGGGGGATGAACCTTTGCAAGCTGACAAGGTTATACGTAAGGTGAAGGCTGAAACTGAGGCAGGCAATCTGTTAGCCATTTTCTCAAGCAGGGAATATGGCATTGCGAATATCAATTCTCCATTCAGCAGTGGCGATACCTACACAATAGCTCCGCTGTCAGCATTGCAGCAGGATGAACTGGTGAAGAAATGTGTGGATCATTATAATGGGCTGATTCATGACACGAAGAGAACAGCTGAGTTCCTTTCAGCAAAGTTGAGACTTCTGCATGATGTTGACCGCATGAAAGAGAACCCAATGCTGCTAACAATTCTCATAGGTCAGTATCTGCAGGGTAACGAACTACCTCACAACAACATAGCGGCTATGGACTGTATTGTAGAACAGTTGTTTGTGAAGCATCAGCAGTCACGCAAATATCAGGCTTTCGACTATTCTGGCTCGTTTGACTTCACGAGCAATAAGATAATGCTGGGTGTGCTGTCAAAAGAAATGTTCGACTACTACAATGATGGCAGCATGGACAAGACTCAGGCTGAGATTCTGCTGAACCAATACCTGAATAGTCAGATATCGGGGCAGGAACTGAATAATGCGCACATCGTTGACAATTTGTTCAGGCATGATACACACCAGTTGGGTGTTATTGAAGAAAGAACAGGCTCGCGTATTTCCTTTATCAATAGACAACTGCAAGAGTTTATGACGGCCAAGTACCTGTCGGTAGATGAAGACAGATCCAGAAGTTTTGTCCTACAGAATGCCCCAGATGGAGGCCTTCATCAGGTTGTACTCTTCCTTTTCGAAATGATGCCGGCCTCAGTGTTTGTAAGACTGTACAGTGATTTGAAGCCCCTTGTTACCGACGATTACAGAAACTATTACCTCTATAAACTGAAACTGGAAGTTCTGGTAAGGTCGGTGAAGGCACCCAAGCCATTTTTGCTTAAAGAAATAGAGCATTATATACAAAGGATAGAACGGGAGTCTGACTATGATATCAAACATGACCTGTTGGAGATTCTGTTGGATGGTTTGTACAACTCTGCCTTACGCGAGCGTATAGAAGATTTTCTCTCACGATACATACCTTCTGCTTCTGTGTATCATGATATCCGATTGTCGGGATTGGCACAAGTGACAGACCTTACCGCAGAGGAGAGGATGTTTGCTGTGCTAACCGTTGTCAATGGTGATGTGAACAACAAGATTCTCGCGTCACAAGTAATAAGGAAACATATCACCACAGACGAAAAACTGCTGGAGATGGTTAATTCATACATACGACCATCGACGATGCCTGAGGTGGTGGCTTTCTTTATCAGGAGCGTCATAGTTGACGGGCTTGATATAGAGAATGAAAATAAGTTTATAGAGGAGGTCGTGTCGGGAGACCTCTATACAAGGTTCTATAAGTTAGAATTTTCTTTATTTAAGGGTGAGAATGTTCCCGCTGATGAAATCTTTGAGCTAGTTTCAGAACTGCCATTCTCAATACAAGAGGATGCTTCAAGATTATTGCAGACCTATTTTGTACAAGATGAGGGCATCAGGCAAAAGGCTCTGAAGTCAGTAAAGGCCAAGTTCAGAGGGCGTGGGAATATTGGTAGAGATATGGCTTGGCGATACCTGCTGTCATGTTGGATAAATCATCCTGAAGTTATTCAGGCTATTGCTGATGAACTGAAAGAGTCGTACCCGTTCACTCACGGTAATGGCTATGAGTTGTGGCAAATCATACAGAGACAAGATTTATCACCTAAACTCCGTCAGGTCATAACCGAGTGGACTATAGGCAGGGACATCAAGCATGTGATGTGGGGTATTGAATCAACTATAGTCAATACGATTGCTAACGACCCTCGTATCAAGGCAAAACTTCTTGAAGCGTTAGAGGGTATGGATAGTTTTCAGCATATCGTGGTCTTCCCTCTTATAAAAAACTGGGGGCAGGATGTAGATGTTGTTGCTAGACTGCAACGGTACCTTGATGAAGAGCCGTTAAAAAAATCCATCTGGATAGCATGTTATGCTTATGAGATTTATCAAGGTAATGACGAACGAATCAAGACATATCTTGACAAATGTATCAATGAACCTGACGAGGGATTGATGAAAGACCGTGCCGTATCAGTCTATGTAAGTCACTACAAAGAAGAATTTGCTGAGAAATACATACCTCGAATCCTCAATGGAGAAATCTTGATGAGCGACCGCATCCTCGGCTCGAAATGGGGCATACTGGAAGCCATCATTGATAATTATTCAGAGCGTAAGGACGTACAAGAGTTCCTACAGAAGTATTACTCTGATGACTATCGGTTTGCAGGGCAGATTATAGTAAAATATCGCGGAACGGAGTTGGCGTCGAGAATGCTCAGTAGGTGGTACCACATGGATACACGGCTGAGGTTGATGATGATACACAAGATTTCCAATCTGTCGGGTATTAATGATCGTATAGAGGGGATGCTTCACTCATTCAGGATAGAGGGCAATGCCTACGTACTATGTGATACGGTCTTGTGTCTGGTAGGCCATTTGAAGAGAATGGGCAGGGATAATGACGTGCTCAAGATTGCAGACGAGGTGTTTAATACGTCTCAGGTGACGACGGAATATACCTATAAAATGCGACTCTGCATCAATCTACTGTATCATAAGATTGATGAATACGTTCAGTTGAATTTGCCTACTGGCGGTAAGGAATACGAATTTGCGCAGATGCATCTTTTCTATAACGACAGCCCGTATATCGAGAAAACTATAGCAGATGAGGCAGATTATCTGTTGGATGATGATATGGCAAATCTGAGGAAGTTAGTCAATAGCGACGATCGTATATATTCATACATTGTTTTCTTCTCGAAATTTGTTAATCCAACATCTAAAGCGGCACAAGTCATCGTTAACTATCTAAATGAGAAAAAGGATAAGATTGATGATGCGAATATCCTTCTGTTCTTGAAGAAAGTGGGCAACCAAAAACAGTTGTTGAAAGAATTGGTCATGGCCAATATCAATAATGAGAATAATGAGATGTCTGCAACAGTGGAGCAAATCATTTCGACTGATTTTGAAAAGGATGAGGATATTAAGACATTATTGAAACTGGAAGGGTGGAATTGGTTTGATGATTCTATAAACAGGGTTTCAATTAACTGCACGTTGAACAGTAATGTTGAGAAGCTAAAAGAGATATTCGGTGATTACAAGGAGAAAAAGTTCGAATTGAATAGCAGTTACGCTTCTTATAACTTCTTATTCTCAATGGTAGAAGATAGCAAGGTGGTTGAGAACTTAAAATACTATCTGACTGAACTTCAGGATACTTTTGTCTATCGAATGATTGTAGGTCCATTGACAGCAAGGTTGAAACGAGACAAGGCAACAGCAGATCGACTCTATGAAGAGCTGTTAGTGACTGATGATCCAAGAATCAGGGTTGGCTTCTATTCTATTCTTTCTTCTGCGGGAGTGAAATCTGCAGAACTTAGAGATTGGAGAGAGCATCAGCACCAGCATCTTGATGAATATGGTCATGATATGGTGTCGAATAGAGATAGACAATTAATAGTGACTTTGCAATAATAATGGTCATATGACGCAAGATGAACGGTGGTTGGCGCGGTATAATGAGGTGATGGGCTTTCTGGAGTTGAATCATCGAAACCCTTCGAAACATCGGATTGAAGAGCATGACCATCTGAACTGGCTGAAGGCCAATAGGAAGGTATTGAATGCTGGAAAGATGAAGCCGGAGAGGGTGGAGAAGTTTAGAAAACTTCTGCAAATGACTGAACAATATAGGAGGAAGAACCAGTATGAATAGTG
>JAEEGF011087310.1_pt1 | contig 14321 bp, 9 predicted proteins | sample 9134171 | NCBI WGS metagenome assembly JAEEGF01 (sample SAMN16246542, study PRJNA631951) | gut metagenome | biome: gut microbiome; feature: rumen; material: AP-attached | host: Bos | place: Iran: Karaj | collected 2018-10
CTAACAGAGGTTAGTTTAATGAAGCAAATTAAAAAGAGCAAAAAAAAACCGCAGACGAAATGAATTCGCCTGCGGTGAGGTTTTAGAAATCTGCGGTGATGTTTTAGAAATTACTTTTGTAAATTACAAACGATGCTTTCAATTTTTACACCATTTGTTACAATTGTATAAGTTCCAGCTGGAAGTATATACCAACCTCCTCCTTGAATATTCATAGCGCTATTATTTTCATTATCCCATACCCATTTTCCAGTTGCTCTTAATTTTCCAGTAATGATTTCTTTATTCTCTCCATAAAGAAGAATTGGAAGATCCATTACTGTTTCATAAGTCTTGTCTCCTATACCCTCTGGCAATTTAAAAAAATCCATGTTATTTTCACCGGTGCTTCCCCTTTTTCTTCTTCTACATCTGCTACGAAAGTTCCATCGTTGTATAATTTATAGGTAGAATTAAAATAAAAACACCACCAAAAGATTTTTATTTCTTTTAGTGGTGTTATAAATACGCCCTATATTGGGAGTTTTATTAATTATTAATTACTACTAGTGAAATTACCTATAAGCCAGTGAAATAACCTGGATTACCTTTTTCATCAACATGAGCATGCCACATACTAATTTTATGACCATCCCATTTTGTTCCATTACCGCCTTCAAGAGCCCAACATTCTCTAAATACGTCTCCATCACCTGTCCAAGTAGGGTACTCGGTCCAAACCTGGATTGTTTTTAGATTGTGACAATATGAGAACATGTCATCCCACTTAGAACCTTTAGATGTGTCCCAATTAGAGAGCTCCAATTTTTCAATTGATTCACAACCACAGAACATGCGTGCAAAGTTTGTTACATTTGAAACATCCCAGTTATATTTATCGTCTGTTTTTTTGTATTTAAGCTCATCTAACGTTTTAAGCTTTTTACAATTCAGGAACATATCCTCAAATGAAGTAACGAGTGATGTATCAATGTAGTTAATGAAAACGCCATGTAAAGTTTCACAACCACTGAACATTCCTTCCAGGCCTGTACCTTCAATTTTTGCTCTAGTATTAAAACTAATGTACCTAAGGTTTTTACAGTCCTTGAACATCTCTCTCACGCTCGTAAGGTTATCTGTTTTAAGATCTTGTAATCTAACCTGGTTAGTCAAGCCGACAGTTCCATATTTTTCACAACCAGAAAACATGCCTTCCATAGTAGTTACTTTATCTGTGTTAAAAACATGATAATAATTGTCAACCAGTTCGCCCAACTGTATAAATATAAGCTCTTTACAATCCTTAAACATATTTTCCATAGAAGTAACATCTCTTGTATCAAAGCCGCTTAAGTCAATTTTCGTAATTTTTTGACAGTTCATGAATAAGCCCGCAGCTGTATTACCAAGAGTCATTTTTCTTTTTGATGCAGCTGGATTGTAATAGTAAATAGTATCAGTTGCTGGATCTATATAGAAAACCTGTTTATATTTTTCTGAAATTGTATATTTTTCGATACCTTCTGTCAGATTTGCTGCAGGAGCAGTTTCGGTTGGAAGGAATGCTGTTGCCTTTGTCCTAAGACACAATTTTATAAAGGCTTCCGAAATATTTGTTGTAATTTGTGCTACTTCAGATTCAGTATAAGGATATGGATTACTTAAATCCAAGTCTGTTGTTTCATCTTTTGGTTTTGTTTCATCTGTTGGCTTAGTATCATCTGTTGTATCTGTTCCATCTGTTGTTGTTGAATTGCCACCAGATTCGTTTCCGCTAGAACCATTACTGCATGAAGTAAACATGCAACCAAACAACAGTGCTCCTGCTGTGAGAAGCGCTAAAACCTTTTTCATTTTTTTCATAAAAAACTCCTTGTGTTTTTTTTGTGTATTTAACACGTTTTTTTTGTTTACATTAAGAGTCTAAATAAAAAATCTAAAAAAAATCTGAAATTTTCATAGGATTTTTACATATAAAAAAAGCCTGACAAGTTTTGCATGGTTGAACTTTGGTAAATGTTTTATGCAAAACTTATCAGGCAATAAAAAGTTATGAACTAAATATTATTCTTTAGGTATATGTAAAGTTTCGTGGTGTATCGAAAGCTGCAGCTATATAACCATCAACTATAAAAAGTACATTTAAAATAAAAAAGACCTCCGTTTTTTTTCAGCAAAAGAAGGATTAGGAAAGGCTGAAAAATTATAGGAGGTCTTTAGCAAAAGTTGCTGTCAGACTAAATTATTTGATGAATGTAATTCCAACTTTTGCGTATGTTAGTCCGGTATAACCAAACTCAACAAATGCTGCCATTGAATCTTTGAAGGCCCAGCGGAGACCTGCGTTTCCACCCCAGTCCATAGCAAAATGAGGTTTAACCCATTCATCAGGGCATCCAATCCAAAGAACCTTAAAACCAATTGAAGGACCAAAATAAAGGTCTAACTTAGGGATTCCAAGTGTGTAGTGCCAAGACGCACGTGCATCACCAGAAATGTTAATGCCATAGTAAAAAGAAACATCGGCACAACCACCGAATGAAAGAGGGAGAGTTTTATCTCCAGCATCAACTGGTGTAATTTTTTCGTATGAGCCATGAATATCAAAGCCGTATCCATAACCCAAACCAAGATCTGTTACTGCTTTTGCATCTTTTACGCAGTCTGCATAATCGAAGAAACTAAAACCTGCTGCGTGTACTGAGAATACTGCACAAGCAAGAACCAAAGCTAAAAACAATTTTTTCATATTTGTCTCCTAAGCCAAATAATTTTTTATAATATTACCAACTGGTAACTTTGTTTTATATTTGAAGTGTAGGAGCAAAATCTAAAAAAAAACTAAAATTTTTTAGTGATTTTTTACATATAAAAAAAACCCGGACACTTTGAAGTGCACTTCACTTTACACTTTAAAATGTCCGGGCAGTTTTTTATTTGAAATAGTTGGAGTTAGACTTTGATGTTACTATTTTGTATCATTTGGATCATAGTAGAGACGAAGATGAATATCATCGCCGCCAGTAGCTGTTGTAATATCATTTCCATCACCATTGTAAGTCCAAAGATTCAGAGCTTTTGTAGAAGCAGAAGAATAGCTTCGATTTGGATTCCAGATAGCAACTTCTTTGATAGGGTATGCTTTGTCTCCAACAGTTCCTTCACGATTCTGTGTCCAGGAATTAAATATTACACGATATCCGTCATCTACCCAAGAACCATCTTTTGGATTACCCCAGAAATTCTTTTGTACTGTTCCATGGCGATAGTTAGCTCCATCAGATCTATTAAAGCAGTCCATTTTTTTCCACTGGCTTGCATCTACCTGTGGATTTCTTAATGTTATGGTTTCTGTTTCGGCAGCACTTTCAGAAGAGTTTCCAATTACACCTCTTAAAGCTTCGTCTTTATTTGTTGTATATTCAACAACAAGGTAGCAATAATTATGACCATCTCCTGTACCTGAATTAAGATCACATTTTGCTGTATCTGCACCACAGGCAGCATCTTCACCAACTATAACAAAGTCTGCATTTGTACCAAGCTTATTTCTAACGGCAGTACGCATATCCTTAAAGATTCCCTGAGGACCATTATCATAAACAGTAACCTTCTTTACCCACCTGTGAGTCTGTCTTGCAGCAAGACTGGAAGCATTCTTTTCAAGAAGCTTGTGGTATTTGTTTCTGATTTCTGCCTGTCTTGCAGGGTCATCAGCATAAAGCCAGATACCGGTAACTTCATCTTCAAGCGAAATTGTATTCTGTGAATCTACCAGAGACCAGGTAGCAGGATCTTTAATTTCATCAGACCACTTGTTCCAGGCAGCAACAGCAGAATCAAGAGAACCAAAGGTAACGCCATTTCCACCGTATGCTTTACCGCTGATTCTTGTCTGACTTGAATTAAACATTTCTTTTGCTTCCTGGCTGAACTCAGCATTTACACCGGCACTGAATGCACCCTGATAGCTTGCTTTTACAGCAGCTTCAATAGATTCTATAGTTTTTGATGATGAGTTAGTATACTGGTAAGTCAAAAGGAATCGGCCACCAATGTATGTATCAAGCATGATATGTGTACCAAAAATCTCAAAGATTTTTTCCGGGGTGTAAGACGTATCATTAATAATGCTCTTAAAGTTATTAGTAAGATGAGCTTTAATTGTATCCTTTGTTTTGTCTGCATTTTCAATATATTCGCGTGCGTATCTGAATAAAGAAGTACCGGAAGCAAAAACAGTTTCTTCTGAGAACTGCTCGTCTTTTCCAAAGCCTACTTCAACACTTCCGCTAAATCCAGCGTATCCACCTTCAACACCAACCGAAACATTGAATTTCTTCTGGAATTCTTTGATTGATGTATCAATTGCAAATGATGATGTTGCATCAATTGGTCTTTCATCAAGCTTAGGAATAAAGCTTTCATTAAACTCAATAACAGGATCCTTTAAGGCTTCTCCACCACAGAAGAACTCACCGTTTACAGCATCATAACCGCGTCCAATGTATCCATATTTTATAAGCTGAATAATGGTAACAATTTTTGACCATGGATTAAGTGATTCAACAATAACACCTTTTTTATTCTTTCCGCGGGCTACAAGCTTAATGTTATAATCACCTGCTTCAAGAGCACGAATTGTATATGTGTTTTCAGTCTTATCAAGATTATCAACAAACAAATTAGAACGGTAAATTGCAACGCCGGCAAAGGCATCGTCTGTAGGATTATCCCAGATGAAGGTAACGCTGTCTTCGGTAGTTGTAAATTTAACATTTGAAAGTTCACCAAAATAATCAGTTTCATTAACTTCGTCGAGTTTTACTCTCTGCTGAATAAAGTTCTGAGAATCAACTTCAACACCATCTTTATTCTTTCCACGGGCTACAAACTTAAATGAATAAGTTGTTCCATTATCAAGAGTATCGATTGTGATTGTGTTTTCTGGAGCATCAATTGTTGCGTATACTTCATCGTTCTGGTAAATAATTACGCCGGTAAAGTTTTCGTCTGTTGGATTTGTCCAAGAGAAGGTAACGCTTGCGTTTCCAGGTGTATAATAGAGATTAGAAATCTTTCCAATATAGTTTGTATTGTTGTTAATACTTACTGTTTTTGTCCAAGGGTTAAGAGTATCAACAATAATGCCTTTTTTATTCATTCCGCGGGCTACAAGCTTGAAGGTATAATCACCATTTTCAAGATTAGAAACAATATAAAAGTTCTTTGTTTTATCAATATCATCAACCTTTGAATCTCCTCGGTAGATTGCAACGCCGGCAAATGCTTCATCTGTAGGGTTGTCCCAGGTGAAGGTTACGCTGTCTACATTTACTGTAAATGTTACATTTTCAAGCAAACCAAAATAATCTACTTCATTTACTTCTTCAAGCTTTAATCTTTTCAAAACAAAGTTCAAGGAATCAACTTCAACACCTTCGGCATTTTTTCCGCGTGCAACAAACTTGAAGGAATAAGTTTTTCCATTTTCAAGAGCTTCAACTGTAATCTTATTATTCGGTGCTTCAACAGTATCATAAATTTCTTCTCCCTGATAAATAATTACACTTGTAAAGTTGTCATCAGTTGGATTTGTCCATTCAAAAGAAACTGTTCCATCTCCACATTCATATTTAAGATTAGAAATCTTTCCAACATAAGTTTTGTCTACGCTCTGTTTATCAAGAGTAATAGTTTTGTAGGTTGGATTTTTTCCATCTTTAATTGTACCGTCATCTTCGCGGCCTTTTGGGAATAAAGAAAAATTATAGGTCTGGCCGTTTACAAGGTTTCCAATTGTAGCAGAAGTTTCTGAAGCGTCTCCATCAAAAACAGGAGTTGTTTCCTTATCCTTATAAATTCTTACACCTTCAAATTCCTCATCAGTAGGATTTGTCCAATTAATAACAACACATTTGTTGGAAGGCTGGAAGGTTACATCTGAAAGAGTTCCTGTATAAGAACCAAGTGTCAGTTGTTTTAAAAGTTGATCAAAAGGAGAGCCATTTTCTCCACTAATCAAGTCATTTAAGCCTTTACAGCTTGTTGCTGAAATCAATAAGCTACAAGATAATGCAACTGAGGCTAAAAGCTTTCCAAAAAGTTTTAGTTTCTTCATAATCTTACTCCATTTCTTTTATGAATTTTTATAAGAAAGTATAGGAGAAAAATCTAAAAAAAATCTAAAATTTTCCATGAAAATTTTTCGCCGAAAATTTTAGTTTTTTTTTAGATTTTTATTTTATAGTTTGCGCAAGAAGGAGACATATTATGAAAAAAACAATTTTAAATATTATGGCAATTGTTACTTTGCTATTTGCTTTTTCTAGTTGTGTTGTTTCACCAGATAATAAAGGTGATGAAGAAAAAACTCAGCAGGGAACAGAACAGAATGATCCGAAAAACGATCCCGAAACTGACCCTACAAAGGATCCTGAGACAGACCCATCAAAAGATCCTGAAGATCCATCTGGCGAAGAAACAAAAGTTCCAACTTCTTTAGCAGATTTTGCTGGTACATCTCTTGTTTATAGCGAAGATCCAGATTGGTATTATAATTATTACATGTATGTAAAAGATGCTGATACAATTGTTACTTGTTCCAAAAACAATGAAACAGGCAAGTATTGGATAAGCGAAGATAAAGTTCAAGAAGACGGTTCATTCTGGAGTGATGCTTTAACATGGTCATTTAAAATCAAAGTTGTTGCAGGAAAACTTATCCTATACCGCTCAAACGTTTATTATGAAAAAGACATTTATGCAGACGTAAAAAAAGATGAAACCGAAGGCCTTTATGGAACCTGGGAGTTTGAAGATGCAGCTGCTGAACGTCCTTATCCAAAAACATATGTAATAACAAAAGAAACCTTCTCATATGACGAATGCGGATATGAAGACTATGATGAAGAGAATGCTACTACAAAATCTTATACATTTGATGATGGACTTTTAATCAGCGACGGAGAAGTATTTGCTTATTATGATGGAACAAGTCTGTATACAATTGGAGTACTTGAACTTAAAAAAGTTGCAGAAGAAACTCTGGCAAAAGAAATAAAGAAGGCTGCTCTTGGTGATGAATATGTTGATGATGAAGGTGACGAAGAAACAAATTCTGCAACACTTAAAATTGATGATGTAGTTGGAAATGTTTATTATTTACAGAGCAATTCAGACTCAACAATCAATGATATTCAAGTAAATTTGTATCATGTTGATAATTCAACAACAATAACACAGTTCTATAGAAATTCATCTTATTATGATAACGACTTACTAATAAAAGAGTGGACAAATAATATACAAGAGAATGGCATGGATTTTTCATATTCATACTATGACGGCGATCAGAATCGCATTTCAACTGATGCAAAAACGCTTAATTATGCTATTTATGATAATTCAATAATTCTCTATGACACTGGTGACAGTTTCCCTCTTACAAAAACATCTGGTGGTGATGGATTATATGGAACTTGGGAAGTAACTTTCGAATATTATAAATGGGGTGAATATTGGCCAGAAACTGTTAAACTTGAAATTGATGAGTCAACAGCTAATTCCGAAAAATATACCAATGAAAATGGTTTTATAACAATAAAACATGGTGAAGGCTGGGATACATCTTATGAGTTCTTCTATTACGATGGAAAAACAGTATATCGTGAGCCATACAAACTAGCAAAAGTAACTGATTTAAGAAAAATAAGAGCTATAAAATCTGAATTAGGAGTATTAGAAAAAGATACAGTTCCACAGAATGTAAATGATCTAACAGGAAAATACTATTTCTTCCAGGTAAACCCACGATATACCCATGATAATCATTCAAGAAATGCAGCTTTCTATATGCATATTAATAGTGACTTATCAGTTGACTTTTATCAGATTAGAGAAGATTGGGATTTACTTGCATCAAAAGAAGGTACATATAATCTCGAAGGTGATACTATTCCTACAACTTGTTTTTATAGTCCTTTGAAAATTAGATTTACTTCAAATAACGTATTCTGTTGTAAAGAAAATAGTGATAGAGAGCCTGAAGTATATGAAAAAGTAGATGGAAAAGAAGGATTAATTGGTGAATGGAAGTACTGGAACTATTCTATGGTTATTGAAGAGGAAAATGGTGTTTTATTTTTCAAGGATAGATGGAACACTTATGAGATAACCAATGATGATGGTTTCCTGACAGTTAGAAATAAAGAAGATGGAGATGGAAGCTTCTGGTATTATGATGGTAAAAAGATTTATACAGAAAGCGAATACTGCATGAATCTTCTCCAAGTTTTTGACAAGGAAACAATTGATTTATTGTATAATACTGACGAACAGGTAAGACTTTTTAACGAATTGGAATGTTTTATATAAAATAATTAATAAAGTTAATCAATAGAGAGTAATCCATATTGCAGTCAAAACCTCCTCCTGCAATATGGATTTTTTTTTCAAAGCATGTTCACTGTTTTGCTATTAAGCAGTAGCTTTAGCACCTTTTGCCTGACGTGCAAATGTCTGAATGCCTTCAATTACAAGAATTACAGCGAGTACAGCCATTGCAAGAGCAAAAATCAACTGGAACCAGTTGCCCCAGAAGAATGCACCTTGAGCACCAGCAGCCATAGCTCCAATCTTCTTTACAATTGTAAGAACCAAAGAAGTCAAGGTAGCAGCAAGCATGAAAATCATAGGGATAAAGAACATCTTGTTGTTCTTTCCAGCTTCACCGAGCCAGGCAGCAACTGCCATCAAAGCAATACCTGCGAGGAGCTGGTTTGCAGCACCAAAGAGACCCCAGATCTGAGAAAGCTGAAGACCACCAAGAATACATCCGATTACAACCATCAAAGTTGTTCCGAATAATGGGTGAGCTAAAACTTTTCTTACACCAGAAGCATCCTTCCATGTGTTTTCGTTATCCTTTAAGAATAATTCAGCGAACATAAAGCGGCTCAAGCGTGTACCTGTATCAAGTGATGTTAAAGCGAATACAGAAACAGCGAGTGTGAGTAAAGCGTTGATTGTGTTATAAACGCCAGAACCTTCTGGTCCGAACATGATGGCAATACCACCACCGAATGCTGCAGAAGGAGATCCGAATCCACCGCCTGTATATTTAGCAAATACCATACCAACGGCAATCAAAGAAATGATACCGAGTGCAGATTCAATAAGCATTGAACCGTATCCTACAGCTTTGGCATGAGATTCGTTATCGAGCTGTTTAGAAGAAGTACCTGTAGAAATCAATGAGTGGAAACCAGAACAAGCACCACATGCAACTGTAATAAATAATGCAGGGAATAATGTTCCGAGTTTTGCGTTTGTCCATCCAGTGAATGCAGGAATTTCAAACTTAGCAGAACCTGTAATAGCAGAAATAATGATACCAACAACGGCAACAATCATCATAGCGTAAAGAAGGAATGATGAAAGATAATCACGAGGCTGGAGCATAATCCATACAGGAATTAAAGAAGCAATTGCGATGTAAACACCGATGAATACAATCCATGCAGTGCGGCTCATGGCAAATCCGCATTTTAATCCGATAAAGATGATTGCAACAATACCGATGATTCCGATGATTGTAGCAGGAAGAGTTTTTACTCCGCCCTTATTAGTAATAATTCCATAAATTACAGCAAGAACAATGAATAAAAGAGAAATCATTGCTGTAGTCTGATTGTTTGTAGGTGAAGTGATAAAGCCGAACATTTTTTCGCTTCCGGCTGCAGTAAAGAATGTACCTGCAACAACGTTTACAAACGACGCAATTACAAGAATCAAAACGAGAAGGGCAAAGATAATAAAGAGCTTCTTTGCGCGTGAACCCATTGAATCCTTGATGATTTCACCAACAGATTTTCCGTCGTGGCGGATTGATGCAAACAAAGAACCAAAGTCCTGAAGTCCACCAAAGAAAATACCACCAATTACACACCAAAGGAATACAGGAACCCATCCGAATACAGCAGCCTGAATAGGACCGTTGATTGGACCAGCTCCAGCGATAGATGAGAAGTGATGTCCCATCAAAACTGCAGGTTTTGCAGCTACGTAATCAACCCCGTCTTCTTTTTCGATAGCAGGGGTTTTTCTTGTAGGGTCAATTCCCCACTTTTTTGCCAACCATGATCCGTAGAAAACGTAACCAAGGAACAGCAAAGCAATAGCAGCAATAATGATTAGTAATGCTGTCATTTTTTTTCCTCCTGGAAAATTTTTTTTATTTTGCTAACAAGCTTTTTAAGTCCTTGCCAAGTCTGTTATAAGCAGTCTGGTTCGAAGAAAGCTCAATTGCAATCAGTCTGAAATTACTCCATCCCCAAATTCCAAGTTTATAAGTTTTAGAAAGCTTAGTCCTTTTTATTTTTTTTGCGACATCATCCTCAAAGGAATCTGCAATGATGATGAGCGTTACATCGGAATTTCTGTGGCCGTTATATGGATGCACCTTCGCTATGCCGTTATCCCACGAAGCTTTTACAAAACGGTTTAATTCATCTTCCGTAAGCTTTTGAGTCTCTGCAAAGTAAACGTAATCGTTTGAATCTATATCAGCGATTTTTGCCTGTTTTACTAAAAAATACTGCTCGTTATGAGAGCTGAAAGTTGCCTGGGCAGAAAAAGGAGGTGTGATATCATCTTCTTTTATGGTGTAGTATTTTTTAAAAGCGGGTAATAACTTTGTAAGATATTCCTTTGTATCCATTTTTACATTTTAATCCTTAACAGTAAAAAAGTAAAATTTTACTGAAAAAATTCAGTTATTATTAATAAATTATATGCTATAATCAGACTATGAAAAGACGATTAATACCATTTTTTATTATTCTGATTATAGGACTTTGCGGGGCCGCGTTCTGGTTTTTTACAGAATATCAATACACAAATTACACAGAAGAATCTTACAGACTCTTTGCAGAAAATCTTGAAAAAGGCTACTGGGATAAAATAGAAATAAAATCAAATTATATTCTTGCCCGCGATGGGATTACCGGCTGCTGGTGTAAAATCAAAAAGCCTGAATCTCCGCTTCTAGAAGAATATGTAAAACGCTATGCTGATGATGTAACTGTAGAAGCGTCTGCATCGGATGTTTTTAATCTTGTTTTTGATTTACTTTTTTATACGGTTTTCTTTGGTGTGATTATTATTGCCTTCCGAAAATTTATCAGCCCTAATACATTCAAAGTTGTTTATAACACAAAGGTAAAGTTTGATGATGTTGTTGGGATGGATGCCTTAAAGAAAAATATGGCCCAGATAATCGAGGTGATGAATCATCCGTCTGAATATGCAAAAAAGGGAATAAGACTTCCGCGCGGAATTTTACTCGAAGGAGAACCTGGTAACGGAAAGACTTTATTTGCAAGAGCCCTTGCGGGAGAAGCCAAGGTTAATTTTATTCCTGCCAAAGCAACTGATTTTGAAAGCATGTTTATGGCAATAGGTCCGTTAAAGGTAAAGCTTTTATTTGCAAAGGCAAGACGCCGTGCTCCCTGTATTGTTTTTATAGATGAGTTTGATGGAATCGGAACTGTGAGAAATTACAGTGGTAGCGCACTCGAAACAGAAAATACTAGAATTGTAACAGCTTTATTAAATGAACTTGACGGATTTAAGGCAAGTAACGGTGTAGTAGTGATAGCGGCAACTAACAGCATTCATGCATTGGACCCGGCGCTCATAAGACCCGGTCGTTTTGATGCAAAGTTTAAAGTCCCTTATCCTGATTCAGCTGCCCGCGAAAAACTTATCAAGATGTATACAAAAGATAAAACACTTTCTTCGGAATGCCCTGTTTCTTCGCTTGTGAAAAAGTTTGACGGATGGTCTTGTGCAAAGATTGAATCAACACTCAATTCTGCCGCTTTGTATGCCCGTCAGGAGGGCCGCGAAGAAATAATGATGAAAGACATCGAAGCTGTGAATAATTAGTTCTTTTTACTTAGGAATCTTTACTTCCAGAAGCGACTTCATATTCATATAGTTTTTAACCGGCTCATTGTCTTTTGAATAGGAAAGGCGGATGAGTTCTCCAAGCGGCGAAGAAAAAAGTTCTTTATCGAGCGCTTTAAGTTCGTCTTTTAAGGTAGGTGAGTTTGTGATGCAGAGTTCTACCCCCCGATTGATTTTCTGTATGAGAAAGCGATATGAGTCAAAGAATTCTTTTTGGGCGGCAGAAAATAGTGCTTCGTTTTTGTAGAAGGATTTGTTTTCTCCGCCTATGCGATGTAATGTTTTATCGGCAGAAGCTTCTTCCCCCGCGCGATGCAATGTTTTATCGACAGAAGCTTCTTCCCCCGCGCGATGCAAGGATTCTACGCCCCCCTGATGCAATGTATTACCGATAGCAGAATTATCACCCGAGCGAAGAGATGTCTCACCGGCTGAAGAATTACCTTTTCCGCTCAATCCCTCTCCCCCAAAAATCTCCTCCACATCCTTAAACTCAATCCCCGGAATCTTCATGCTCTTTTTGGAAAGCGACCAGGTTTTAACTTCTGAGTTTCCCTCTGTCTTACTTTCGAACCACCATGCAAACATTTTCATGCGGCTGTCGGTCAAAACTTTATTTCCTTCGTAGTCAAATCCTTCTTCCGCGTTTGCACTGTGAATTATTTTATAGCTTAAAGTATCAGATGTAGAAAGCCTTGTTCCGGTTTTTATGATTGTCTGTTCTGCGCTGCTTCCCTTTATGTGAGTCTGTTTTGAAGGGTAAGAAAGATCAAGTCCTGCAAGATAAATATTTTTTGCTCCGCATAAACCCGCAAAGGTCCAGGCAGATGATGCAACAGAACCGCCCGCACCAAGGTTTCCGAATTCAGAAGAACGGCTTTCAAAAAAACTGCTTACAGGAATCATATCTGAGCATAAAAGTGTTTCCTTACATTCAAAACGAAAGACGCCCGGATGAACGCTCAAAGGTGCAATCATTATGCTCGAAGGAGATTTTAATCCCATGATGTGTTTATATGCGTAATACTGAGGGTCTGTGATTATTATAAAGTCAGGTTCCACGCTGTAGCTTAGGAGTGCTTTAAGCGCAGTTTCTACACAGATGATTTTATATTTTTTTTGTAGAACTTTTAAGTGAGGTAAGATTTCCCCGAGCGAAGGTCCTGCCGCAGTGAGGATAAAATCAGTTCGGGATTCGAGATTTCCTAAAAAATCATTCACCGTACGGCAGGTTTTAATTTGCGCCAGATTTTTTATGCTGTTACGAAGCCAGAGCTTTGAAAACTTTTTAAAGGTGGCTGCATTTATATCGTTCTTTTTTTTGTTTCTTTCTATAAGCTCCTGCACAAGCTTAAAATAGTTTTCGTCGTGGGCCGTAAAGGCCTGGTTTATAAAAACAAAGGAATCGCTTAATCCGCCCGAAACTGCAATTTTATTCTGGTTTTCTATGAGAGGGATAATCTGATCGATGGGACAGGCGAGGGCAAGAACAAGGTTTTCTACTTTAAAAACTTCTTCCCAGTCAAGGATGCTTAAAGCACCGAAAAAATGAAGAAGGTCGCTTTCTATGATAATCAGTTTTTTTTCTTTTGCAAATTCTGCATTCTGGTTTATAGCTTTTGCAGCGGCGATTACATGGTATCCAAGACCAAAGCCTGCAAAAATGATATTTGTATTCTTAGAGATATTCTGGCAAATACTTTCTGCTTCCCTCGAAGGATTATATGAAGAATGGAGGAGCTTTCCGTTTTCGCTTGCAGTCATTTCGCCGTTTTTTGCCTGACTCAGAGTCCAGAAATCAAGCTTAGATAAATCATCAGCGAATTCTTTTTCGTATAGTGAAAACTGATTTTCGTACATCCGGTAAAGAGCGGCAAATCTGGTTTTTAAAAGCGATACATTTTTATTCCAGATAGAGTTCAATTACCATGTCCTTTGTGATTGGAGTTCCAGGAGCCGGAGTCTGGCTTGTTACCCATCCGCTTCCGTTTATGTTCAGCTTGATGCCAGGAATATCTATAAGTCCCATGAGCTCTTTTTTAGAGCAGCCTGTAAAGTCAGGTAAAGAATCCCCGATTTTTACAGAAGTGTTTCCAGGAAGCTGAATAATTCCGTTGTGTTCAACAGAAGAAGCACCGCCGCGCCTCATTCCAAGGTGGTCTATGATTACATCTGCGGCCTTACCGATTACAGGTGCTACGATTCGTCCTGCATAAGTTTCGCCCTTTGCTTTTTCTACTACGATGTAAAGAATAATCTGCGGGTCATCAATCGGGAAGATAGCAATACAGTTAGAAAGGAAGTCTGTGTCGCTGTATCCGCCGTTTACCTTATCGGCCATCTGTGCAGTACCGGTTTTTACACCAATA
>JAEEGF010130108.1_pt1 | contig 14319 bp, 9 predicted proteins | sample 9134171 | NCBI WGS metagenome assembly JAEEGF01 (sample SAMN16246542, study PRJNA631951) | gut metagenome | biome: gut microbiome; feature: rumen; material: AP-attached | host: Bos | place: Iran: Karaj | collected 2018-10
GGCTGCAAGGCTCTTAAGTTCCGGGGAAGCGTAAATGACATTGTAGCCGTCCACCAGCAGGTACTCCTTGTACTCATCGGGGTTCTCCCCACGTACATTCTCGTACTTATCGCGCTTTTGCTGCTCAACCGTCAGGTCGCGCCTTGCCTCTTTCTCCTCTTTGGAAAGCGGCTGGTAGACAGTTTCTGTCTCAACATATCTCTTTTTAACAGGTCCGTAGGTCCGCTCAAATATGGCCTGAAGTTCACCCTCTGCGGCCCTTCTGGCTTTTTCTTTCTGGTCAAAAGACATGTCGGGATTATTTCTGTTTCTGATCTTTTTCTGGAGTTCCCTAAGGGCATCCATGTCGATGTTGTCCGACAGGTCCGTCTCAATCCTGTTGGTCTCGGGGTTCCAGCCGGTCTGAACATGCATGTGCTCCCGGACTTTGTCCCAGGGGATCACTGTTCCTGCGCCGTGCATGCAGAAAACCGAATCCGGGGAGTTGGCAAGGTCTGCCTCCGGGTCATAGTTCTTTTCCAGAATAACCTCATCAGGATTATGGCATGGCGCATAGCCGCTCAGGGTAGTGAAGATCCTGCCCTCGCCCTTTGTATAGGAAGCAACGGTTCCGGCATAGTCCCCAAAGCAGGCCGCCGGCACCACGCCTGTTATTACGGACATATTGCCCTCGGGTTCCGGACCCGAAACGGTGCCGTTCATACGCTGCATATCAGTCAGTGCCCGACCTACATACTCCGGTGGCACTTCAAGGCGATAATCGAGAACGGGTTCCAAAAGAACTGAATCCGCCATCATGAGTCCCTGCCTTACGGCCCTGTAGGTAGCCTGCCTGAAGTCACCGCCCTCAGTGTGTTTTACGTGGCTCCTGCCGGCAAGGAGGGTGATCCTGATGTCGGTTATCTCAGAGCCTGTCAGGACACCCAGATGTTTCTTTTCAGTAAGGTGAGTCAGGATCAGGCGCTGCCAGTTGAGGGCCAGGTCGTCGGTGCTGCACAGGTTTCCAAACTGTATACCGCTTCCGGGCTCCAGGGGTTCAAGAAGGAGATGGACCTCGGCGTAGTGGCGCAAGGGTTCAAAGTGACCTACTCCCTCAACCGGGCCTGTAATGGTTTCTTTGTAGACGATGTGTCCCGGACCGAATTTCACGTCCAGGTTAAAGCGGGTCTTTATCAGGTGGGTCAGAATCTCTTTCTGGACTTCACCCATCAGCTGCACCTGAATATCGCCGGTGGCTTCCAGGAACGCCACACGGAGCATCGGTTCCTCGTCCTCCAGGCCTTTCAGCTGTCTGTATACAACTGACGGATCTGCCTCTTCGGGCAGTATCAATGTGGAAGAGAGGATTGGTGCCAGGACCTCCGACACAGTATCTCCTGAAAGATTCCCCAGTCCTTCGCCGGCCCTTGCAGATGAAAGCCCCAGTACCGCACAGATCATCCCGGGCTCGGCCTCAGGGATGGTCCTGTATTTGTCGCCGGAGTAGATCCTGATCTGGTCTATCTTCTCGTCTCCGATCTGATCCCTGACCTTCAGGATGCCACCGGTGACTTTAATGTGGGTCAGTCTGTTGCCGGAATCGTCCCGGCTGATCTTGAAGATTCTGGCGCCGAAGGTGGCTGGGGCGCCGGTGGTGTTGGAAGCACCAGGGGAGCCCGTGGTGGCTGCATTGGCTAATTCGCCGCCCGTGTGACCGGATTCTACATGGCCAGAGCTATCTGATGCATCGCTGCCCGTCTGTCCGGATTCTCCATAGTCCGCGAAAATAGATGTCATGTACATCGGGCTTGCGTATTCTGCAACCAGGTCCAGCAGCTCTTTTACCCCTTCCATCTTAAGCGCGGAACCGAATACTGCCGGAAAAAGCTTTCTTTTAATTACCAGATCTCGGATTTCATCCCGTTCAATCCTCTTGCCTTCCAGAAATCCGGCCAAAAGGTCGTCGTCGCACATAGCGATCTCTTCCTGAACGCTGTCGTCTTCCGGTCCTTTTGTGAAATCAACGATATGGCTGCCCAGGCCTTCTGTGAGATCTCTCAGGAGCTGCTCCTTCTCTTTTCCCAGGTCTCCCTTTATCTGATCCATCTTATTAATGAAGAAAATCGTGGGAACGTGGTAGTGGTCCAATAACTTGAACAGCAGCTTGGCCTGACCTGTTACACCGTCGGCCGCGCTCACCAGGAGAACAGCCATGTCCAGGACCTGAAGGGTTCTCTCCATCTCCGGGGAGAAGTCCGCATGTCCCGGCGTGTCCAGCAGTGTAAAAGTAATATCCCCATAATCAAAGACAGCCTGCTTGGAAAATATAGTTATCCCGCGGGCTCTCTCAAGTTCATATGTGTCAAGGAAGGTGTTCCTCTTGTCGACTCTTCCCATGTTTCTAATTGCTCCGGAGAGGTACAAAAGTCCCTCAGACAGAGTGGTCTTGCCCGCATCAACGTGGGCAAGGATTCCTATAGTTATGTGCTTAGCCATGTTAATCTCCATTCCGCGGGCAAGCCGCGGCACAACAGCCGCTTAAATCTCAATGCCAAGCTCTCTCATGATTGCTTCAGCATTTTTTATCTGCTTTTTGTACACTTTAAAAAATGCATCTCTTAGTGGTCTACTCTCCTGCTCCAGACCAAATTTAGTCGGAATTTTCCTGGTGATCTCATCGATGTTCTCAGCCAGCCTGGTGGCTGCGCCCGCATCACTCATGGGGATTGTCCCAAAGACTGCTGTCTTATAGGCCTTTGATTTCATGCTGGAATCAATGAAAAATTCCGCAAATTCAAGCAGCTCTTCTTCCGCGAGTTCGAAAGTGGCCAGATGCCCGATCATTTCCTTTTTCATCTTCTTACAGTTTAAGAAATTGACACTGGTCTGTCCCATGACCTGGATCATGAGCAGTGCTTTGGTCTGGGTGGCGTATTTCTCTTCAAAATTGATATCGTCGCTCATTTTATTCTCCTCTATAAACGCCGGTTTATTTCTGACTTGTTCCGGTCGTATGCGAATACCGTAACCGACCCAAGTACATCCATCTTCAGGCATGTTAGCCAGATAACTCTGTTAGAATTCACATTATTCCAAAAAAGAACAGATATTATTGTCTGTACAATATTTACAGTTAACTTTCTATTACGCGTTATTGCATATAATAGTCTGTTAATTCGAGAATCATATGCTAATTAACTGAAAATAATCCATCTAATTGTATGCACCAATAGCCATTTCCCCTATTTTATACTGTTAAAATCTTCGCATTTCAAATTTTTAATAGTATTAGGTAAATATATCACTAAAAAAACCTGGCGTCAGGGCTAAATCATACTCTTTATTTGGATAATTTACATTCTGTTTATCGTCAGCACAAAAAACATCAAGTAAATCAGAATACTTTCTATCGTTTCCGTTGACTTATTCCAACTGCCCGTCAGACAATTACAATCAGTGATTATAAACAGGCAGTCTGATTCATGTGGCTAAATATGACAGACACGCCACACCATCTTTGCCAGAAGACAATTCACACCACATTTAAAAAACCCTTTTTCACCTTAATCACACATTTTACAGTTACAGCAGCTCAAGCAGTCCCTGGATGCCATAATTTTCGTAGATGCGGCGGTAGTAGGCAACCTCGTTCTTGATGATCAGGTCAATCTGACGCATGCCAAGCAGTTCTACCGGTGCTTTATCGTCGGTCATTATATGGCCGGTGCTATTATAGGCAGTAGCGGTCTGATATGCCCTTTGCATCATGTCCCGAAGGACAGGATCTACTGCAAAAGTGCTTCCATTCCCAAGTTCAATGCCTCCATCATTACCGGAGTTCTCCTCCGGTCCGGCTCCGATTTCGTTGTCGGAATCGTTCTCCAGCCCGACTCCGCCTATGCTGTCGGAATCGTTCTCCAGTCCAGCACCGCCTATGCTGTCGGAATCGTTCTCCAGTCCGGCGCCTGCAGCAAGTCTGTCCATGAAGCCGCCATCGACAGAGGCAAAGAGTTCTTTATTGGTGGCATTTGGTACGTCCACTGTGACCACATTTTCAAAGACTGAAGATATGGTATCAGCAAGATAAGTATTGATACTGCCTTCCTCCATATCATCGGGATCATTGCTGTACATGTTCATATTTACAACCATAACGCCGTGAGGAGTGAGGTGCTCTTTTACCATAGTAAAGAATTCGGTGGAGGACATCTGGAACGGAATAGTTATGTCCTGATAGGCATCCACCATGATCACATCATATTTGTCATGTACTGCTGCAAGATACGCCCTGCCATCATAAGTTACAACTTCAGTTGTTTCCGGAAGTTCAAAATATTTGTGGGCAAGATCCGTTATCCTGTCATCGATCTCGACGCCCTTTATCTCCAGGTTGTCAAAATATCTCTGGAGCTGTGTTGCGTAAGTGCCGGAACCCATGCCCAGAATGAGGACTTTTGTCTTTTCTCCCTTTAGCTCTTTTTCCTTAATGCCGGACATGAAGGGGGCTGCCAATGCATAGTCGTAATACATGCCTGTCAGGGTGTCCTCCTTCATGTACACGGACTGGACTCCGAAAAGGACGTTGGTGGAGAGGATGACGCTCTTTGGATCCTCTCTTACCTGAAGATAATTGTATACGGACTCGCCCTCGTAGGTCAGGTCATTCTCCCAGAATGCAAAGCTGGTACTATGGCCGAAGATGACGCACAGGATAAAGATAAGGATGCCTGCGATGACTTTTTTCCCCGGTCCCGAGGAACTTTTCACGCCTTCCCCCGGGCTGACAAAATATATGATGGAAAGAAGCAGCAGAATGCCCGCAAATATCAGAAAAGTAACTGAGGTTCCCACCGCCGGGATTGTCACGAAGGTTGGCACGAAAGTTCCGATGATGCTTCCTATAGTATTGGCTGCGCCAAGGGTCCCGATTATCTTGCCGTTGTCAGCCAGGGAATCTGTGGTGTATTTTGCAAGGCTGGGGGTCACTGTTCCCAGTAAAAAGAGCGGGAAGACAAACACTACCATACAGGCCGCAAAAGCCGCGATAACCAGGAAGTTGCTGTTGACCGCAAACACTAGGACTGCGGAAATTCCAAGAATTATGTACTTGCCCACCACGGGTATCGCTGCGATCCAGAGGGCAGCGATCAGGATCCTGCCGTATAGTTTGGATGGATCAGGGTCTTTGTCTACCTTCCTGCCTCCGTAAATGTTACCAAGTGCCATGGCGATCATGATGGTGCCGATGATTATTGTCCAGACGATCTGGGATGAGCTGAAGTAAGGCGCCAGGAGCCTGCTTGCTCCCAGTTCAACAGCCATCACCGACATTCCGGCAAAAAATTCTGTCAGATACAGAAATAATTTGTTCTCAAGTATTGCTTTTCTATTCACTTTTTTCAAACTCCTCCATTTATAGACATATTGCGATTTAACTGCATCAATATACTGATAAGCCCCAATACTCTTATTATGTAGTACCATTTCATATCAGTCGCGCTTTACTACAACCAGTTCCGCATTCCGATACTCAGGAGCAAGGCTAAAGCTAGCGGATATTCCCTCAGTTACATAGACCTTGCCATCTTCTGTGACCATTACAGCATCAAAGTCACCATTTGCCTTCCAGAATTCGATAGCCCGGTCCGGTCCCATTACGAAAAGAGCTGTCGAGAGGCCGTCACAGTAAAGACCATCTGTCCCAATAACAGTAACAGATGCCAGGCCGCTTCTGGCGGGTCTGCCGGTCTTCGGGTCAAGGATATGCCAGTAGATTTCTCCATTATCTTCAAAAAATCTCTCGTAGCCTCCGGAAGTGATGATGGCCACATCAGAAGCTTCGATGACGCCAAGTATACCAGTGGATGAGTCGGAAAACGGGCTCTTTACAGCCACTTTCCATTTTTCTCCATTTGGCTTTGTGCCCACACACTGGACATTGCCGCCAAGATTTATCAGGGCGGAAGTGACGCCTTCTTTCTTGAAGTAGTTCGCTACCGCAGTAGCGGTGTATCCCTTTACCACGCTGCCAAGGTCAATCTGCATGCCTTCCTGGAGCTTGGTAACGCAGCCTTCCTGGTTATGCTCCTTAGCAAACTCATACTGGTCTTCAGCATCTTTGATGACTATGCCACTACTATCCACAGCAGCATCTTTGTTGACTGCATCACTACTATCCACAGCAGCATCTTTGCCAACTTCTTCTCCGATATCTTCAGCAGCGTCCCCGGAAGCAGCGACCTCTTCGCCATCCCCAAGATCTCCCATCTCAATTCTACTGTAATCGACTTTTGTCAGCAGTTCCCTGATCTCAGAATCATCAGGCACCCGGTAGCTGCCGGTTGTAAAGCCCCATGCCCTGAGCACCGGATAGATGGATATATCAAGAGCGCCACCGGTCTCCTCACACAGATCCAGCGTTCTCTCCAAAATATCTGCCACTTGCCCGCCCAGCTTGGCCTCTCCTGTCTGGTTGAGCCTGGCAATCTCACTGTTCTCATCGGTTACCGACAGTTCCTTCTCCAGAGAGCGGATCATCTCCTCGGCATCCCGAAGAAGCTGCTCATCTCCTGCGACTTCCAGCTCCATTATTGTATTCATGGCAAAGAGACTGGAAGTATGCATTGTCTTGCCGATACTGCAGCCAACCAGCAACAGAACCAGTATGCCTGCCAGCGGCATTAGTCGTCTAATCATGTCTGTTTCCTATTAAACTATTTCAACCATTATATGAGTAACCCGTAAAAAACTCCTCAGACCGGAGCCGGCCTTAGGAGCTTTTGCAAAGCTCCTCATTCTATAGAATATTCATGCTTCCGGTCTTATACCCTGTAAGGTCCAGGGCTACGTAAGCAAATCCAACTTCTTTGCACTTGCTGACGATCTGCTCTCTGATGTCTGCCCTGATGGCCAGTTCAATGTCATCCTGAGACGGGAGTTCAATCCTGGCAATGTAGTTGCTGTCGCCGTGGATCCGAACTCTGTACTGCTTAAAGCCAAGACTCCTCAAAAGCTCCTCCGCCTCCTCAACCATCGCCAGCTTATCCTTTGTGATATGCTCACCGTAGACAAAGCGGCTGGCAAGACAGGCAAACGACGGCTTGTCCCAGGTGGGAAGATCGAACTCCCTGGACAGCTCTCTGATCTCGTTCTTGGAAAGACCTGCCTCTTTGAGGGGACTCTTAACACCAAGCTCTTTTATGGCGCGCAGCCCGGGCCTATAATCGCCCTCATCATCGGTGTTGGAACCCTCAGCCACAATATCTGCGCCATTTTCCACAGCCGTAGCCATGATCCGCCTAAACAGGTCCTTCTTGCAGATATAACATCTGTCTTTGGGATTCTCTGAAAAGCCGGGAATATCGAGCTCATTGGCCCCCAGCACAACATGCTTTACTCCAAGCTTTTCACAAAATTCCAGTGCTTCACTCATCTCTCTTTTTGGGAAAAGACCTGACGACGCAGTGACAGCTATTACATTATCTCCCAAGGCCTGTCTTGCCGCATAGAGAAGGAACGTGGAATCCACGCCTCCGGAAAAGGCTACTGCCACGCTGCCGTAAGACTTAAGAATTTGTAAAAGTGTCTCGTATTTAGTCATATGCGCTCCCTTCTCCATCCCTCATTACAGGCCAAAAATTTCCCCGTTTTTTCCTCATGTTTCGGCGGCTCGTAAAGTCTTTCCCGCGATGTCAAGCAAGCTTGACTCGCGGAAAGACCTTCGAGCCTGTATCATGACATCTTTTTGTACATATAGTTCCCAAGCATCTGGATCAGCTGCACGAAGGCGATCAGGATTACGGAGCAGACGATGAGGTAGTCGGTCTTGTACTGCTGATAGCCGTACCTGATGGCGATATCACCGATTCCGCCGCCGCCGACAGTTCCGGCCATAGCGGAATATCCGATAAGCGAGATGATGAGGAGCACTATGCCGTTCAGCATCCTGGGGATTGACTCTTTAACATAGACTCTCATCAGTATCTGAAAATTGGATGCTCCAAAGGATCTGGCTGCTTCGATGACTCCGGGATTGGTCTCCCGAAGGCTGGTCTCAAATACCCTGGCGATATAGGGAATCGCTGAAACTGTCAGTGGCACGATGGAAGCCGTGGTTCCGATGGACTTGCCCACCATCATTCTTGTGAAAGGGATCAGGATGACCAGCAGAATGATAAACGGAAAACTCCTGAAAACATTGACGATAAAACTCAGCACTTCATAGACGATCTTGTTTGGCTTAAGGCCGTCCGGCGCCGTCAGCGTAAGGATTATGGCCGGTATAAAGCCAATGATCACTGAAAAAAGTGTTGACCAGAACACCATGTATAAGGTCTGATTAAAAGCCTTCATAACAACCGAAGTCATTCCGGCATTTGATAAAATTCCAGACATCTAAGTCTCCTCCTTCTTGCGGGACATGGTCCCGCCTCTTCTAATAAATATCCGGCTGCAAATTATACCGGATTATATAGCCAGCCGCCTCTCTGCCATATTTCCTACAGATTACTATAGAGCCTCCGGCGCTGCAAACGAAACTAATCTATTCTAAATGCCGTCTGCGATAATATCCGTTCCGGCACATCACTTAGTAATAACTTCCCAGGTAACGTTCTTGGAATCCAGAAAAGCACAGGCTCTCTCCAGGTCTTTTTCCTCCATGTTGAGCACCAGGCTTCCGTAGACGTCCTCCCTGAAGTCCTCCAGCTTGGCCCAACAGATGTTGAAATCCGTCTGAAGCTCCTGGGACATCTGGGTGACGATGGGTCTCTGATTGCCTTCGCCGAAGAAAAAGAGCTTTAAGTTCACGCCGGTTGAAGGAAGCTTATCGCTCTCCTCACGGAGGAAATCGCGGATCTCTTTTTCCTTGGGCCAGACAAAGAGCTGCTCGGGCTTGCCGACTGCCAGGACCTTGCCGTGGCTCAAAAAGGCGACTCTCTGGCAGATCTGCTTAACGACCTCCATCTGATGAGTGACAACTACGATGGTGATCCCCATCTCCTTATTTATCTTTTGCAGTAGAGCTAATATACCCTTTGTAATCTCCGGATCCAGGGCGCTTGTTGCCTCATCGCAGAGCAGTATCTCGGGGTCCAGTACCAGGGCCCTTGCTATAGCCACTCTCTGCTTCTGGCCGCCGGAGAGCTCTCTTGGCTTCTGATGTATCTTTTCCTCAAGTCCCACCAGCTTTATGAGCTTCATGATCTTTTCTTTGGCTTCGGGGGTGTTGGTGGGAATTCCCCAGAACTTCATGGGAAGGGCCACGTTCTGATACACATCCAGCCTCTCAAGCAGATTAAAACTCTGGAAGATCATTCCCATCTTCTTTTGCTGGAGTCTGAGGCTCTTCTTGTCCCTGATGTTAATCAGGTTGTCATCAACGGTGATGCTGCCGCAGTCGTAGGATTCAAGGCCGTTGATGCAGCGAAGCAGCGTTGACTTGCCGGCGCCGGACTGACCGATGATGCCGTAGATCTCGCCGTCCTCGATCTGGATGGAAATATCTTTCAGAACTTCCGTCTTCTTAAATGATTTCTGTACATTCTCAATCTTTATCATGTTTCTTTTCCTTCATAATATTTATACCCGCAATTAGGCACTAATTGCCTGACAACGTATTATACCACGTCCGGTATAGAAAAGGCACGCCACAAATGAGTGACGTGCCCGTGTTTTCTCGCAAATCAGAGATTTTTTTCAAACTTTACTGAGGATCAACGAAAGATGTGATAACTGCTCCCTTGTAAGTAGCATCAATATACTCTTTTACCTTATCTGAATTGAGAGCCTTGATGAGAGCCTGTGTCTTGGCGGAATTCTCGTTGCCTTCCTTAACAACCAGGAAGTTTGTCCTCTTGATAGTGGTCTCGTCGTCGAACTCCTCGATATCAAGGGCAGGGTACTCAGCAGGAAGTCCTGCTTCAAGAGCGTAGTTGCCGTTGATGGTGGCTGCGTCAAGATCCGGAAGTGAAAGAGGAAGGCTTGCTGCCTCAAGTGGTGTGATCACATAGCCGTGAGGATTGGCCTCTGCATCATTTGTAAGTGAGTCCTCGTTGTAGTTGGCGTCTGATCCGAAGCTTCCCTTTGAAACAAGAAGTCCCTTCTGAACAAGGAGGTCAATGCCTCTCTCGCCGTTGTCAGGGTCGTTGGGAATGCCGATGGCTGCTCCGTCCGGAAGCTCTGAAATGGATTTGTATTTCTGTGAGTAGATGCCCATGGGCTCGATGTGAACACCGGCAACAGCCTTAAGGTGAAGGCCTGCATCTGAGTTCTGCTGGTTCATGTAGCCCAGGGTCTGGAAGTAGTTGGCGTCAAGCTCGCCCTCCTCCAGTGAAGTGTTGGGGAGCACGTAGTCTGAGAAAACGACTGTCTCAAGCTCCCATCCGTCCTCTGCCAGAACCTCTTTTACAATGTTGTCGAGGATCTCTGCGTGAGGTACAGGTGTTGCACCGACAGTGATCTTCTTGTCGCCGTCGTCTGCTGTCTGAGCAGGTGCTGCGTCAGTGCTGCCACTGTCTGTTGAAACCGGGGCATCAGAGCCGCAGCCCGCAAGAACTCCTGCTGCGAGAGTTCCCGCAAGAATCAAACTTGCCAAAATATTCTTTTTCATACATTTTCCTCCCTGTCCGCCGAAGCGGTTTATTTTACTGTCAGGCCCTCAGGTTGCGATATGGCCGCTCCCTTAACGGTTCCAACAGATTTTATAACAAATACTGTACTCGTCTTTATGCACCTTTGCAAGCATCAATGTTCTATCGCAGCCGATAAAATATTATTATGTCAAAATTCAGTTGCCGGCCGGGGCGGGGCAACCAAATTGCATCACTCCCCGCTATCCCGATGGGCTTCCAGCTTCTCCACAAAGGTCTTTGCCATGTCGCTGAGCTGCTGCCCCTTTCTGGTGATATACCCGAAAGTCAGCATCTCATCCTCCTTGAGCTTGATGACCCTGATGTCTGAGGATGTCTTTCCCTCGCCCAGCATGGCCGCCCCAACGGCATATCCCTTAAGCCCCAGCATGAGCTCGATGGACGTGGCCCTCTCATTGGTGCTGATGACCTTCTTGTAATCGTAAGTGGCAAGGGCCTCTTCTCTATAGTAGAAAGAGGTGTTGTCCCCCTGATCAAAGACCATGCACGGGTAGTCCTGAAGCTCCTCCAGTGACAGCTCCTGCCTGTCCGCCAGGGGATGGTCTTTGCTCAGATACACATAGGTGTCACGGGAAAAGAGCTCATGGAACTCCAAAGATGCGTCTGCAAATATCTTTTTAAATGTGCTCTTGTTAAAATCGCTGAGCGCGATGACGCCCACTTCACTCCGCAGGGTCTTGACGTCCTCAATGACCTCACCGGTCTGTGTCTCACGGATTGAGAACTGGTACTCGGGGAGATCATACTCTTTTACCGTATCGATAAAGGCGTTTACTGCAACCGTGTAATGCTGCATGGATACTGCAAAAGAGGGCCTCTCATTCCTGGAATTCAGGTACCTGTCCTCCACCTTTTCAAACTGCTCCACTGCGCTCCTGGCATAGGCAATAAAAGAAGCCCCCGCCGCTGTCGTTACGACACCGTTGTGGACTCTTTCAAATATCTGGATCCCGAGCTCGTTCTCAAGATCCCTCACCGCGCTGGAGAGGCCGGGCTGGGACACGTAAAGACGGTCCGCCGCCTTTCTCATGGAGCACTCTTCATCTATCGCGATCACGTATTTAAGCTGTAAAATAGTCATGTGCCATCACACCCCCAATGTATGTTTGGAAGTATGATAGCACACTGTTCTACTTAAAACTATATTTTTCTGGCAATCACCGGGTTTTGCTGAAAGATCTCAGCCGGTGAGCTTCACTTGCAGATGAGCTCATTATCACTCCCCGGCACCGGATGTACATGAGCAAATGAGCTCATGATCACTCCTCGGAAGCAAACAGCGGTGTTGACAGATATCTGTCTCCTGAATCAGGTAAAAGAACTACTATCGTCTTGCCCTTATTCTCCTCTCTCTCAGCCAGGATTGTAGCTGCCTTAAGAGCTGCGCCTGATGAAATTCCCACAAGGATTCCCTCAGAGATTGCGAACTTCTTGCCCTCTGCAAATGCGTCCTCATTTTCAATAGGAAGAACTTCGTCATAAACCTTGGTGTTCAGTGTATCCGGAACGAAGCCTGCTCCAATTCCCTGGATCTTGTGAGGTCCGGCAGTTCCTGTTGAAAGAACCGGGCTTCCTGCAGGCTCTACTGCAACTACCTTTACATCAGGGTTCTGCTCCTTGAGGTACTCGCCTACGCCTGTAATGGTTCCGCCTGTTCCGACGCCTGCAACAAATATGTCGACCTTGCCATCTGTCTGCTTCCAGATCTCAGGACCTGTTGTTGCCTTATGGATGGCTGGGTTGGCGGGGTTTACGAACTGGCCAAGGATTACAGATCCTTCAATCTCTTTTTCCAGCTCCTCTGCCCTTGCGATGGCTCCTTTCATTCCCTTGGATCCATCCGTCAGCACCAGCTCTGCACCATAGGCCTTCAGGAGATTTCTTCTTTCCACACTCATCGTATCAGGAAGGGTTAGTATGGCTTTATATCCTTTAGCTGCGGCAACAGCTGCAAGACCGATTCCGGTATTTCCGCTGGTGGGCTCAATTATGGTAGCCCCGGGTTTAAGCCTGCCACTCTTTTCCGCGTCCTCGATCATCGCAAGGGCAATCCTGTCCTTGACCGATCCTGCGGGATTTAAGTACTCAAGCTTGGCAAGGATCGTTGCTCCTGTAACGCCTGCCTTTTTGCTGTATCCGTTAAGTTTAAGAAGTGGTGTACCACCTATAAGTTCAAGTGCGCTTTCTTTAATGTCTGCCATGATGTTCTCCTCCGTATCTGTGTTTGTCTTTTGATAATATGATACTAGCATTGACAGGAGGTTTTGAAAATTAAAGAAAGGTTATCGCAAAACATAAATTTCGCTTATCGCAAAGCTGCTCTTCCGGGCGCTTGCTCTGCATACTCCCGGTGCCAAACGCCCCGTCGCCTTGCGCTCCTTTTGCCCTGAGACTATAATGGAATGAACACTAATATTTAGAACCAAAAGGATATACCGCACAAAATTGTCCGGTCATTCCGCAAAAATTCTCAAGAGGAAATCTATATGGAAAATATTGGAATAGTTTTTGGCTGTTTTATCCCCATGCACAAGGGGCATGAGTCCCTCATCGAGCGGGCCCTTCAGGAGAACGACCGCATGATCATCGCTGTCTGCGGTTACCAGGAGGATCGGGGAAAAGATTTTTTACCCTTCACCGTCAGATATAAGCTGGTCAAAGAGATGTTCCACGACAATCCAAGAGTCATCGTGGGCATCATCGACGACAAGAAGATCGGCCTGGACGGCACCTTCACCCACGAGAACTGGGTAGCCTGGGGAAAAGAGCTTTTTGCCTCGGCCCAGATCGATCCGGATTCAGCTCACTTCAACTGGTACACAGGCGAGCCCTCCTATGTAGAGAAGCTCTCCCCGATCTATCCCGATCACACCTTCAACCTGGTGGATCGTCAGATCATCAAGACCAGCGGCTCAGAAATAAGGAAGAGTCCCGGCGTCATGTCCGATGACATCAACGAGACTTTCAGAGAATATCTCAGCAAAACAGGAAAACTGGAGGACAATCCCATGAAGCCCATTATCGATAGCTTACTTGAAACTGACCTGTACAAATTCTCGATGGGTCAGGCCATATATCACAACTTCCCGGACTATACCACCACCTGGACTTTCAGGTGCAGGAACAAAGACGTGAAATTCACGCAGGAAATGGTGGATGAGATCAAGAGACAGATCTATCTTTACTGCGACCTGAATTTCACCGAGGATGAGCTTAACTACCTGGCATCCATCAAGTGGATCAAGAAATCCTATGTGGATTTCCTCAGACTCTGGCACCCGAGGTACGAGGATTTCTCCATCGGGACAGACGCCGAGTGCGGTCTCTCAATCGAGACCAACGGCACATGGCTCAACACTTCAATGTACGAGATCCCGACCCTCGCCATCGTCAATGAGGTTTACTTCAGGATGGCCTATGACTATTCGGAACTTATGGATTCTTTTGAAAAGAGACTTGATGACAAGATAGCTCTTTTGAAAGACGGAACATATCGCATCGGGGCCTTCAGTGAATTCGGCCTCCGGAGGCGCCTGTCCTCAGAGGCTCAGGAGCTGGCTGTCTTCAAGCTCAAGAAGGCCAAGCTTCTCGGTTCAAGATTTGTGGGAACGTCAAACGTTCTTTTAGCCAAGAAACTGGGCGTAACCCCTGTCGGCACCATGGCCCACGAGTGGATCATGTGCGTCGGCCA
>JAEEGF011586881.1_pt1 | contig 14319 bp, 7 predicted proteins | sample 9134171 | NCBI WGS metagenome assembly JAEEGF01 (sample SAMN16246542, study PRJNA631951) | gut metagenome | biome: gut microbiome; feature: rumen; material: AP-attached | host: Bos | place: Iran: Karaj | collected 2018-10
AAATGAAGAACGCGGGAAGAACAGGGTTGAACGCTTCTACAACACTAATGGAGGGAAGACTCTAGCGGAACTAAAAAGGGATATTGCGCGCAGAAAAGATGAGATCTCGCTCAAAGCAATTGTGGCAACCGTTGTGGAGGAGTTCTTCTCCAACGTAGAAGATTCCTGGAAAACGGATTTTGAGTCGCTGATTACACTCGCTGCGCAGTACAGAACTATCAGCGATTTCCTACTCGCCTTTGCCATTGATAGAGACACATTCGCTCCGTTCATCGAGAAGAATTACGTCGAATGCAAGGTGCCTGTTTCCGACAATTATCTTACAGTTTCTACCATCCATTCGGCAAAAGGCCTCGAGTGGAACAACGTGGCCATTATGGGCATGTCCGAAGGCAATTTCCCCAATATGTGGTTTGCGAAAGATTATTCTAACGAGAAGCAGGCCGCATACGTGAACGACCTTCTCAAGTCCATGTTCGTCGCAGCAACTCGCACGAAGGGGAATCTGATACTTACCTACGCCAAGAAGAACCCGTGGGGATATGTTCAGACGCCATCTAGGTTTATCAATTCATTGTTTTAAGTGAATTATAGATATTGGCGTTATTGTTCGCTGAATCCGCCCTTTTTCATATCTACCTGTTGGACGTATACAAGCATTGTTTTCCCCACATATTTAATAGCATTTATTGCTGGACACCATGAACTTCTTAAGCGCCTTGTTTTCAAATCAGAACGATAAAATGAATCGACCACAATCACTGGACGATAGCCTGAAAGATGTCAAATACGAGCAATATATCAATAATCTTCAAGGGCGTCTCCCGTCCTTGCTTGACCCAAATGATATAGACTGTAAAAGATGGCCTTGGGAACTCATTCAAAACGCGAAAGACACTGTTCTTAAACGCACTGCCGATCAAAGGAAAGTCAATGTGGTATTCAAGTATTTCAAAGACGAGTCTGGCAGAAAAGTGCTCCGGTTTAAGCACGATGGAGATCAGTTTACGAACAAAGCTATAACGGGATTGATTTGGAAGTTCAGCGCTGAGAAAAGAGATGAACAAATCACGGAGGATGGACTGAGGAGAGACAAACAAAGCACAGGACGTTTCGGAACCGGCTTCATGACCACACATGCTTTGTCCTTTGTCGTGGATATTGTCGGTTCTATGTACAACGACGACGAGAATGTGAAAAGGAACGTCTCCGTAGAGTTCACGCTGCATCGTGAAGGGCCTACTGATGAAAAATATCGAACGGGAGTGGACAGGACCGAAAATGAGATGGTATTCAATCGGATTCCCATTCCTGAAGGAAAGACGCAACTTGACACGTCATTCACCTACTTTATCACGACCGAATCTGGAGAAAAAGCTGCTAGAATAGGCCTTGAGAACGTCAGACAGAATGCCGCGCAAACCATGCTCTTCTGTCCTATGGTCGAATCTATAACCATAGAGGATGAAATCAATAATTCAAGGTACTCCATTATCCGCAAGGAATGGACGGACAAAAAAGATGTGATCAAGCTCTCGGTCTTCAAAGAAACCGTAGACGATAGCGATTCGAAAAACAGGTTATTCATCTCCTATGAAGTTGACGAGTACTCCGACGTGTTGTCCTGTTTCTGGCACACCGAGAATCGGCACCAACGCCTGCATGTTGCCATTGAAGTAGACGAAAAAAAGACAATCTGCGCGATTTCAAACGCTTCGCCATCGGTCTACTGTGCCCTTCCCCTCATTGGGTTCGAGAAAATGACTCTACCGTTCTACGTGAACAGTTATGATTTTGAAACTACGGAAAACAGGACATCGCTTTTCCTCAAACAAAGGGAAAGCCAGTTTGTTTATAACAATGAAACGAACAAAGAAGAAGAGACTTTCTTTCATAACGGTGTGAACTGGTCGATATTACGACGTTCAATCGACCTTTATGAGAAAATAGTCAATTACGTTATTGCCGAGAATTATGACGGCCGATACAACTTGATTAATGGGCTGGGTTCCATTTTCAAGGGAGACTGGAGTCCGGAAGAGAAGGATTGCTTGGCAGCACGTTACATATTGCCTCTACGGCGAATGCTGACTCTAAAGAGCCTGGTCAAGGTCAATGATTCTTATCTCAGCATTTCATCTGACGTCAAGTTCATTGAGTGCAGCCAAGACAGAGACCAGGCTGCTTTCTATGACATCTGCGTGCCGGTTTACAAGAATAGCATCGTCGTCAAGAGCGAGAATCAAGAGTGGGTGGACAGAAAATGGACCAAGTATTCTTTTTCGGATGATTTCAAAGAAACGGTCGATAATCCCGGTTTTTCGACCGTTGACTATAACAGTATTGCAAATTATATCCATAAAGCGGACACGCTTGATAGTTTAATCCTTGATACGGACAAGACTGAAGAAGAATCTGTTACTGATAATGAGGCAGAGAACATAACCACAGAAAAACTCTGTTGGCTCAACTCCTTCTATCTTTGGATTAAGGATGCCGGTCTATCGATTCTTACCGAAAAAGCCCTCGTCCCTAACCGGAAAGGAACCTTCTGCACTTGTGAGCCGGGGTGTAAATTAAAAGATGCAAGTAGCATCCCTTCAAAGGTTCTAACCTTTATGAAATCCATTAAGATTGACTGGGACGATTATTTAGTAATGGAAGGTGTTAAGGGTATCACTTTGGAGAGAATCACTTCGGACGATATCACATTGGCAATTAAAAATCGCTCAAACGAGATTATAATGAACGGGGAGAAGGTGCTTGAAAGCCTAATGCCCCTTCTTCTCGCACTTCCTTCGACAACCCCTGATAATCCATCTTCTTTCTACAATAAACGCAAACAGATTGTCTCTATTCTGTCGACAATGCATCCCACTTTAGCTCCCCCAAAAGCGGCTCAAGACGCATTGGCCTTGAAAGCCGATGCCTGGGAGGTGGCAGATGAATGGTTCATGAATAGCGTTGTCGAAACCCTAGCCCGGAGAGGAAAGATTGATAAGCCCAAGGAAGAGGATTCCGAGGAGACAAAAGCTAAATCGTATTGCACCGCTCAATGGCTTTCTAACACGCTCATCTTCATGTTTGAGAAAGGTTATCTCCATCAAGAGACGATTTCATTCCAAAAAGATACGCAAACCGGCCAGGAAAAAGGTATTGCCATCATTCCGAATATGCATGGCGCATTCAAAACCATTGACCAACTGTTTTCCGTCGGGGATATTCCCGAACAACTCATGGATGAGACTTTGACTAAGACCGGATTTGACATCAAGAGCTGTCTTGTCCTTGACGGATTCGTCCTAAGTGACAAATTATCTATCAAAGACTACCAGATCTCTACACTGACATCGAGGTACACAGAGTTTTTTAATAATTCACAAGCTAGCGTCGCCGATAAAGAAGTCGTTGCCAACTATCTGATTCACTTATATCCCAAAGATAGCAAGCCAAGCGATCCATTCTCTGAGACTCGAGAATTGTATGATTTATTTCAAGGCTCTGAAGAGACAATCACACAATCGATTTCCTCCTCTGACATGAGTATATGGTCGGGAGCAAATACCTTTTTGCTTGGTCTACTCTCAGAACGTGCTTCTTCAAGGAAGACGTTGAAAGCCATCGGAGAGCACTTAAACAAAAACGAACACACGACAACCTCAGCCACAGATGATATGTTCGCGTCCATTGGTCTTGAATGGATAAACAGATTGCATCAAGTTCTAAAACAATATAGCGTCGCTTTTTCCGAGAACCTTTGTCTTTATCCAGATTGGAACGGTATGTTGCAGAAAAAAAGCATAGCACTTTATAACGGCGGCGTCCTATTAAAGTATCAGAAGATCCCTGAGTTGATATCTATTCGTAAGGATTTATGGAATTATTACTCAGATGAAAAGAAAATCGAAGAGGAAAGTTTATTGAATAAAATTGTATCGCCTGGTTTTATCTACTCAAACCTTTTCCAAGACAACACAGATACGGTGTTGTTTACTCAAGTTGACAGGGTTATTAACTATTGTGTTGAGAATAGGACGGCAGCTAGCCTACCAATCCTAAAACGATGTATTAGTTCTCTTATCGAGTTTTTCGATGAGAACCATTATAGCGATAATGATATAGAGTCTACTGCAATTCATTTCTTTCCCTCGACATTCCCCAAGAAATCGGATTTACAATGCGACTTTATTCTTGACAGAGAGACAAAAAAACGTCTATCTTCCCTAAACAGTAATTTTACACCAGAAGAGATTGACGGCCTAATTAGCGACCCGGATATCATCAAAGGCGCTCTAAAGGACAAAGATCATATTAAGACTCTTGAAGCGGAGAATAGTCTGTTAAAACAACGGCTAAAAGAATTGGAGGCATTATTAGTCGTTGATGATACGGGACATGCTGATTTCGAAGAAGGGCAGACTGGAGAAAGTGTCGTCTATGATGAACTACAAAGACGATATCCCGAAAGCGAAGGATACCGTATATCGTGGTGTAGCCGTGATAACAACGAGCCACAATTTGATTTTAAAATAGAGAAAGATAACACTATCATCTGCTATTGTGATGCAAAAACCACATCACGGGGCATAGATAATGCAGATAGCATTCCTTTCTTCCTTAGAAAAAGCCAATATCTCTTCTTACTCAATCTTTCGGAAGAAACCCCTTACTATATCGCAAGAGTCTTTAAATCTGACAATTATAAGATTCACTTCTTCCGGATTAGTCTAGATATGATTTGAATCTCAAACATTAATTTCCTAGAAATACCTCTCATAATAGAATCAATAACAACTGGATGGCTCAGTCAAACAACACCCTGATTTTTCTAGCAAAAATCATCTCCGAGAAAACCGGTATCCCACTTGATAAAGTAAAAACCATCCTCTCAGAGTTCTTGGTCCTTACGATGAATTCGGTATCTGCCGAAAAGAGGGTCACGCTCCGAGGCTTCGGTTCATTTTACGCAAAGCGAAAAAAGGGAAGAAAATATCGCGACTTCCGCACGGGCGAGATTAAGTTCAGCAAGCCTGGATCCACTCCCGCTTTCCAACCCGGTAAAGTTCTCCTACGGGAGATGAAGTCGGTCTCCGCCATACCAGTCAGGATACCAGGAAAAGGCAGGACTAAAAAGGATAAAAAGAATAGATATGAGCAATCGCCACCTAAGGTTATTATTCCAAAGAAGCCGAAACAACCAGAAGCGTGTGAAGTCATCGTCTCCACCCCGAATCCGAGACAGACGGACAATCTAAGAATACTATTCACGCCAAACGACAGATTCGATTCCGCAGATGTCTATCCTATCGTATATTCTCCTGCGCCAGACGCTTATTTGAAGCTTCCCCGTAATGGACGTTCTAATGTCCGAGGGTACAAGGAGTCCGATTTCCTGGCGGAAATCGAGCGAGAGTTCACGGATATTTCTGTGAGTGACGACCTTCATCTAAAAATCCCTGGACGATACGCCCCCTATGAGCCCGATATTGTTCTTTATGATGAATCTATAAACCTTTATATCGATGTCGAGGTAGACGAACCATACGACGGCTACTCCAGGCTAGTTACCCACATCATCGAAGGCCGCGATGCCGTTCGCGATGTCTTTTTCAAGGAAAGCGGATGGGTTGTCGTACGCTTCACGGAGAAGCAAGTGCACCTCTCATGCGCGCAATGCATTCGCACGCTGAGAAACATAGTCGACTCGATGCGTGGGCAGACGAAGCCGAACTCCATCTTCATTGAAAAGGAGCGCCGATGGAGCCACCGCCAAGCAATCTTATGGGAGAAAGAGCTCTATCGAGAAAAGTATCTTGGGATTCAGTTCTTTTCCAAGCAGGTCAGAACGAGAAAGATTGAATGTCGTGACTTGGAAGAGGGCATTGATTTGGTCATCAAAAGAACCACTGTCCCTATCCCAGTAATAACGGGAGCGTCCTCCCCACTCCCGAAATGTGAAACCAAGGGATTAGTTACAATTATCCCGCTTTCGCAGGCTCAACCGCCGGTGCTGACATTCAATGACAGTTCTCACACCTATGCCAGTCCCGGCGACTACACCGGGAATACCGACCGCATGTCGGTCACAACCCTCATTGATCTGTTTTTCCCCTATTTTGAAGAGGAAGCTTACATCCAGAAAAGGATGGAAGAAACGGGAATGAGCGAAGAGGCGGTCAGACGGGAGCTCGCGGAACCCGCCGAAAGAGGAACTGATATGCATAAACAAATTGAGAACTTCCTCAAAGGGCTACCTTATGACGAATCCTCGAAAGAGTTCCAACTCTTTCTGAGGTTCCATCAAGAGCAGATTATCAAAAGAGGGCTGGTGTTCGACAGCGCAGAGTATGCCATCGAGTTGAAAGATTCCAATATCGCCGGCACCGTCGATGCTCTCTTTCGCAAGCCGAATGGCGAGTACGTTATGGTAGACTGGAAACGGAGCAAGCACCTTATTATTGACGGCTACCCGAAGAAATATGGTTTCGGACGGGGACTATCCGTGCTCTCCCACCTTGATAATTCCAGCTATTACAAATATGAGCTTCAGCAGAGTTTCTATAAATACATCCTTGAAAAGGATTACGGCATTATAGTCTCATCAATGATACTTGCAGTGTTTTATCCTGATTATGATCGTTATTATTCCATCAGACTCTCCGAATACAGGAAGCAAGAGGTACTCGATATGATCGAGTCTTATGAAAACACTCTTTAAACCGAACAACTATGTCATTAATTGAAGTTTTAACAAATGCCATCGACATTCAGCGTGAGCGTCTGAACGCCGATCATAGAGAACTGATGCAAAGGCCGCTATCCGAAAGAGTGGCCAAAGGATATACCATCCAAAACGTAGATATTGAAGTAGAGTTCTCCCCGGACTTTCCAGGCTTTGTAGAAAAGGCGTATGCCAAGGTGCCAGACAACTATTCGAAATTTAGGGTTGGCGACCAAGTCTTTCTATTCTATGGAGAGACAAAACTCACTATGAAAATTGAGGAGGACTTAATCAACGACCTCGTCCTAGTCGGAAATGATTATTGGAGAGATCACAATTACCTTGACGTAAACGATTACCCCCGGCACGGATGGATTATTGAAAAAGAGCACCTCACCATCACCCAAGAGTTGCTGAGCGCTGCACGGGATAGCATTATGCGGGACCCCGACCTTTGCAACCAAATGGATAGGTTATTACGAGGAAGTTTGGTCAACACTTATACTGTTGTCTCCTTGCCCTCCTCCAATAATGCATCACAGGATGAAGCTATCAGAAGAGCTCTGGGCTGCTCCAGCTTTCATATCATACAAGGGCCTCCCGGAACAGGAAAAACCTATACCATTGCGCGAATAGTCAAGAGCCTAGTGAAAGATGGGCGAAGAGTATTCGTAACAGCTCCTACTCATACGGCCATTAACAATAGTCTAAATGCTATTAGCAAAGAGATTCCTGACGCCACGAAAATAGTCAAGTTGGGGGATAGGCATCAAGTAGATGAGATATTTGACAATCCTCATATCTCCTGGGCCCAGAAGCTTTCTTATACACGATATCTGTCCCTCTCCGACAAGTTGTCACAGGAAGGAATCGTTATCGGGGCAACTCCTTTCGCGCTATGCACCCCTAGAAGCAAGAAACTTGACGGCTGGTACTTCGACTATGTGATCATCGACGAGGCCGCCCAAATGAACATTCCACTCGCCTTGGCAGCTATAACACGCGGGCAAAGGGTTATTTTCGTCGGCGACCACAAGCAACTCGACCCTATTATGCCTTCCGATTCTGGGAACTGGCTCTTCGCCAAGAGTGTCTTTAAGCATATGGTAGACACATATCCCGGGAACGTCACGATGCTTGACGAGAGTTACCGCTTGAGTGATTCTCTCGTGCGAATCCCATCACTGCTTTTCTACAATGGAAGGCTCAAGACAGCAAGGAACGGTGACAACAGGGAGTATCTCCATTTTGATTGCGACGAAGATACGGCCGCCATCCTGCACGAAAAGAGCAACGAGGTTCTATTTCTTCATCATGAGTTCGACGCATTGGGCAGATCGCCCTTTGAAGCCAAGCTAACTGCTAATATTGTTTATTCCCTGCTCAACAATGGCGTTAAGTTAGAGGATATTGCCGTCATCACTCCATACCGGGCTCAGGTACGAGAGGTCAAAAGGGCTCTATTAAAGAAAGGTATCATCGACGAGAATTCTCTTGACAACGTCTTCGTCGACACCATTGAACGGATGCAAGGACAGGAAAAGGATTATGTTATCTTCACACTTGCCAATTCCAACCCTTCCGAAGTCGAGGATAGGCTGGAATTCTTCTATAGCCCCAACAGGTTGAACGTGGCCATCACTCGTGCGAAAACCAAGTGCATAGTGATTGCCAATGAAAAAGTTTTCCAATTATGCCGAGATTCTCGACAAACAGATGCAGTAGGCATCGGGCAGAAAACATTCTGGGATTATTATGTCTTAGCCACAAAAATTCATGCTTCTGTCGAACAGAACGAAGAATGGTAGTAAGAATCTGCGAAGAGGATTCCCCTAAGGTGATTAATTAGCAGAAATAAAAGATCATAGCGCGTTGGTATTATGAAAAAACAAACAGTAATTACCCCATATTTTTCTTCTATTCGGAAGGTCATCATAAAGGCAATTATGTCAGCCAGGGATAGCATCGATATTGCAGTTGCATGGTTTACAAATGAGGAAATATTCAACTGCCTATTGAAACGCCTTTCAGATGGTATTCATATCCGATTGGTCATTATCAATGACGACATTAACAATAATAGCGGGCTGGATTTTCAAGATTTCATCAATGCCGGAGGTGGTCTGTATTTTGGGAAGCATGGTTCTTTTATGCATAACAAGTATTGTATAGTCGATGATAGTATTGTTTGTACAGGATCATACAACTATACCTATTTTGCCGAGCACTCTAACTTTGAGAATATAGTGTGCATTAAAAATGACAAACGCTTTATCTCTGAGTTCATTAGTAATTTTGTCAGTATACTAAGTGTGTCGGATAAGGTTACGGATTTAAAAAAATATCTCGAAGCCCATCCATATGCCATCAATATACAGGCAAGTAAACAGATGAGAATCCGTGATTTATATCAAAAATCCATTGAACTCAATGAGAGTGATCTGATGAAGTCGGATAGCATTGCTACTGATTTATCCGAGAACGAGCCACAACAGGACACATTCACTATTAATGATGTGTTATATAAACAATGGGACAAGAATATATGTATTAGAAGAATTGACGTATCGCAAGATGAAGCTATTATAGTGTTAGATATAACTACCCCACGTAGTTTCTTTCTTTTTGGGACAGGCTTAGATAAAACCTGGCACTTGATTGCAAATGGGGATACAGTATATGCATCATCAATCACTGTCATCATCAACGATCAAATCCGTATAAATCGACTAGCGTCTAATACCATCTACAGTTTTGATGAAACAGATACAATAACTGATCCCTCGAGCGAATCATTTCAGGCAGAATCGCTGACCGGAGCAAAAACAAAGCTCAAACATAAAAAAATAATATTTCACCAACCGAATAATACCATTACCTGTAAACTCCATTTTCCCAAAGGCGACTATATTCACAACACAGTTAGTCTTTATGAAGGGAACATGAATAACCAGAGTGATGATAATTATTGGCATGCCCTTAATATTAGCATGCGACTAAATCGCATCTCATCCACTTAAAAGCTTCTTACCAATTCGACACAAACAGATTGTTCCGGCATTTTCAGAAAGAAACATTCCTCCTCACAAACTCCGCAACATCCTCCTTCAGCGCCTCCGAATCTTCCGTTTCCAGAATCTCGATCTTATCGGCTAAGCCCAAATAGAAACGGCGGACGGCGGCGAGGCCGTTGAGGTGGGTGTCGAGGATCCATTTGTTGTTCTTTTCGGGGTCGGGATAGAATTCTTCGGCGGGGAGGCGTTCGGCGCAGGAGTATTCTTCGAGGAGGTAGTTGCGGGCGGCAGCGGCGAGCCGGAGCTTGATGTGGTATTTCTGCTGGCCGTCGCCCTCGTCGAGCCAGCGGAAAACATCGGGCTGTTTGGTCTTGGTCTGCTCCATCGGGAACTTTCCCTCAAGGCGCTCGATCGCAGAGATGCGATGCAGACGGAACTGCTTGTTCATATGGCTGGCGAGGTCATAGCAGTACACGTTCTCGTCGTTGTAGAACAGGCAGATGGGCACCACGCGCCGGTCCTGCACTTCCCCGCTGTTGCCGCTGGAATAACCCTTGAACAGCAGCTTGCCCTGTTCGTGGATAGCTTTCTGGATTTGCACGACGAAGTCGATTTCCTTGTCAATCTTTTTCAACTCGCGCAGGCGCTGCGCAATCTGGCCGGGCGACATCTCGATGGTCCGGTTGCCATTGCGCACATAGGCCGTGCCGCCCGTGCGGGTCTTATCAGGATACAGGTACGCAATCTCATACTCGGACGGCGCGACGGTGATCCGGATGGCATCGACATCCTCCGTCACTTCGATCCGGATGTTTCCCTGGAGCGACTCGTTGAAGTAGAGTTCCTTCTCCGAATTAAGGAACTGCACGTAACTATCCAGCGTCTTGACTTCGCAGACCGGGTGGCCCAATTGCTGGATCCGCTGCCTGTTCAAGGTCTTGTACATCCCCTGCAACCAGGCCATATCGGCGTTCAGGCCGGCATCCTTGGCCAGGATGGGATCGCCATCGTCATTGACGCCCACGTACACGATTCCTCCGTCCGCGTTGAGGAAACCGCAGACCGCCTTGAAGACCTGAAGGCGTCCCTGATGATCGATATCGGCACCGCGGTTGTCGTTGCGGAACACATACGACGACTTGAATTCCTTCTCCTGGCTCTCCGTCTTGCCGTACTTGCCCCGCCGCGCCACAGTCCCATTGCGGAACTCTTTCTCAACCCCGAGGAGCGCGCTGACATTCCGGCGGACGGCAGCGGCTTTTGCGCTGTACTCATCCTCCTGGCACGAGGCCAGCTTCAGGCCGAGGATCCGAAGCCCCACCTCCGAGGCGAGAGATTCGGCAGGCAGCGACGCGGTCAGATGAAGCACATCTGCAAGCGGGCTGTCCCACAGGGAAAGCATCCGGACCACCTGCGCGCGATCCTGCGGCACAGCTTCCGGAATCTCTGCCGGAACGCTGCTCCCCTGCGCGAACGCGATGCGGCAACGGTCGTAAAACAGCTCAGGTTCCAGCGCTTTGCCAGCATCCACATCCTCGGTGAGCTTCGCCAGGAACAGCGCGACAAGCTTCTTCCGGTACGAATCGAGACCAGCACTGTAGACCGCTCGGCTCGTCAGAATCGAGGCCAGCATCCGCACGGTTTCCCTATCCTTGCCACGGTTCTCGGGCTGCGCTTCCGCCTCAGCCATCTCGGCGAGAATGATTCTTTCCTTCGCGACAAAATCGAGAAGCACCGCCTCCTCATCCGGGCCGAAAGGCTTGTCGAATCTTTCATCATCGTACTCGGGAGGGCACAGGTTTATGTACACAGATTGACCTGAGTCATTGATACTGTGAACGGACATAGCCATTGTCTCGCCAGGTTTCATTTCGCGAGTAGCCAATGGGTACGAAACCCCGCCATAACCCGACGGCGTCATCCATACAATGCGTCCGCCAGACATCTTGCTGTACCGGATAACCTTACACTCCATCACGGCGCATTTTTTATAATCCTCCTGCGCACATTCCAGCGCATAGTTCAGATAGGCATTCTTTATGGAGATCAGATATTCTTCTCCGTCCTTGTCTGCAACTCTCGCATTCTGGATACAATCTCCGTCCAGCAGATAAGGGATGAGATCCTCTGTCCAGAGCCCCTTGACAAGTTCCTCATTGAGGATCCTTCCCGAAACCTTCCGGTCGGGATCCACTGTGTCGCAAATGAAAGGGTCTTCGTCGTCGGTAATGCCCGTGATCTTGACGTTTACCGTATCCCCCACTTCATACTCCCGCACTTGTGGTCCCCTCACCACAAAAGCATTCTGCGCGTTCAGAAATTTTTCGGCAAACCTCGTCAACGCTTCGACATCGTCCCGATCCGAGTCCTTCAGTTTCGCTTCGCGCGCATTCCGGGTATAGACTTCGATCCGGTCGGCGACGGAAAATGCCGTTACACCCGAAGCTCCCGCGTTGGAAGAACCGAGTTGCAGAACGCCATCTTCGCAATCCAGACACCCTTTTCCGATAAAAGAGAACCGCGATGAATCGTCCTCACCGAACCTGATGCCGCTATGCAGGTGATGGCATATAACATCAAGGGAAGCAACAGTTTGAAGAGTGTTCCAATCCAGCCCCGTAGCGACCACCGGATAGTTCAGCGAATCCAGAAACAGATTGACGTAGTCGTATTCCTTCTTCACAACCGACGCGCACCAGGTCAGCAGCAGCCGCGTCCTTTCGGTCAGGCGCTCATACGTGCAGGTTTGCTGCAGAACAATCATCTCAGCCGCCAGAATCCTCCCGTGAAGCGTGAGTTGCCTGCGGTCGGCCGACTTCCAGGAAGGTACGAAACCGTCGACGATCCCGTCGAGAAAACTGATGAGTTGCAGTGCGTTTACGCTTCTCTCCGCATAAGCGGTATGGATGCTGGCAACAAAAGTATCGGCCCGATCCGGCCGTAACTCGGCGAATTGGGCCTTGAGTTCTTGCAGTGTCATAGCGATGTAGGAAATGGGTTCCTACAAAGTTAGCAAGAATTTAGCCAGCATTCAACCTTTTTTCCAGCTCCCCAACAATCCTGAACCCAATCATTGTGGGATCAGCATAATCCAAATGCTCTCTGATCCTTATACCAAAACTGGCAGTCTGACAGTCCTTATTCATTGCAATGGCAATCATTGACTCTGTTTCAGCCATATACAGCATATATACATAAGCATCAAGTTCTGGCATAAAGCTGAAAGAACACATATTGTCATAAATCTCATCAATCCCTTCACAAAGGTCATTGATATTGGCCACCACCTTCCAGCGGCTCTCAGTATCAAGATCCGCTGCCCCAAAGGCCCTTGCATTCTCCTCCTCTTCGGAGAGGAAATCATACAGCCTGTTAACAATTTCCTTATAGAGTTCATAGGCACAACCCTCATTGTCAGAAAGATCCCAATATGGAAACTTAAAGCTTGCCCAAAGGCCATCAGGCCTGACAGCATAAAACTCCAGCATTTTCTCTCTGGGATTAATGCCAAAAAGTACAACTGTCTCTATGTCCTCAATGAAACAGAAGTCCAACCATAATGAATCCATCTCAGGAGCAGCACCCAGCACACTGAGCACAGCATCCTCAATAAAAGATTTGAAATCAGAATATTTTTGTGCTTGCATACCTACATATACGGAGGGATGGGGGAAATCTTTCACTCGGCCAGCAGCCGAAGCGGGCAAGGTCTCATTTCATAGGCCGGATCTTGTCCGCTTCCAGCACAAAGGCGCGGCCGCAGTCAAGGCAGGCCCAATAAGGGGTTATGATCTCTTGCGGCAGCCGGCTATGCCCGAAGATCTGATAGACGCCGTCCCATTCGAAACGATCGGAGAAATGCTCCGAGACATCGGCCCAGACCGGGCTGCCGTACAAGTTGATGCCGCCGCGGCAGAAGGCGACGTCAGAGAGGGCCATCATAAAGGGGAAGCGCCGGCTGTCATCGTGCAAAAGGTCGTTCAGGCGGTCTCCGATGTTATCGCCCGCACCGAACAGCTTTTCATTTGCACTTACCCACCCCGGCAGAATGCCCGCGTGGCTGAGGAGATAGCGCCGGCCGGGCACCTCGACCGAGAAGGTTAAGTCGAACAGGGCCAGGTTCTCAAAGAAGAAAGCGCGGTTGCGCCGGGCGTTCCGCTGATCGAACCGGCTGCCCTTGATGGCGGAATTCACATAGGCCAGATCGTGGTTTCCCAGGAGCAGGGTCACCCGCTCCGGCTGCGCCATTTTCAAGGCGACAATGGCCTGAAGCTCATCCCAAGCCTCTTGCCGGCTAATCCACTCGTCGGGATACGGATCAAGATAGTCGCCGAGGAAGACAACGGGCATCTCGCCCGCTGCGTCCACAGCCTCCCGCCAGAACGTCCGTCCGTGGACGTCCGGAATGATCAGAATTCCACTGTTTGGCATCTCTTGCATACTTATTTATACTGCGGAACTGCAGAAATCTTTCACGTATCCCTGCCGCAACATTTCTTCCATGCCATTTTTCTGCGTATCTTTATGCATTGATATGAGAAGATCTATGAAATTCTGGCACTTTTGTCGGACTCTGACACTGGG